>JAEEGJ010008661.1_pt1 | contig 27869 bp, 17 predicted proteins | sample 8958761 | NCBI WGS metagenome assembly JAEEGJ01 (sample SAMN16246546, study PRJNA631951) | gut metagenome | biome: gut microbiome; feature: rumen; material: RS-attached | host: Bos | place: Iran: Karaj | collected 2018-10 | reverse complement strand
ACTTTTATATCGTTTTCGGGTGCAAAGGTACTGCTTTTTTGGAAAAAAACATAAAAAGTTTAGCTAAAAATCGTATAAAATTTGCGTAATTCAAAAGAAATGAGTACTTTTGCACCCCAAATCGGTAGATAAATAACAAAATTAAATAAGTATATTACAATGAAGAGAACATTTCAGCCACACAATCGCCGTCGCGTAAACAAGCACGGCTTCCGTGAGAGAATGGCCACAAAGAACGGTCGTCGAGTTCTGGCTGCTCGTCGTGCCAAGGGCCGCAAGAAGTTGACAGTTTCTGACGAGAATCACGGAAAGTAATTCGCAGGGAACTTAGAAAATGAGTTAAAATAGAAAGAAGTAGAGCGAAATCTTTGCTTCTTTCTGTTTTTTTATATAACTTTGCGCCGAAATAGAAAAGAAAAGATGAAAGCAAAGGAATTCTTCGGTAAGTTCTGCAGCAAGTTCCTTATTTTGAACTTGATTGCTATGCTGTTGGTTTTGTTCTTGCTGTTGGTAGGTGTAAACTACGGACTTGATTGGTATACCCACCATGGTGAGAGCATTAAAGTTCCAAACCTTGAGGGCGTAAAGATATCAAAGGCTCGTGAGATGATCGAGGAAGCCGGACTGGTGATTGTGGTAACTGATAGTGGTTATAACAAGCGACTGCCTGCCGACTGTGTTCTTTCTCAGAGTCCCGATGCTGGTCTGACAGTTAAGACTGGTCATGTGATATATGTAACTATCAACTCATCTTCATCACCATCGTTGGCTATTCCTGACGTGGTAGATAACTGCAGCTATCGTGAGGCCGAGGCCAAGTTGGTTTCACTCGGATTCAAGGTGCTGCCGCCACAGTATGTTACAGGTGAGAAGGATTGGGTTTATGGTGTGTCGGTCAATGGTCGTAGGGTTTCTTCTGGCGAACGCGTATCTATAGAACAACCTCTTACGCTGCTAGTTGGTAGTGGACAGTATGGTATGGATGATGTTAGCGTGGTTGAGCCTGAGATGGAAATTCCCGAAGGTGGTGGCGATGATGTAGATGAATTTGTAGAGGTAAAAGAGAAAGAATGATTGACGAAATAAACGATTTCGAAGAACAGGAGCAAGAGCAGGAAGATTTGCTATACGAACACTTCCGTATGGAGGTGGACAAGGGGCAGGTGCCTGTTCGTATCGACAAATACCTGGTCGAACATCAGCAGCATTCCAGTCGTAACCGCATACAGAAGGCTGCCGATGCAGGTTTTATCCATGTAAACGAAAAACCTGTAAAGAGTAATTATAAGGTACGCCCGGGCGATGTTATTACCCTAATGCTCGACCGCCCGCATTATGATACATCTATTGAGGCAGAGGATATACCACTGAATGTGGTTTACGAGGACGATGACCTGATGGTCATCAATAAACCAGCTGGCATGGTGGTTCATCCCGGTTGTGGCAATTTCACCGGTACTCTGGTCAATGCTATAGCGTGGCATCTTAAAGATCTGGCTAGCTACGATCCTAACGATCCTGAGGTGGGATTGGTACATCGTATCGACAAGGATACAAGCGGCCTGCTGGTAGTGGCAAAGACTCCCGATGCAAAGACCTCGTTAGGAAAACAATTTTTCAATAAGACCACGCACCGTAGTTATAACGCTTTGGTGTGGGGAAACTTTGTTGAAGACAAGGGCAGGATAGAAGGTAATATTGGTCGTGATCCTAAGGACCGCTTGCGTATGGAGGTGTTTCCGCCCGATTCTGAGATAGGCAAGCCTGCAGTAACCCATTACAAAGTTCTGGAGCGCTATGGCTATGTAACGCTGGTGGAATGCATACTCGAAACAGGTCGTACCCATCAGATACGTGCTCACATGAAACATATCGGCCATCCTCTGTTTGCTGATGAACGCTATGGTGGAACTGAGCTGCTGCGTGGCGAGCGCACGGCAAGCTACAAGGCTTACATACAGAATTGTTTCAAACTATGTCCGCGACAGGTTCTGCATGCTAAGACACTGGGATTTGTTCATCCCACTACTGGCAAGCAGATGGACTTTACATCAGAGTGGCCCGAGGATATGACGGCTCTGATTGACAAATGGAGAAATTATATAAAGTTTAAAGATACAGAATAATACGCGATGAAAAATTTGAAGAGAACTATTGCTATCGTATGTGGTGGCGACTCATCAGAACACGACGTTTCTCTGCGCTCAGCACAGGGACTTTACTCCTTCTTTGATAAGGAGCGCTACAATGTTTATATTGTTGATATCAAGGGTCAGGACTGGCACGTAGAACTGTCCGATGGCACAACAGCAAAGATTGACCGCAATGATTTTTCTTTCATGGAAAACGGTGAGGCCAAAGTTTTCGACTATGCTTATATCACCATACATGGCACTCCAGGCGAGAATGGACTGCTGCAGGGTTACTTTGACCTGATTGGTTTGCCATACAGCACTAGTGGTGTACTGGTTGAGGCTATGACATTCGATAAGTTTGTGCTCAATCAGTACCTGCGTGGCTATGGTGTAAAAGTGGCCGACTCGCTGCTGATCCGAAAGGGTTATGAGGAGTTGGTAAGCGACGACGAAATCGAAGAGCGCATAGGTATGCCTTGCTTCGTTAAGCCTGCTGCCGATGGTTCTTCATTCGGCGTCTCGAAGGTAAAGGAAAAGGACATGCTTGCTCCTGCCATCCGCAAGGCTATGCTCGAGAGTCCTGAGATTATGGTAGAGAGCTTCCTCGAAGGTACCGAGATTTCTATTGGTGTATACAAGACTAAGGATAAGGCTGTGGTTCTGCCTGCAACTGAGGTCGTTACTACCAACGAGTTCTTCGACTACGATGCTAAGTACAACGGTCAGGTCCAAGAGATTACTCCTGCCCGTCTGCCTGAGGATGTAACAGAGCGTGTCCGTCAGATTACATCACACATCTACGACATCCTGCACTGCAACGGTATCATCCGCATCGACTATATTATCTCTAAGGAGGGTAACATCTCTATGCTCGAGGTTAATACCACTCCGGGTATGACAGCTACCAGCTTCATTCCTCAGCAGGTGCGTGCTGCCGGTCTGTCGATGACAGATGTGCTTACAGAGATTGTTGAGAATCAGTTTGATTAATATATGAGAGAAGAGTTCGACGAGATCCGACCTTACGAGGCGGGAGAGATGAAACAGGCCTTCGACGACTTGCTCAACGACAGGCAGTTTAATATCGTGATGAAGGGCTTTGCCCCTTGGTTGCCCAAATCGGTGCGTAATGGTTTGCTGCGCTTGGCTTTCACTGGAATCAAAACGCCACTCGACTTCCAGAAGCGTTTCATGAAACCTGTGGTCAAGTTCATTATGCGCAAGCATACCGACGGTTGCTCGTTCTTGGATTCTTCTGTCTCTTCTTACGATAAGAGTCAGCGATACACATTTGTGTCGAATCACCGCGATATCGTGCTCGATTCGGCATTCCTTGATGTATTGCTGGTTGAAGCAGGTTATCCCACTACCGTCGAGATAGGTATTGGCGATAACCTGCTTATATATCCTTGGATTAAGCGCCTGGTCCGTATGAACAAGGCCTTTACTGTTCGTCGTGGACTCTCACTGCGTGAGACGTTGGCCGCATCTCAGCTGATGAGTCGCTATATCCATTATGCAGTTACCCAGAAGAAGGAAAATATCTGGATAGCTCAGCGCGAGGGGCGTGCCAAGGACTCTAGCGACCACACCCAGGAAGCCGTGCTAAAGATGTTGGCTATGGGTGGCGACCTTAAGGAACTGAACATTGTTCCCCTCACTATCAGTTACGAGTTCGATCCATGTGATTATCTTAAAGCACAGGAGTTCCAGCAGAAGCGTGATAATCCTGCGTTCAAAAAGTCGCGCCAGGACGACCTCGACAACATGAAGACTGGCATCTTCGGCTATAAGGGTCGTGTGGTATATCGTCCTGCAGCCCCTATCAATACATGGATCGATGAACTTTCAGATCTGCCTAAGACAGAGTGGTTCAAGGCTTTGGCCGAACGCATGGACCGCGAGATACATCGTGGCTATGAACTCTATCCATGCAACTACATTGCCCTCGATGAGCTTAATGGCGACAACGCCAATGCCGCTCTTTACACCGCTGCCGACAAGCAGCGCTTTGAGCAGTATCTGGCTGGTCAGATGGCTAAGATACAACTACCCAATAAAGATGAGGCATTTCTGCGTGAGCGTATGCTTACGATGTATGCTAATCCAGTTCGCAACCTAATGGCCGCACAATGAATAAACTGCTTAGATTTTTGATTGTCATAACTATTACTTGTCAGTTGTCGACTCTCATCTCATGTACACAGGATGCATACGAGAAGGGGGAGGGCGAATACTCCTTGTTGCGTGGCGATTTTGCTGAGGCTGTTGTTAACAGTACAAAGCAGGTAACAAAGATTATTACCGATGATGGTGATGAATTGTTTGTTACATCCCCTTATACAGCTCGATGGATAGCCAAGGCCGATACCACCTATCGCTGTATGCTATATTATAATAAGGTGGAAGGCAAGGCTGATGTGGTCTCGATGGGACAGGTGCCTTGTGCCGCTATCGTGCCATTGTCTAAATTCGACAAGGAGCTGAAGACAGACCCTGTTAAGTTTGAGAGCACCTGGCTGAGCAAGACTGGGCGTTATCTCAATCTCAGCATTCTTGTTAAGACGGGTGCTACGGATGATACCACAGCCGTACAGAGTCTGGCTATTGTCTGTGATACTCTGATAACCCATACCGATGGTAAGCAGATCCGTAGTCTTATCCTGCATCACGATCAGGGCAATGTGCCTGAGTATTACTCTACTCAGGTCTATGTCAGCATCCCAACAAACAGAATTGATGCCGACTCGGTTAGAATCAGCATCAACTCATACGATGGCGAAGTGGTGGCTAAGCACCCTTGTCGTTAATTCGCTTTATATTCCTTGTTCTCTACAGCGTTCCAGTCTATCTGATCGGTGCGCTGTGCTAGTGGTGCGTGTGGTATAACGCTACCATCCTTTACCAGTATTATACAAGGTATCTTGCCTGCTTCGATAGTCTGATATCCACCCTCGTACACTTTGCCCGTCTGATAGTCAATCCATTTACCCTTTGGCAGATAAACGTTGCGGCTGTTACCGCTCTCAAGCAGAGGTGCTACCAGCATCTTCGAACCGAACATATACTCGTCCTCCACATACCATGCACCCTGATCGTGTGGGAACTCTACCAGAAGTGCACGAACCATAGGCAGTCCCAGCTTGGAACACTCTTTAGCTTGTTCCCAAACGTATGGCATCAATTTATACTTCATCTCGGCGCACTCACGGAATGCATCGGTAAACGACTCTGAGATGAGCCATGGCTCTGTTGGAGGTGCTCCGTGGGCACGGGTGTGACTGCTCAGGAATCCGAATGGCAACCAGCGGCGGTAGATGTCCTCGGGCGATGCGGTAACAAATCCACCCATGTCGTGACTCCAGAACGAGAATCCGCTCAGACCGAAACTCAGTCCACCTCTCAAGTCACCCAGCATACCGGTGTTGGTAGTAGCAGCATCGCCACCCCAATGCAGAGCGTAGCGCTGACTGCCTGCCCATGCGCTGCGAGCCCAGATGATTCCCTCGCCAGGATGATTGCGCTCTACAACCTCCCAAAGGGCCTTGTTGTAGCGCAGTGGGTATAGGTTGTGTTCATACAGTCCGCCCTTGCCGCTATGATAGAATCCGTTGTAAGGCGCAGCCTCGCCAAAGTCGCACTTGATGGTCGACACACCTTGCTTCATCAGTCCCTCTATCTTCTGCTGATACCAGGCTACGGTTTCTGGGTTAGAGAAGTCTAGTATTGCATCTTCTACAGGCATGCCGCCAGTAGCATTTTTTACGTGCATACCTTTTTCGATTATCTCGCTGAAGAAACGATTCTTCGGGGTGAAGTATGGCAATTGCCACAGACAGGTGTGGAATCCGTCCTTGGCCAGTTGCTTCAGCATCTTTACAGGATTCTCAAAGCGATCCTTGGCAAACTGGTAGTCGCACTGCCAGTCGGTGCCAAACCATCCCGTGTCAAAGTGGATTACATCGGCAGGTATGCGGTGCTCTCTCAGTTGGCGGGCTATCTCCAGTCCCTCCTTCTGCGAGAAGTAGGTTATGCGACTCATCCATGTGCCAAAGCTCCACAGTGGGGGCAGTGGAGATTTTCCTGTAATCTCTGTGTATTCATAAAGAATGTCCTTGGGCTCTCCGAAGAACACAAAGAAGTCCATCTGCTCGTCAGCCATAAACAGTCTGTCAGCTCCGATGTACGATGCACCGAAGTCGCAGGTGACTGGTGCCGAGGTGTGCATAAAGATGCCGTAGCCGCGGTTTGAGAAGAAGAACGGCACGGGTTTATATTGTCCGTCAGTCTCAGGGCCCTGAGGGTCGGTCACACTCAGATGCACTTTCTGGCCTACCTTATTAAGAGAGGTGAAAGATTCTCCGCAACCGTATATGCGCTCGCCAGGAGCTAGTGTCAGCACAGGGTTGATGCTGCGTGAGTTGTCGCTGCCGCGCTTGATAAACGAGAACGGCTGCAGTTTTACTTGGCTCGAGTCGTTGTCGATGATGTGGCGTGTTTGCGTCAGTACCTTGCCCTTAGCATCTTTGATAATCAGTCGCCATGGATACTTCTTTATCTCGATGGTACCGTAAGCAGAACTGTATGTTATGGCATCTGCCGACTGATAGGTATTCCATGCCTGTCCTTTGCCCTTCGCCTTGAATCCGTCGCAGAACATTACATCCTCCTGATCGCTGTTCTTTGGTTCCACAGGAGTGGTCAGCATGCGTATGCGTGCTGTTCTTGGTGTTATGAACTCAATCTTTATCTTCAGGTTCGGATCGTTGTCGTATGCCGCATCGGGGAAATCCAACTGCTGCATACGTACAGGCCAGTAACCGTTCAGGTTGAACGCCTGTCGAGGACTCATCCTGTATCGCTTCCATTGTACCAGTCCCTCTCCCTTAGCTGTATCAAAACATACCAGCGAGTCGGCAAAGAAATAGGTGTTCGACAGGTCATAGAAGTCTGTCGACATGTCCTTTTGCATACACTGCAGATACTGTACACCTGCGTTAGTCTGAATCTGCGCTGAGGCGTGCATCCCCCAAGCCGCACAGATGATTAGTAATAATCGCTTCATAGTTCATCAGTTGATTTTAATGCTGCAAATTTACAAAGGTTTTTTAAAATATTTGCTATTTATTGATTTTTTTCTTATCTTTGCGGCATCATTTGGTAATTAAGTAATTATTTGTGGTATGAAAAAGCTATTAACTACATTTGTAAGTTTGCTCCTTATGACAAATATCCACGTCGGAGCACAGAATTTTGAAACTGCTACTGATGCGGTTAAGAATATGGGACTTGGCTGGAACCTTGGCAATACGCTCGAGGCTCATGCTCAGTCTGTTCTGGATGTTGCCGACAATAACTTTTGGGGACAGCAGGACTTGAATTCAGAAACCTGTTGGGGACAATATGTTACAAAACCGGAACTGTTGAAGATGATGAAGGATGCCGGTTTTGGTGCTATTCGTGTTCCTGTTACATGGTATAACCACATGGATAAAGATGGAAATGTGGATGCTGCTTGGATGGCACGTGTCAAAGAGGTTGTCGACTACGTTATCAATGAGGGCATGTATTGTATCCTGAATGTTCACCACGATACTGGAGCTGATAGCTATAAAGATGGAGTGCTTACCGGTTATCATTGGATTAAAGCCGATGCAGACAACTATACAGCCAACAAATCTCGCTATGAGAACCTGTGGACACAGATAGCAAACGAGTTCAAGGACTATGGACAGAACCTGTTGTTCGAGGGTTATAACGAGATGTTGGACGCTAATAGCAATTGGAATTTTGCTAAGACATCAACAGCTTATGACGCCATCAATAGTTATGCCAACAGTTTTGTAACGGCCGTAAGAGCCACAGGTGGTAACAATACTCAGCGTAATCTTGTTGTAACCACTTATTGCGCTGCTAACGGTTATGGCTCATGGGATTCACATCTTAAAGATCCTCTGACAAAACTTAACAATCCTGAGAGCACAAGTAATCATATAGTATTTGAGGTCCATGCCTATCCAAATATTCAGAATGGTACTATTGCTTCTGTTAAATCAGATGTTGATGGAATGATTACTCTCTTGAAGGATGAATTAGTTTCCAAGGGTGGTCCAGTTATTATTGGCGAGTGGGGAACATCGAATGTCGATAAGACAGGAGAGACTGATTATGATGTCCGTAAAGATAAAATGTTTGAGTTTGCTACTTATTTTGTACAGAAGTGTAAGGAGAATAATATCGGAACATTCTATTGGATGGGACTCACCGACGGTGCATCGCGAATGTTCCCAGCCTTCCATCAGGCCGATCTTGCCAAGACCATACTGCAAGCATATCATGGAAGCGATTATAATCCTACTCTGCCAGAGCGTAGCGACTATCCTAATACCTATATATCTTCTACAGTAAACTACTATCAGCAGTGGGCCGAATTCAATCTGTGTACAACACCTATCACTGCCACTGAGTATTCTTCTATCGAGTTGGAACTCGATGAAGCCCCTGCTTCTGGATTGTTGATGTTCAAGGTATATTGCTCATCCGATAAGACCAAGGATATCACTACTGCTACTACAAAGATGAATTTCTCTTCCACTTGGGGAGCTATTAGCCGTATCACTTTGCAGTGTAAGAAAGCAAGTGGCACAGTAAGAGTGAAAAGCATTAAGCTGATAAAGAAGGATGGTACTAAGGTTCCATGCGATCCAAGTGTGTACTGGGGCTGCACCATGTCGGATGTAAGTCTTACTGATACAGCTTCAGGTATTAGCAATGTTAAGTTAGATACTGATAAGGGCGATGGTTATATATATGATTTGAGTGGCCGTCGACTTCAGCAACCCGCTAAGGGGATTAATATCCGGAACGGAAAGAAATTCTATACGAAATAAAACATTAAGTGGCAAGTCGTTAGGCTTGCCACTTATTATTTGTGATTAGTAATTTACCTGATCGCGTGTAATGACGTTTTCATTACTCATCGCATCTTTCCACCAGTCGTCGCTTACCATGGTAGATGTACTGTTGCCGGCATTTCCGTCGTACCATACCATGAAGTGTCCCCACTTGGCACCTTGAGTCCAGCAGTCCGACATCTTTCCTTGAGGTTTGCCAGTCTTGTTGCTGCTGTCCCAACCGCATTCGCCAAGTACAACCATCTTGTTGGGATAGGTATTCTGAATCTCAGTAAACTCCTGAAGGTTTTGTGCGGCAGTATAGCCATACAGGTCGCGGGCTACCATATCGCAGTACTCTGCGCCTGGGTACCAATCTGCATCCTGGTTATAGCTGCTACTGTTACCATTATAGTTCTGAGTAGTCCAGATCCATATCAGGTTCTTCACGCCCTTCTGCTTGAAGTAGTAGAACATGGCTATCCATAGCTTCTTGTATGTCTCAGCACCTTCATATCCCCACCAGAACCATGCCTTAGTCCAGCTGGCTTGTTGCTTAGCTGTGGCATTACCGGCAGCCTCGTGGAAGGGACGCCAGGTGGCAGCGATACCTGCATCCTGCAACTTTAGGATAACGGCTATCACGCGGTCCATCTGCTCGTAGAAGTACTTATTCTCCCATGTGCCTTCTTTCAACGCATTTGATGCGCTGAATGTAGTCTCGCTTGGTGAGCATGTTACGCCACTACCGTTCATTTCTATAGTTGTAGTCTCGCTCTTAGGCACATTGAAGTGCCACATCAGTTGTACGATACCTCCGGCACTCGCCCAGTCGGTTACTGGCTTTGTGTTTGAATAATCAATCCAACTATTACCATCAGGCACGTAGATATGAATAAAATCATAGCAATTCATGGCTGGGTACTTGCCTGTCAAGGTGTTTACTTTCTCGGCATATTCGTTGTTCCAGTTCACGTTGGCCATTACGCTCGAGATAACCTTCTTTCCATATTGCTCATAAAAGTAGCTGTATAGTTTCTTGGCAGCATCTGTGCTTGCTGCTACTGGCGATGTGGCTATCGCAGCTGCTGGCTTGGCCTTTGTTTTGAAGTTGAGTGTGAATTCAGGTGCGGAAACCGTTTGGTCGGCAGTTGCTACGATGGCGTTTTTTGTTACTTTTACCACGTAGTCTTTGCCTGCTTCTAATGCCAAAGGAATGTCTACCGACATTGCAGTAGTCGAATTGCTCTTGGCTGTGACGCTGGCTCCGTTGAGAGTGATACCAGTTCCTGTTACCTTAACGGTAGTGTTATAATTCAATGTTAATACAGTAGTATTAGCTGCCTCTACTTCAGCTCCCTCGCTGATACTCTGTGAACGAAGTATGATAGTAACAGAAGGTGTGGGCGTATCGGGTTCATCGCCTCCACCTCCGCAACTTAGTAGCACGAAGGATGAAATGAGGGTAAGTAGCATAATAGTTTTTCTCATAAAAATAAATATAAAGAGCGCCCATCAATAATAGACGGGCGCTCGAAAATTAATAACATTTTACTGAAGGACAACCTTCTTACATACGATACCTGCACCGCAGATTACCAGACCACCAGCATTGTTCAGCTGCTCCAGGTCGTCGGCAGTGAGTACAGTCTTGATGCTTGTCTCCGATGGATCGGGCGATGCGTTACCATCGTTACCCCAACCTGCTGTAGAAGGCAGAGCAACCCATGAACCGTTACCGAAGCGAATGTTGATGTAGCCTACTGATGAATCTACCTCATAGTAGAGCTTCAGTGTAGTACCTACAGCAACTTGGCTCCAATCATAGCCGCCCCATGCGAGTTCCTGCAAGCCCTGTGCCCAACTTCCAAGTGCGAAGTTACCACTCCAGATGGTTGTCTCAAGGATAGAGAGAGTGACCTTGGTAACTGTGAAGTATGCACCGCAGATAACTAGACCGCCATTAGCTACCATCTCGTCGATCATAGCCTGAGTGAGGGTTACAGAGAACTTGGTGTCCTCGGCTGTCAGATCATTAACATCTGCTGTACCTGGCAATGCTGTCCATGAGCCATTACCAACACGGATCTGAGACCAACCGGCTGACATATCAGGTTTCAGGTAAACGGTGAGTACCTGACCAGGCTTAACGGTCGACCAGTCGAAGCCGCCCCAAGCCAGTTCCTGCATACCTCCATCCCAGTTGCCGATAGTGAAGCTACCAGCCCAGATTGAATACTCAGGAGCCTCGCTGTACATAGAGATCTTGTCAGACTCTACGCTGTAGTTCTCATGCTGAATCAGGATAACCTTACCGTCGCCCATGCCCTCAGGAACTACGAAGCTGATCTGTGTTGCACTCTGAGTGAAGTCGCCCTTAACCAGAGGCTCATCGATAGCAGGAAGCAGAATCTCAACAATGCGATCCAGCTTGTCACCCTTGATGGTGATAGTCTGTCCGGCCTTAACGTCCTTAACAGGGCTTGTGCTGCTTACAGTTGCCAGAGGCACAGTGATATCAACCGATGTGGTGATACCTGCTGCAGATGTCATCACGATACTACCAGAAACGGTGTTTGCAGGCACCTTAACCTTGATAGACTTACCGTCTGCGGCAGCAGTAAATTCAACGCCTGGTACTGATGGGAAGTCGATAGTAGCTACGAGGTCCAGATTCTCACCAGTGATGGTGATCTCGTCGCCAAACTCAGGATTAGCGTTAGAAACGCCAGCAGCCTTAGGTGCATCAACAATGAGATTCTCGATTGCTGTATTCTCTGCACCATCAGAACCGTCGTTATAAGCTACCTCACCAGTCTTAGCTTCCATTGGAACCTGCACTTGAATCTCATTACGAGTATTCAGCATGAAGTCCTCGGCGTTAACCACTACGTGGTCGAAGAATACCACCTGACCTATGTTCCATACATACTCACCCTTGATGGTAACGATGTCGCCTGGGTGAACAGGATTTGGAGCGATAGAAGAAACCTTGATTTCCTCGGCAAAGGTGATGAAAGATGCTGATTCTACGGTGTCGCCGCTCTGTGTTACCAGGCGGAGTTTGCCTGGTACACACTGATCGGGGATAGTAACGGTCATCTCTTCTGAACCCTGGAGCGAGAAGTCGCCCTTAATATAGGTAGTAGCTGGAGTGAGCTTCTGGTTACCCTCGGGGAAGAGAACCTCCTTCACATTGTTCAGCTTAGTACCTGTAACACGCATGGTTGCTCCACGGGTGATAGGCATCGGACCGAAAGCCAGGATGTTCACACCGCTCTTGTTGTACTGGTTGGTATCGAGGTTGTCCTCACCGCAACTGGTAAGACCAGAAGCGAGCACCAGTGCAGCCATGGCTAATACTGATATTTTACGATATATTTTCATATTACTCTAAAATCTTAATTGTGAACTCTAAATTAGTATGCTACCGCACGGATGTTGTCGATACGGATGATAGGATGACAGGTAGTGCCACTTGTTACACCGCTCCAGATAAACAAGGTAAGACCTGAGAAGCAATCTGCTGTAAGAGGAGTGCCGGCAGGTGTACCGTCGTTCTTATACTTAAATGTAGACAGAGGCAGGGTTACTGTAGTCCACTTGCCACCAGTGTCGTACGAACCGGTCTTGCTCCATGGTGTCCACAGACCGCGTGGGTAGTCGGTACCATTAAAGAAGGTGTTGTTGGCTGTAGGCAGTGTTACCTGAGCATCGCCCGAGAAGATGCACTGCATAGAGAGGTTGGTCCAAGGATTGCTCGATGGGATGTTAACCTCAAACTTCAGAGCCATGTTGGCAAAGTCAGCAAAGCTAACCATGTCAGACAGACGTGAGTTTACACCTGTGAATGTTCCGTCCCAGTCGCCAGGCCAGTACTCGAATGATACATTGCTATCTGCCCATGTGCCATCTTCGATGTCAACATCACCCAGCAACAGGTAGCTACCATCGAGTGAGTTCTCGTCGCTTACAATCTGCTGTGCGTGCCAACCGTGGTTGGTCAGACCTGTAGACTTAGCACCTGCATCGCCTGTACCGAAGTCGTTGAACAGCATACCTGTAGTATCATGGTAGTTGAACTTAGCTTTCTTCTTACCATATACGGTAGATACCTCGATTGGCCCTTCCTCCAAACCGTTAGGAACGGTGAATGTGAGGTGACTGATATCAAACTCTTCGATATCAACCTTGGTGCCATTGATAGTAAGTGTGAGTGGAGTGTTAGGATCGTCTACGAAGTAGTTACCATAGATGGTAGCCTGCTCGCCACCTTTAGCCCACTCGTTGCTCATGTTGTTGATTGTTGGACCAGGTACCAGCACCTTGAAGTCGTAGGTTGTGGTGTCGTTAGAGTTGTTGATCATAAAGATCTTGTTGAACACCTCACCAGGAATCTGACTAGGAACAGTCACAATCAGGGTGTTGTCGGTAATCAAGCTAGGAACCAGCTTGGCCTCCTGGTCGTTGAACAGCATCTTGGTGATGCTACGCAGGTTTTCACCCACGATACAAATATTGTTGTCCATATAAGCGCCGGTCAGCAGTGAGTCGGCACTCTCTACGTTAACTGGACGTATATAGCGGATAGTTGGAGTTCCGCCGCTGATCTCGTACTTGTCGGGCTCGTCCTTACAGCCTGTGAACACAGATGCAGTGAGAACTACTGCCGAAAACAAGAAGAGACTCTTGAATATTCTTTTCATAACTTATTTCTGTATTTTGTTATTAATACTGGTATGTCTCACGTACATCCACATGGATAGCATCCTCCTTCAGCAGTGGGTTGAATGTGAGGTCCTCCATTGGGAATGGAATGGTGAAGCTGTTAACTGTTACGTTTGGAGCAGCAGTCTGGTCATCGTATACAGTGCTCTGTGCATTACCGTCGTCGTCCTTGTTCTCAAGCAGCCACTGACCGGTCTGGAAGTAGTTCTTGAATGTCAAGTTCAGATTCCAGTACTGATTACGACGCTGAGACTTGAGTTCGTTGATAGCGCGATCGGGGTTGTAGTAAGCCAGACGAACAAAGTCGTACCAGCGGTCACCCTCGCAAGCCAGCTCCAGGCGGCGCTCCTTCCAGATGTCGTCGAATGTGAGCGATGTTGCAGCAAGAGCGTTAGGAATAGCGCGTTGGTGAACAGCATTGAAAGCCTTCAGAGCATCAGCATCGGTATTCTGGCCCTGCAGAACCTTAGCCTCGGCAAATACCAGGTATACGTCGGCAAGACGCAGGATTGGAGTGCAGAGTGAGCTAGCCATACGAGCTGCTGAGGTTCCAAGTACTGTTACGTGGTCGGCATTGTTACCATACAGGTGCTTAACTACGTTGCAACCGGTTGGTGAGCGATGCTCACCCCATGCAGCAGAATTGTAATCCTTGTCATACTCAAAGCGCATGTAGTCGAAACCACCCTTATCACGCCAGAGGTAAGGAATAACATCACCTACAGTCATCATGGTAGCCTTACGGCGTGTGTCTACATCAGGACGTGTAGCGGGATCATCGAGCACATTGAAACCGAATGCATCCTGCAGGTCAACTGATGGGCCACCCCATTCACCCCATACATCACCGTACTCATCCATACCAGTCATGCCAAGGTCAGACTGGAATGTGTTCTGCGATGTCCACTGGCTGCTAACCACCCAGCGCCAAGCGATCATGTTCTCGGGCGACTTGTTACCCTCGAGTTTGAAGATATCAGCATAGTTTTTCTCGAGTGAACGACCAGAGTTGTCGATAACGTCCTTAGCCAATGTAGCTGCCATCTGCAGATCGCTGCTGTTCAGCTGTCCGCTTACACCAGCCTTTGTCAGGTAAACCTTAGCCAGCAGGCCCTTAGCGCAATACTTATCCAGGCGACCCTCGGTGCACTGCTCAGGCAACAGTTCGATAGCCTTCTCAAGAGTCATCACGATATACTCGTAAACGTCGGCCTTCTGAACCTTTGGCTGCTCATTGTATGTACCAGCCTCGATCATTGATACATTATCATGTACGATGGGCACATCGCCGAATGTACGTACCAGATAGAAGTAGGCCATAGCCTTCCAGAGCAGACACTCACCCATGGTCTGGTTCTTAACAGCCTGAGAGGCGCCACCGCCCTCGATATACTTGCGTACAACGTTTGAGTGACCGTTTACAGCCCAGAGTGAGTACGACATGTTGCGCAGGTCCTCATCGTTAGAGTTGAGCGAGAAGTTCAGGTATGGGCTTGATCCCCAGTAGTAGTTACCCGAAAGAACCTCACCAACCTTGAAGAATCCACGCTGGAAATCATACCAAGGCGAGTTGTAAAGATAGTCAACGGCAGCGATGCACTCTGCATCGGTCTTGTAGTAACCGCCAGCTACATAACTGTCTTCTGTAGGACGATCCAGGAAGTCCTCACACGAAGTCAGTCCCAGTCCCATCACAGAGGCAGCCAGAAATATTTTGATCTTATTTATTTTCATAATGATTGTCCTCCTATAGTTAGAATGATAAGTTTACACCGAATGTACATGTGAATGGTGAAGGATAACGTCCGTTATCAAGACCAAATACATAACCGTTAGCATCTGTGGTAGAGGCACCGATTTCAGGATCGTAGCCGTCATAACCAGTGATGGTCAGCACGTTCTGCAGGTTGCAGTACAAGCGCAGATTATCAAGATAGAGCTTCTTCACGATGTTCTTTGGGAATGTGTATCCCAGCGAGATATTCTTCAGACGAACATAGCTACCGTCTTCGATATAGCGGCTTGAGATGTTCTGGTTGTAGGTGTTACCGATAGCCACACGTGGAGTGCTGGTGTTAGGATTGGTAACATATACATTTGTGATGTCATTATACCATGCACTGCCGTCCTCATATACCTTGTTTGCGTCGATGGCAGCCAGCTGTGCGCGGTCGGCAATCTTCTCCTGAATCTGGTTGTTCCAGGTACTTGTCATCGAGGTCAGAGGTATTGAGGTGTAGTTCATTACCTTATTGCCTACAGAACCGTTGATGAAGATACTCAGGTCGAAGTTCATGAAGTTGAATGTATTAGTGAAACCAAAGGTGAACTTAGGCAGTGGCGAACCGATATTTGTCTTATCGTTCTCGTCGATCTTGCCATCGTTGTTCACGTCCTTGAACTTCAGGTCACCAGGCCAAACTGTATTGCTCTTGCTATACTTAGTAGGATCGGTAACGTGGCTGAATGTGCCATCGCCATTGTCGATGCATGACTGAGAATACAGAGTGTTTACAGGCGAGTTCAGGATATCGTCGAAGTCCTTATATACACCCTCTACCTCATATCCGTAGAAGTCGTACATTGGGCGACCTACTGAAGAAACAGCTACAACGTCGCTCCACTGACCGTAACCGATGATAGCGGCAGATGTAGTACCCTGCAGGGCAACCAGCTTGTTCTTGTTGAACGAGAACTGCAGGTCGGTATCCCAGCTAAAGTTCTTTGCAATAACTGGAGTAGCCTTCAACTCGATCTCAAGACCGGTGTTGCGCATTGTACCGTAGTTTCCGTAAGGTGCAGAGAGAGCTGAAGAACCGTTACCCTGTGTACCCAGGTATGATGGCAACTGCATCTTCATCAGCATGTCCTTCGACTCCTTCTTATACCAGTCGATGGTCAGGTTCAAGCGGTTGTTGAAGAAACCGAGGTCGAGACCCAAGTCAATCTGCTCCTGTGTCTCCCACTGGATTGACTCGTTAGGCAGGCCTGAAGGACGATATGACTGTCCGAGCGCTGATGGCATAACGCCCAGAGCAACACCCCACTTGTAACCACCGATATTGGCGTTACCAGTCTGTCCCCAACCGGCACGGATCTTACCGTTGCTCAGCCACTTGATGTTCTTCATAAACTGCTCGTTGGTGAAACGCCAGCTGGCAGCGAATGAGTGGAATCCGGCCCAACGGTTGTTAGGACCGAAGTTTGATGATCCGTCGTAACGGAATGTGTATGTTGCGTAGTAGCGATCATCGTAGTTATATGTCTCACGAGTGAAGAACGATGCCATAGATGCACTACCGAAACCTGAACTGAAGTCGCGGTCAGTCTTCTCAGCCAGCGATGGGTTGCGCACGTCGTTACGAGGCAGGTTCTGACCAGTGATACCCTGATACTTCCATGTAGACTCCCAGCACTCCTGACCGAGCATAGCGGTGAAGTGGTGCTTGTTGATGTTACCAGTATAGGTCAGATAGTTCTTAAGCTGCCAGAACTTGTTGGTGTTGCTCTGCCAGTGGTCCTGGTTAGCAGGCTTCTGCCATCCACCCAGGTCAACTGAAGGCTCCCATGTCTCAGCATTCGAACCAGAGATGTCGTAACCCAGCTCAGCGTGCCATACCAGATTCTTCAGGAAGTTAATCTCGGCAAAGATGTTACCTGTAAGCTTGCGGCGCTCCAGTGTGTACTGGTTCATGTTGGCTAGAGCCACAGGGTTAGGGTTGGTATATCCCTCACGTACCTCAGCATAGTAGTTGCCAAATACGTCGTAGATGGGGATATCAGGCAGTGTGGTCAGAGAGTAAGTGATGATACCCTCAGTACCGTCAGCCTTCTTCAGGTCATCGTTGGTGGTTGAGAATGTGGTAGACATACCCAACTTCAACCAGGGCTTCAGCTGTGCGTCGAGGTTGGCGCGAACAGAGTAACGCTTGAAGTTAGAACCGATGATGGTACCCTCCTGATTCATGAAGTTACCTGATACATAGTACTGAATCTTATCGGTACCACCCTGAGCCGACAGCTGGTGCTGGTGCTGCAGAGCAGTCTGGAAGATTGCATCCTGCCAGTTGGTACCCTTACCCAAGATAGTCGGGTCAGAGTATGTCTGGTTAGCCTGGCTCTTTACAATCCAACCATCGTTTACAAAGTCCTGATAGTATTCAGCATATTCGCGAAGGTTCATCATGTCGAGGCGCTTAACCTGACGGTTAACAGCAAACATACCGTCGTAGTTAAACTTAGCCTCGCCGCTCTTACCGCGCTTGGTCGTGATAAGCACAACACCGTTGGCACCCTGGGCACCATAGATAGCGGTAGCAGATGCATCCTTCAGGATTTCCATTGATACGATATCTGAAGGGTTGAGTGTTGACAGTGGAGAAATGGTAGAAACCTTACCATTACCCAGACGGTCGGCCAAACCATAGTCGGCACCCGACTGACCGCCGCTCTGAACGATTACACCATCGATTACGTAGAGAGGCTCCTGATTAGCGTTGATAGAGCCGATACCACGTACACGGATTGATGAAGATGAACCAGGAGCACCTGATGTGGTTACAGCAGTAACACCAGTAGCGTGTCCCTGCAAGCTCTGGTCGAGCGAAGTGATAACCGATCCCTTCAGGGCCTGCTCGCCGATAGATGACGATGAACCCGAGAGGTCGCTCTTCTTCATTGTACCATAACCTACTACAACCACTTCGTCGAGCAGCTGTTTGTCTTCTTCGAGAGTAATCTTGTAGTTAGTCTGGCTAGCAGTAATCTTTACCTCCTTGTTAAGGTAACCGATGTAAGAAATCACCAGGGTCTGACCTGGGTTGGCGTTCAGAGTAAAGTTACCGTCGAAATCGGTAGCAACACCGTTTGACGTGCCCTTCACCACTACACTGGCTCCGATGACGGGGCCTGAAGCGTCGACTACAGTACCTGTAATCTTCTTAGCAGCCTGCTGAACCTCCTGCGGAGCTTCGGCGGCATTGGCGTTCGTTGAGTATCCAAGTCCTATCAAGGCCATGGCACTCACCAGAAGCGCTGTCTTTCTAAAATTTCGATTCATACTTAGTGTTAATATTGTTAATTGGTTTGTAAGATTGCAAGTTGGTTTATGAGAGCATAACCCTCAAAATCGCGCTCCCTATATATATAAGGTACGCGTGTGATACTATCTTAAGCTGAACTGTTTGTGGCCATATTTTGTAATTTTAAGTTTATTAATTAGTTACAGCAGCGAATCCAGACTTGCTGAATCCGCTGCAAAGGTAAGCATTTCTTAATAAAATATAATACTTTTGTTTGATAAATGCTGATACTTTTTTGCTCTAACCTCATTTTTAACATTTAAAATACGTAAAAAATGCCAAAAATAGGGTAAAGGTGTATCAAAAACACCTTGAAAAACCGCTGTTTTTACTAATAAATGTAAATAAAACACACATTGTGTAAGTACTATTACTAAATGTCAAATTCTAGATATCCGCCACCGATGAGTATCTCACTAGATCTCACCGTGGTGGTTTTTGTTTTTGTGTTTTATCTACCAATCTACCACCAATCTTTCGAAGTACCTGTATTTATACGGGCTGGCGAGGTGGTGGTAGATTGGTGGTAGATGGTAGATATTTTGCGTTTTAAGAGGTTTTGCGCTTCACAAAATACTCTGAACCATACTTTGTGGTACGTTTTTGGAGGTCGGGGATGCCTGAAAGCATGCGTCCGAAGGCTGAGGCTGGTTGCTTAATGTTTTTACTGTTAATCGTTTTCTACGGCAGAAACTAGCGTTTTCTGCGGCAGAAAATATTGTTTTCTCAGCCGGAAAATATTATTTTCTCCTTGAGAAAACACCGTTTTCTCCCCAAGAAAACGCACTTTCGAGTATATCTTAATTGGTACCTAGATTTTAAACGAACTTATTTTAGGGTATAGAGATAGGCCAGTAGGGCCATCTTGCCACGCATGGTTTCGCGTGGGGTGAACTCGCCGTTAACCCAGAAGTAGCGCTGGTTGAAGTACGACTCCTGGCGGGGCCATCCGCCATTGTTCCAGTCGGGGTAGCAGTACTTAAGAATTTCGCGGGCGTCGCCACCATTATGGCCGGGCGACCATGTCTCGGTGCCGTTGAATGGTGTCTGGCCAGGATGTGTGCCTGGGTCGCCGTCGTTGCGGCCGGTAGAGTATACGTCGGTGATGTGGCGCTCGCCCAGTCCTGTCATCTCAACGATGTTGCCCGGATTGCGCCCCAGTGCCCAACCAGCCTCAGTGTACATGATGTTCTCAAGCTGCTTGCGGGTGGCCTTGTCGGCGATGTAGTGGGCCAGCATTACCAACTGCACGTTCTGCGATGTCTGCCAACGGCTGTCGTTAGCTGCACGGCGGCTGGGGCGATTGGCTGCATGGCCGTAGTTGTAATCCTTGGCCTGAGCCTTTACGCAGGCCTTCAGGTTCTGATAGAACTCGCCATAGTGGCGTGGCTGCGGACAGGTGAGATAGGCTGCGGCAGCCCAGTACTGGCAGAATGGAACCAGATTCTTATCCTGCTCGTGCATCACACCTACACCGAAGAATCCGTGACGGCCCTTGCTGAACAGCAGCGACTTGGTGTCCTTAATCATACTCTCGTCTACCATCAGTCGCTCCCACTGCTCGTCGCCGGTCAGGTTGTAGAGGAATGCGGCTGCCATCTGACGGAAGTCGCGACCGCGCATCTGCATCGAGCCTACATCCTGCAGGTCATCCAATTGCTGATTGTCCTGACGCGAAGCAAAGCGGAAGGCCTTGATAGCCTCGTCGGTATAGTACTGGCGCAGAGAGTCGTTCTTGCTCAGTCGGAATGCCTCGGCCATGATGGCGCAGTTGGCAGCATTGGCCCAGGCGGCCATAGTGGTACAGCCTGCCTGGAACATCACGCTCCAGTCGGCACATGGGTTGGTAACACCCTGCGAGTAAGCCTCGCCATCGCGGATAGACAGAAAGAAGTCGACCTCGTTGCGGGCTTCGTCCAACAAGTCGGGTATGCCGTTGCCGCTCTCGCGTATGCCCAACTGGTCTTCGTTAAGCTTGCCACCCGAAAGTATGTATGGCAACAGCATGTCGTAGATGTTGCTTACGTGAGCCAGATGGCGGTCCCAGTCGAATGCATCAGAGTGTCCGCCCTTAACATCCAGGTTTACGGGGTTGCCAGGCAGGCGGTGCTGCCAGAATATAGACTGCTTGAGCTGCTTGAAGTGGGGCTCGTCCCACACGTCGGTGTGCAGTTCGCGCCAACCGGGGCTCCATGGGTGGAAGTCGGTCTTGTAGACGGTAAATCCCTTAGGATCGGTCTCGGGGATGAACTGTGGCTGACGTGGCACGGGGAATACATGTGCAGGGTCGATAGGCTCGCCCAATCGCATATAGTAGTAGCCACGAACAGAGTAGCGGAATGGCTCGTAGTACACGTCGCTACCGATTTCGAAGTCCATGCTGCAACCCACGTCTTCTACTACCAGTCGGTAGCAGCCGGGCTTGTTGGCGCTGAAGTCGATGTTCCATACGTCGGTGCCGATAAGGCTCTTGCCACCAGCTTCGTTGGCCGAGGCTGAGGCTGGCTGCCAGAACTTTACGGTACCCACCTTCTGTTTCTTCTTGGTGTTCACGTTGTAGAGCCATACGCCCTTGCCTTCTAGAGATTTATAGTCGCGCTGTCCGCCGTCGCCCAGCCACTGATACAGGTCGGCAGCATGCTTGGCCTCTAGCGGTGAGTAGCCGATGATATTTACATGTACAGCCTCCGACATGCAGTTCCAGATGTCGAAACGGATCGATGTCTCTTTAGTATCGGTGCCTATACCAGCAGGGATAGCTACCCGATATGTGCAACCCTGTTTCATCGATTTTGGCAGTTGTAGAAACAGCCAATGGTCTAGTTCGGCAGTAAGTGTATTGTCGAAGTTCATTGGCTTCGATTTGCGCCACACTGCCAGGGGCTGAGCCTTGCCGAATGCCTTATCGTCGGCCGATGTAATAGTCCACAGACCAGCCTTCTGGGCTGCTTCGGCCTTCAGCTTTTCGCCGAATACCACCAGCGTGTCGTCGCCCTCGGCAAACGAGTGTCCCAGGTATGCGCTCTGTCCAGTACCCTTGTCGCGATAGTGCACCTCGCCGTCGCGGAAGTGCAGCATCACGTAGTCCTTGTCAATCACTTTGATACCGATAAGCTTAGTGGCGCTCATCGGGGTTGCTGTCATCAGTAGCATGCCTGATAGCAGGGTTGAGAATAGTTTTTTCATTTTTAGTCTAATATTTGTTCTAATTGGTCTAGCTCCTCTTCGGTGGTGGCCCAGCTGGTCACAAATCGGCAGATGGTGTGATACTTGTCGGCCTGGCCAAAGTGGGTGAAACTCATCTTCTGGTCTAATTTATCCACCAGGGCATTGTCGATGATTACGAACTGCTGGTTGGTGGGCGAGTCTACCAGGAACTGGAATCCCTTCTTTGTAAATATCTGCTTCATCCTCATGGCCATCTTGATGGCGTGCTCTGATAGTTTGAAGTACAGATCGTCGGTAAACAGAGCGTCAAACTGCAGTCCGATAAGTGCGCCCTTGGCTATCACGGCGCCGTGCTGCTTCTGGATAGAGAAGAAGTGCTTGTGGGCATTCTGGTGGGTAAACACCACAGCCTCGCCGCACAGAGCGCCTATCTTGGTACCGCCTATGTAGAACACGTCGCAGTGGCGGGCCAGGTAGGGCAGTGTTATGTCATTGCCCTCGGCCATAAGTCCGTAGCCCAGTCGGGCACCGTCTATATACAGAGGTATCTCGTAGTGCTGACACACCTGATAGATGTCGTCGAGCTCCTTGGCGGTGTAGAGTGTGCCCAGCTCGGTGGGGAAGGTGATGTATACCAGACCGGGATGCACAGCGTGGTCCTTGTTGCCATCGTGCATGTAGTCATCCAGATACTTATCCAGAGTCTTGGCTTCCATCTTGCCGTTGTTGTCGGCTATGGTTATGATCTTGTGCTCTGTAAACTCCACCGCACCAGCCTCGTGCACGTTGATATGACCGCTGCCCACGCATATTACGCCTTCATACTGATACAGCATCGAGTCGATGGTGGTGGCATTGGTCTGTGTGCCTCCGGTCAGGAAGAATATCTGTGCATCGGGCAGTCCGCAGGCCACGCGTATGCGCTCCTTGGCACGCTCGCTAAACTCGTCGAAGCCGTATGGTGTGGGCTTCGCGTCGTTGTATTTTGTGAGGTTCTCCAATACCTTAGGATGAGCCCCATTGTTGTAGTCACATTCGAATGATATCATATGCTTATTAGTTATTTTGTGTGCAAATTTACATAAAGTTTTGCGATTTATTTGCTATCTTAGAATGATTTTTGTATTTTTGCACGCAAATTAATCAATAAAGTATGTGTTTATCCTAATCACAATAATAAAAATTGAACTATGAACAGAAAACTATTCATTACAGGGTTGATGATGCTTGCCATGAGTGTGCAGGCACAGACCGCTCGCAAGTTTACGCTGAACCTTACCGACGACGGCAAAGCTCAGATGGTGTGTTTCCTGCCCCAGACGTCTACTGGCCGTGCTATAGTAGGTGTGCCTGGCGGTGGTTACTCTATGCTGTCGAACACCCACGAGGGCACGCTGGCCTCTGAGTGGATGAACAAGCAGGGAATAGCCTATTTTGTGGTAAACTACCGTTTGCCTAATGGCGACCGCACTATCCCCATCAGCGATGTAGAGCAGGGATTCCGCACCGTGCGCGACTCGGCCAAGGCGTGGCGTATCAATCCTAACGACGTAGGTATCATGGGCTTCTCGGCTGGCGGACATCTGTCATCGGTCATCTCTACGCTGTCGCCTTTCGAGGTACGTCCTAACTTCTCGATACTGTTCTATCCGGTCATCTCGATGGACGAGCGCGTATCCCACAAGTGGTCGTGCATCAACTTCCTGGGCGAGGAGGGACATAAGGATTCCAAGCTGGTTTGGCAGTATTCCACCCAGAATGCCGTTCGCAGCCACCTCACGCCTCCTGCCTGCATCATCAGCGCCAACGACGACCGCCTGGTACCTGTAGTTACCAATGGTGTGCAGTATTATTCGGCCATGCGCAATGCCGGCAATGAGTGCTCGATGTTTATCTATCCTTCGGGCGATCATGGTTTCGGGTTTGGTCCTTGGTTCAAGTATCACGACCAGATGCTGCAGGACCTGGGTAACTGGCTTAAGTCCATCCCATCGCCAAAGCAGGATGCCATTCGCGTGGCTTGTATAGGCAACAGCATCACCGACGGCTATGGCATCGACATGCGCACCAAGTACGGCTATCCCGCACAGCTTCAGGGCATTCTGGGCGATGGCTATTGGGTAAAGAACTTCGGTGTGTCTGCGCGTACTATGCTTAATAAGGGCGACTTCCCATATATGAACGAGATGGCCTGGCGCGACGCGCTGGCATTTAAGCCCGATGTAGTAGTAATCAAACTTGGTACCAACGATTCTAAGCCTGAGAACTGGCAGTATGGCGCTGAGTTCAAGCAGGACCTTCAGCAGATGATTCTCACCCTGCGTCCCGACCTGGCACAACCCGCCAAGAAGAAGGGCAAGAAGGCCAAGGCAGTAGTCCAGCCCGCTGGTCCAAAGATTATCCTCTGCACTCCAATCCCTGCCTTCAAGTCAACTTGGAATATCAATGACAAGGTAATCACTGATGAGATTATCCCCATCCAGCAGGAAGTAGCCCGTCAGTATGGCTTGCAGGTAATCGACCTGCACACCCTGATGATTAACGATGGCGACAAGGTGGTAGACGATGGCATCCATCCTGACGGCAAAGGTGCCAAGAAGATGGCCGAAATCATTGCAAAAGCCATCAAGGAATAATACGATTAGCGTTGCGCGTTGCACCGTTGCAGTTCATTTTAGTCTACTTCGCGCCCTAATAATACTTCTATATTATATATAATATATAAATATAGGTATAATTTTTTCACTCTCACACTACTCTGATTTCTAACTGCAACGCTGCAACGCGCAACGCTTGGCGTGTTGTGCATCAGCATAAAAAATAGTAAAAAAATGATGATATGCTTTGCCACCTCAGAAAAAATGCCTATCTTTGTACTTTGAAACTATAAATGCATTATGAAACAATATCTATATCTATTACTTTTAGCTACATTAGTCATTGTTGGCGGGGGAAAAATAAGCGCCAACGAAGTAGAGCAGGAACTGGCACAACGTGTACAGCAGGCCCAAGTCAGCGGCAGCGATTCCGACTTTTACAATGCCCACCAAACCTTCCTGAACCACCTGGAGCAGAACAAGGATTGGGATAAGTACTACCGCGTGTGGATGAATCGAGTAATCTACGACGTAAACCACAAGCGCTTCCATCGCGCCTTCGTCGAGATTCACCGTCTCACCGACGATATCCGCGAGCGACATCAGGAGCGCTATCTGTACATTTCCAATATGTGTCTGGGATTTTTCTATTTCGGTAGAAACCAACCAGAGATGGGCGAGACTTACTTCCGCAAGGCCCTTCAGGGAGTAGACGCGGACAAAGAGCCGGTATCAGTATTCAATTGCTATCTGTCTTTGTCGCAGGCACTTAGCGCCACCCGTCCTGCCGAGGCAATGGCCTGTCTGGACAGTCTGCCCAAGCAGATGCTTGAGAACCCGATGTACGATAGTGGTGTACTAGGTTTTCGTTGTATCATCGCCAATCGCTTGGGCGATCGCAAGGCATTCAATCAATATTTTGCCCGCTACGACAGCATCCGCCAGAATAATCCCGCAGGGTTTAATCCAGCCAACCTGTTTCAGGTGATGGTGTGCCATTACATGCAGAAGAACGACTGGCAGAAGGCACTGGCCTGGTGCGACTCTACTGATGTGCCGATGATGGCCAACGAATTGCGGCTGGATGTCTATGAGAAGATGGGCGACTGGAAACGTGCATTCTATGCCGCCGAACTAAAGGACAGTTTGCAGCAGATTGACGAGCGCGAGGTGCTCGAGGACGACATCATGGATATATCCCACGGCATCGATATGCTTCAGGCTGAACAGGAGAAAGCGGAACTGCGACGCAGTCAATTGATGCTGGTAGGACTGATGTCAGCAGTTATCATTGCGTTGCTGATAGCTCTGCTTATCTACCGCTATTTCAAGAATCTCAAGCTTAAGGAGCAGTTCCATGAGCTACAGGAGGCTCGCCGCCGTACTGAGGCCGGACAAGCTATCCGCCGCGCATTTGTGACAACTATCTTCGAGAAGCTCCAATCACCCATCAGCACATTGCTTAATTACGCACGCATATTCAACGACCCTGAGTTCAAGCTTAAACCCGAGGAGCGAGGCAAGCGATACAGCGACATCGTGACCGCTGCCAAGAACATCGAGTCGCTGATGGACCCTGTGCTCGATTCTTATTCGCGCGGCGATCTGGGTATCTCTGACGAGGAGAAACGTATCTGCCAGGATGCGCTCCGCTCGCCACTACAAACGCTGATAGGTACAGCCGAGGTTATCATCGAGGCCGACGGACAGATACCACACGACGAATACATGCAGCTGCGCAGCGCCGTATGTCGCGACTGCTACGATGTGGCCACATCTACCCGCAAGCTGGTATTGTTCAGCCTCTATGGCGATTCCTATCCTATACCTAAGAACTACGAGATAGGACTGAACGAGATGGTGCGCACGGTACTGAACAGTTACGACCTGCATTTCAAGACCAAGCCTAGGACGTTCGACTTCAAGTCGGATGTAACCGACGACGTTAAGATACGTACAAATACACTCCTACAGGAGTTACTCAACTGTCTGCTTGACAATGTGGTGAAGTATGCCACAGGCGACACTCTGACTCTGAACTGCCGCACAAATGCAGATGGCACCTATTCGATAGTTCTAAGCAACGAAGGCCCCGCTATCCCTGCAGCCGATGCAGAACGCATCTTCGTACCGTTTGTCCGCCTGTCGCCCGATGAGCATAGCCTAGGCGTAGGACTGCCTCTGGCCCGCTGTCTGGCCATCTCGATGGGGTATACGCTTACAGTAGATACCACCTACAAACAGGGAGCACGATATATCATTAACGGGTTGTAAGCCAAATAAAAAAGCCTCGCATCGATGTTGATGCGGGGCTTTCGTTTCTTTGGTTGTTTGTGTATTATAATGCTTCGAGCATTCGTTTGATTACTACTGAGCAGCTGATTTCGCGATTGGCAGCTTCAGGGATTACAAGGCTATTGGGACTCTCGATGACATCATCTGTTACGATGAGGTTACGACGAACGGGGAGACAGTGCATGAACTTACCATTATTTGTCCAAGACATGTGCTCGGTGTCAACCGTCCACGACATGTCTTTGCTGGTAATCTTACCGTAGTCGTCAGGATTTGTTACACCAGGATTACTCCAGTTCTTAGCGTAGATAAAGTCGGCACCCTCGAATGCCTTCTTCTGATCGTACTCCACGCGGGCATTACCTACGAACTTAGGATCGAGCTCGTAACCCTCGGGGTGGGTGATGACGAGGTCGACATCAGGGGCGGCGTTCATCCACTGGGCAAACGAGTTGGGCACAGCCTGAGGCAATGCGCGGCAGTGAGGTGCCCATGTGAGCACTACCTTTGGACGCTCTACCACCTTATGCTCCTCGATAGTGATGAGGTCGGCAAAGGCCTGCAGAGGGTGAACAGTGGCTGTCTCCATAGCAAACACGGGACGGCCTGAGTACTTGATGAACTGCTGCAGAACGGTCTCGGCATAGTCGTACTCGCGGTCGGTGAGTCCGGCAAACGAGCGCACACCGATCAGGTCGCAGTAGCATCCCATCACGGGGATAGCCTCGAGCAGGTGCTCGCTCTTGTCGCCATCCATTATGACGCCACGCTCGGTCTCCAGCTTCCAAGCACCGGCATTCACATCAAGCACAATGACATTCATGCCCAGATTCATAGCTGCCTTTTGGGTAGAAAGACGGGTGCGGAGTGAATTATTAAAGAATATCATCATCAGGGTCTTGTTCTTGCCCAGGTGCTGATACTTGTAACGATCGTTCTTAATCTCAAATGCTTCGGCCATCGCCTTATCCA
>JAEEGJ010008660.1_pt1 | contig 27873 bp, 24 predicted proteins | sample 8958761 | NCBI WGS metagenome assembly JAEEGJ01 (sample SAMN16246546, study PRJNA631951) | gut metagenome | biome: gut microbiome; feature: rumen; material: RS-attached | host: Bos | place: Iran: Karaj | collected 2018-10 | reverse complement strand
AACCCTGCTCGCCGATTTCAAAGAGAATTCCCGACGCCTGGTCGACAGCCAGCAGAGCATCGTCGGCGCCGCCTGGAGAGCCATCAATCACGGCATCAAGAAACCCGACAGCCACCTGCTTCCGCCTGTCGCGCCGCTGCTGAGCGGCGAGGACGGACTGGATGAATGATCAAAAAAAGAGTGAAAGATTATCGGCATCTCGTTGTATATGTGAATAGAAAGAAATAAATTTGTAACAACAGATTGCACGATGAAAGAACTCAGATGCCCCAAATGCGGAAATGTCTTCACGGTGGATGAAGCAGACTATGCGTCCATCGTCAGCCAGGTCAAGAACGATGAATTCAACAACGAGGTAGACCGCCGCCTCGAAGAACTCAAGAAGCAGCACGAGGCCCAGCAACTGGCCCGCGACGCTCAGGCCGAGCAGGCCCACGAGAAGGCGCTGTCCGCAAAGGACAAGGTCATCGGCGAGAAGGACGGCGAAATCCTCCGCCTGAAGGACCAGCTCTCCGCCATGGGAGAGAAGCGCGAGCTGGAGCTGGGCGCCGCCGTCACCGAGAAGGACAAGGAAATTGCCGCACTCAGGGCGGCCATGGGCCAGAAGGACCAGGAGTTGGAAATCGCCGTCATGAAGGAGCGCCAGCAGGCCAAGGAGGCCGCGCAGGCCAAGGACGCCGAGATAGCCGAGCTCCGCTCGCAAGCCAAGGTCGCCGCCGCGGAAGCCGCGCTCCATGAGAAGAGCATGCAGGCCGAGTTCCAGGGACAGCTGCAGCTGGTCAAGTCCGAGTCCGAAGCCCGCCTGCGCATTGCCGAGGAGGAGGTGACCAGGCTCAAGGAATTCAAGACCCGCCTGTCCACCAAGATGGTCGGCGAGAGCCTGGAGGCCCACTGCAGCACTATCTTCAACAGCGAGATGCGCCCGATGTTCCCCAACGCCTACTTCGAGAAGGACAACGACGCCTCCGGCGGCAGCAAGGGCGACTTCATCTTTCGCGACAAAGAGGACGGCATCGAGTATGTATCCATCATGTTCGAGATGAAGAACGAGATGGATGAGACGGCCACCAAGCACAAGAACGAAGATTTCTTCAAGAAGCTCGACGAGGACCGCACCGCCAAGGGCTGCGAGTATGCCGTACTCGTATCGCTCCTGGAGCCCGACAGCGAGCTATATAACACCGGCATCGTGGACGTGTCCTACAAATACCCGAAGATGTTCGTCATCCGCCCGCAGTTCTTTAAGGCGCTGATTATGCTCCTGGTCAATGCCTCCAAGAACACCGTCGCCGTGAAGAAGGAGCTCGAGCTCGCCCGCCAGCAGAGCGTCGACGTGACGAACTTCGAGAACAAGCTCCTCGATTTCAAGGACAAGATTAGCGACCATTACAGCAGGGCTCGGGGGAAATTTGAAGATGCCATCAAGAAGATTGATGATACTATCAAGAAACTCCAGGAAATCAAGAAGAGTTTCGAGCAGTCCGAAAACTACCTGCGCCTGGCCAATCAGGATTCCGAGGAACTGACCATCCGGAAACTGACTTACATGAATCCCACGATGAAGGCCAAGTTCGACGAGGCCCGCAAGAATGCTCCGGAGAAAGAATCTGACACAGATAAATCCTAGCCCTGAGACATGCCCTTTCTCTACATTTTAGCCGCAAGCCCTACCCTGCGGCTTTTTTCGTGTTATGGGTGCAAGATACGGCTTCCCCTGCAGTATGAATAATGCAAAGAGAGATTTTCGTGAAACAGAAACTATTAGAACTGGTAGGGAAAGTGTCGGGCATGTACGGCTCCGCAAGGGAGTTTGCCGAGCACTTGAGTGAGATCCATGAGAAGGCTACTGAAGCCTATAAGCAACTGACCGGAGATGCGAAGGACATCCCCGTCGAAGAGATCCGTCATCTGGTAGACACTCTGTACCGGACCGTGACGGAATCCGCCATCCATCAGCGAGAGGTCCCTTTTATCCTTCGTTCCGGCGGTCATGTCGCCATCACGACGGACGGCGTTCGGGTGGAAGGTGTCGTCGATGTGTCGCCCAAAATACTCGAGGTTACCATCCTCTCCCCTTTCGCCGGCAAGAAGGCCTCGTCGGAGCTGGAGATGATCGCTCCCGTCATCTGGACGGAACTGCCGGAGGACGGTAGCGAGGCTAACGATGCCGGCAAAAGGAGGGCATTATCTTTGCTAAGCGAATTGTACTATTCTAACTTCAAGCGTTAACCCGTACTTCATAGCAAAAAAGTGTTCTTATGGAAGAAGACGAATTAAGAGAATTATTGGAAGAGGCCCGCTACGCTATTTTTGACGAGGCCAAATGGCTATTTGAAAGACAGAACCTGGACGGCGTCTTTCCCGTGTTCTATTTATTCTATTCGTACCATCACGGCTTGTCTACCTGCCTTGATAAAAAGAAGCATTCCGGCAAGGGCCCAGATCAATTGCAGAACAGGCTGTACAATGCCGCCGTCAGCAGCTTCGGCGGAGACCCGTCTCTCTTCGAAAAGCTGCAAGAGCTCTACGCAATCGTCAAGGAACTCGGCAGGGACCTGTTCGACGGAGAGTATGTGAAGCTGATCGAAGGAATGCTTTGCAGAACCAATCTGAATGCAGGGTCGGCACTCCTCCCCAACCAGCGAATCGCTACGACAATCTTCAACATCCTTCGCGAAAAAGGATGCAAGAGCGTCTATGTCGCCTATTCCGGAGCAGGATCGTTCGTTGTCGAAAGCAAAGATTTTTCCTATCACGGCGCTGAGCCTTATAGCCCCGCAAACCTCATTGCGGAAGTCCTTGCCGACGCCTACAATATTAACGGCGTTTCTTTCGACAATACAGACCCCATCCGCAAGTGGACGAGGAGAAAGGTTGACGCCGTAGTCGGAAACCTTCCCGTTGATGCTGATTTTTTCATCGAATCACGCGCAGATCATCTCCTGCACGAGTTCGTCGAAAAGCAGGACGCCTTTGTCAGCAAGCTGATCCAACGAGATACTGCCAGGAAAGCCGCAGCCTTCTTGGCACACTTTGAGTTTGCCAACGCAAGAGACTATGATGGAACGAGGAAACAGATCTGCGAGAGAGGCCTCCTGGACACGGTCATTGCCCTACCCGAGAACATCTTTGCGCTTGCTTCTGTACCGACATATATCGTCATCCTGGACATGAAGGGCGGCCGCAAGGAGGCCACGTTCATCGACGCCACGAAGAGCCCCCGCGCCTTTACCCGTACGATCAGCGCCAACCGGGTGGACTTGAGGTCCTGTGCGAGTGAGGAGAATGGACGAATCGTTACCGTCAGCTATGAGCAGATAGAGAAAGCCAACTGGTCTCTCAATCCATTCGTTTATCTGCAGAACGCCGTTTGCCCCGAGGGAATGGAACTGGTCCGTCTGGGAGATGTCGCCGACGTCATAGTCGGCATGAACGGAAAAGGACGGTATCTTGATCCTCTGTTTATGTCCAGCAGCATGAAAAGAGTGTTGGAGGGCATCAAGCCATCCGCTGGTATAGGAACAATGAGCGGTTCCACTCATCCGGTCCCCGGCCACAGCATATTGCTCTCGCTCAGCAAGGGCGCCCGCCGGCAGGAGCAGAAGCTTGAGTGCGGTTTCTATGCGGAAGAAGAGCCTTGCCGGACGGACTTTTACATATCCGTACTCAAGCCGAACAATAAAAAGATCATACCCGAGTATCTGGCCCTCGCGCTTCTGTCAGACACGAGTTTCGCCACGTACTATAAGAACATACAGCAATATTACGTCGACGAGGTCCGGTCTAGCCATCTGTTGGAGCGACGCATCCCCATCCATACGGATCTCCTGGAACAACGTCGGGTCGTAGCTGCAGCTATTGCGCGCGCAGACATGGAAGATACAATCTACAATGTCGTTCTGGCAGGTGCTCGAAGCAAGGCGAGCGACTACGCCCGTCTGTTGGACGGCGTGGGCTGCAATGTCTTCAAGTCTACGGATATGGTAGAGGGCGATGCCGGGCTGGAGGAGATCCTCAGGCAAGCCACGAAAGAGGGTGTCGCTCTGTCGAAGAAGGTGGATGCCGTCGTCTTTAGTACGGACATCAAGTTGTCAGCAGGCAAGAATGACCGTCCGTTCTCAGGCATGGATGCCATTGCGGACCTTCGCCTGATCTATGAGCCCAAGGGCATTCTCTTCTATGCGGCGTCAAACTCGGACATAGATGACATCGTCCGCGAAGGAATCATCTCTGAAAGGCGCCTGAAGCCTTTCAGAGATGACCATTTCTTCAGAAACGAAAAGGGAAAACCCGTCGAGGCTATGGCCGTGGCCCTAAGGAAAGAGCTCGATACGAAGGGCTCTGACGGCGCCCGCATCCGGTCTCTGCACCAGGGAGTATTCGAGGCGGCCGACTGGATCGATGCCTCATTTGAAGGAAACAGGGTCGCGGAGGTCTTGTCGGATTTCTTGATCGCCAAGGATTTCGGGAAGGACTCGGCAAGAAACCTTAACGACCTTCGCATCGTGGCCCATCACCTGATCGACATTCTCAAGCAGTGGAACATCGTCCCCGACGAGAATGACCTGAACTACGGAGCCATTCCGCGTTTGATCTACGATCAGAAATTCGAGACCACTGGCGCCACCTATCTTTATTTTGATGAAACCATCATGCCCCGGTCTCTGTCTTCCGCACTTGTTTCTCTTATCGAAATAGGGAACGAAGGCTCCCACACCTTCAAATCCCAGCCGCTGTTGGGAAGCAGCATGCTCAGTACGCTCATGGAGTTCGTTCTCTGGCTGTATAAAGGAAGGGCCTCTCTGCAGAACAGGGAGAATCTGCCGTGGATCAAGGAAAACAAGTTCGAGAAGGTTCAGGTCAGCTGCTTAAGCGGCAAGGTCGAAAGAAAGACCGTGAAAGGAAAGAAGATTTGGGTATGCGGGAATGTGCATCTTCAAGACAGCCGCGACCTCCATGAAGGCGTTACGGTTACCTTTACCAAAGATATCGTATCCCCTGAAAAGAACTATCGTACTTCCGAGATTACGGGATACGCCCCTAGAGATTTCTATTCCATAGAAGGAGCCTGACTCGGGACCCTTCTTACTCCTTGGTCCGGTCAGGGCGGCGGACGAGACGATTATGTCGGTGAATCTTGAAGGGATGGCTGAGAAGATGTTTGCACTATTGGCAGTTTAATCGTAGGCTGGTTTCGAATATTGCTTTATTTTGTCTAAATTTGAACATTGAAGTGTGTGGCATTTCATATAATTCATTACCAAAATTCATATGGAAATCTTGTTTCATCCCTCGTTTGATAGTGGTTATTACTTAGATTGGAACCTTGAGACCATCAAACTTGGAAAGAAGATCGTCGGAACCGCCGGCTTATTGGACTATTTGTCGCTTCATAACGGGCTGAGCGGTCGCTTTGTTTCAGATGGCGAGCGTGCTGCATCATACCTTTCCGATGTCGGCAAATGTACGGAAGGATCCTGGATTGAGGGTCCTTTCAAGAATGACAGCCTGGGGGTTGCAAAATGCCTTCTTGGGTGGCGGGACCTGCTGATTATGGCGGGATGGACGCCGGACAGGTGCGGAACGGACGAAACACCCAAGCTCCAGTTGCTCAGCAGTATCGAGGGCTCCTGGAAAGCCCGGATAAAGGGATCTGCCGACCGCTGGCTCGAATTGGCCACGCTGGCGGCAAAGCAGCCACTCGTGGACGAAGGAGATTGCATTAAATGTTTCTGTGCGAAAGAACAGTTGCCTTTGCTCGTGCAAAAGGTACTGGTGGCCTGCCATGCGGTGTTTGCCGAGTATCCGGATGAGGTGCGGATTCCTGACGGACTTAAGGTCGAAGTGCTGCATTACAACGACCTCCTCGATGCCTATCGCCAGGTGGCCGCAGGATCGTTGAAAGGTGACCTTTTCATCAACCGCGACAATGTTTCTTTGAATCACGTCCTCCTGGCCTGGGGGAAGCCGTTGGCGGATGCAACCATCGCCGACTCCAATCCCTTGTCCCTGCAACTGTTTAAGCTTTCCCTCTCTGTATTTTCGCGCCCCCTGAACATTCAGAACTTGCTGTCTTATCTCATGCTTCCCGTCGGCCCTGTACCCCGGCGTCTGCGCACGGCCTTGGCCAACGTCCTGATCTCTGACGGCGGTTTCGGGGAAATCGCCTGGGATGAACTGAAAGAGGAAGACCGCCAGGCGCTCAAGGCTGCCGGCATCAGCTCGAAATGGCAACATGCCATCTGGGAATATGTCGAAGACAAGGAAGGAACATCCAAACTTACCCGTGTGGAGCGGGAATCCAAACTCTGTTTCCTGGCCCCCATCGTCGAAAAGGCCTACGTTCCGGGAGCAGGCATTCCCGTCCAGACATTGAAGGATTATATCGGCAAAATCAACCAATGGGCCGCCAACAAGGCACACAGTGATAAGGAAAACGAGGAAGAAACCGACGAAGAACTCAATTCGCAGTTGGCCACGGTCATCTCGTATTTCAAGCAACTTCTGGAATCATTGGGTGACCGGGAAAACATCACCTACGACGAACTGGAAAAGAGCATCGGCGCCATCTACCAGCCGACATCCATCGTTCAGGCCCGGGCACAATTGGGCTCGATTCCAGTCATTGAGCGTTTTGAGCAGATGGTAGATGCGCCGCAATCTCTCGTGTGGCTGGACTGCTGCGGTGCAGACGTTCTGACGGACCCCTACGATTTTCTGAGCGCAAAGGAGCGTGAATGGCTGAACGGACAGGATGGCATCTGCATCCCCCAGCTTCAGACCATCCTCGAACTGAATCGCAAGGAGATGATCCTCGCCCTGGCCCGGGTGAAAGACGGGATCACCCTGGTTACCTCCAACTATCATCACAACCAGAAGATGATGGAGCATCCCTTCCTAGCCGAACTGAAGATGCAGCGGGGAGAAGCCCTGAACATCCAGGAAGGGAGCACGGAGCTTCCGCTTACCGAGGAAAAACCCATTCATAAGGTCGAGGCGAAACCTTCGTATCACCTGGGCAAGATCGCCTATGCCGGACGCAGCGAAAGCAACACCAGCATCGACACGCTCATCAATTACCCGTTTGACTATACCGTGCACTATGTCGCCAAGTTGGGCGAACCGTCCAAGAAGGTGCTGGCCAGCCTGTATACGACGAAGGGCCTGGTCGCCCATCTGGTCATCCAGAAAATGATCGACATGGTCAAGGACTGCCCCGAGCCGGAACGCCCGGCCGCCATCTCCGACTTGGTCAGAGAACAATATGACACCATCCTGGAAGATGCCGTGCAAACCACTGGACTCATCCTGTTGCTTCGCGAAAACAAAGTCGAATACCATAATTTCCGATTCCTGCTGAAACGGAGTATAGAGACACTCGTCTTAATCATGAAACACAAGTCTCTCATCCCCGTCGCATGCGAATTGAAACACGAAAAACCCATCTTCAGTGATGGGAGCGAATTCAATGCGCGCATTGACATGGAGTTGAAGGACGGGGATGGCCATGCTGTCATCTTCGACTTCAAATGGACCTATTCTCCTTTCTACGGCGGCAAGATCAAAGACGGCACGGCTGTCCAGCTGGAACTATACCGGAAAGAATTAGGAAAGGATGGGAAGACCGTAGCGGCAGTCGGATATTACCTGATGCCCAAGTGCGTACTCGAGACCTCCGACTTCGACAACTACAAGGTTGGTGACAGGCTCATTATCCACCATATCGATCCGCCCGCTGACAACGATCTGTTTAACAAGATCCAGAACTCCGTGTTTGAGCGCAGGGAAGAGATCAAGTCCGGCGACATCGAGGAAGGGGAGGAAATGGATGTCATCTCTCTACCCTATTCCCAGGCTTTGACAGGCGGAAAAGATATGCTCTGGCCGGGGAAACCTTCTAAGGGCAGGGCCACGAAAGCCAACCCAAATCCTCCGGTCGAGAAAGTGACCAAAGAATCCAAGAAAGTATTTGTCGACGAACCGGAATCCCGCTTCCAAAAAAAGGGCGCGAAGTTCAATACCACTTCCGCCGCCAATGAAAAACCGACCACTTATCCACTGCTGAAAGGAAGACTGAAATGAAAAACATAACCTTCATCAATGCCGGTGCGGGTTCGGGAAAGACGTATCGGCTCACGACCGACCTGGCCCGCAAACTGACCCAGGAGAACATCGCTCCCTCCCAAGTCATCCTTACAACCTATACGGAACTCGCCGCCGCGGAGTTCCGCGAGAAGGCGCGCAAGGAAATCCTCAACGCCAAGGACGAGGACGGGAACCTTGTCAAAGCCGACGTGCGCATACGTTGCGCGACGGAGCTGGACAATGCCTTTATCGGCACGGTTCACGCCATCAGCTACCGCTTCATCCGGAAGTACTGGTATCTGCTTGACTATGGGGCCGACATCAAGACCATGTCCGATCAGAACCAGGACTTCTACATGAGCCAGTCGATCAGCGAGATCGTCAACGATGACGACCGAAAGGTGTTCCGGGACTTTCGTGACGCTTTCGATATCATGGAACCCGGCAGCAGCAAGCCCTATCATCTGTTCTGGCTTCCGGAACTCAAGGATATCGTCGACAAGATGGAGTATTACGACATCGGTTCCGTGGGGGAGAGCGTCCGTAAGTCACAGGAATTGGCCCAAATGGTTTTCACAGGGATGGACATCCCTTCGGCTCTGACCAGAATCAATGAATACCTTCCAGCCCTGAGGAGCAGATGCGAAGACCTCACGACCGCCAAGGCGATCAAGTGCGTCAAAGTCATCAAAGAGTTCTATCCTTTGAAGACAATGTCCGACCTTATGAACAAGGACGTGAAAGAGTGCCTTGAGGAAACCTATGGCAAAACGACGGATTCTTTTTACAACTCAAACCCGTATCTCAGCGCGATGGATGCCTACCAGCAGGTCTTCGTTTCCAAGGACTTCCTGCCGGTCATCGAGCGGTATCTCAAAACGATTTTCGACCTTGCTGTCCGCTGGCAGAAGGCGCTGACTGACTACAAGCAAGAGAACCACGTCATTTCGTTCGATGATATGGAGAAGATCTTCCTCACCATGCTCACCGACGACCGCAAGTACGGGGAAGTCCAGCAGGACATCGCCTCCAACTTCCGGTTGCTGATGGTGGACGAGTTCCAGGATTCCAACCCTATCCAGTTGAAGATCTTCAACCGAATCTCGGAACTGATCGCCCAAAATGGGGGGCACTCGGTCTGGGTGGGCGACCCCAAACAGGCCATCTATGGATTCCGTGGCTCCGATTCCCGTTTCATTGCCGACATTCTCGGAAAATTCAACTTTTCTGATGACGGCTCCGCCATTCCCGAGCAGGGACCTGAGATGCTGGGCACCGATCAGTTGCTCGAATCCTGGCGCTCGCGACCGAAACTCGTTGAATTCTCGAACCGCATTTTCCTGAAACCTTTCCTTGCAGGAGGAGGCCTTAAGGAGAAGCAGATTGTCCTCAAGCCCCATTTCACAGCCGAAATGGACACAATGGGAGACGAACCCGCCCTGTACGTCTGGCGCACGGAGCAGGAAAAGAACGAACCCCGGGCGAGAATGCTCGCCAGGAAAATCAAGGACCTGGTCAAATCCGGCCGGAAAGTCCATTATAAGGAATGTGACAAGGAAACCAGGCCGGTCACTTATCGGGACATTGCAGTCTTGTGCGCAACCAATAGTGATTGCAACACCGTCGCTTCGGCACTCCGTAAAATCGGTGTGCCCGCTTCTTGCGAAGAAAACCATCTGATGCAGTGCCTGGAAGTCTATTTGCTCAAGACCATCCTGCTCTTCATGCAGAATCCTTCCGACAAACTGCTTCGGGCCGAACTGGCGATGTTGCTCGACGACGCCACCACGGAAGAGATTCTCAAAGACCGCATCGCGTATGTCTCCGAGCTTGGCGAGGAAGGCTTGGATCGGTGGATGGACCAGGATTCTCGTCATCCGCATTCCGAAGCGGTCGCCAAGATAGACTCGTTCACTCAGCGCTACCAGAGGTTGTCCATCTATGACACCGTAGTAGCAATCCGCGAAGAACTGGACCTGGACAACATCGTTGAAAAATGGGGCGATGCCACACAGCGCAAGCATAATCTTTCCACGACCGTCAATCTGGCCAAGGCCTACGATGACATGTGTTGTCAAATGGGCCTGGGCTCCAGCATTCTCGGGTTTATCAACTACCTCACGATTACGAAACCGGAAAACAAGACCGATAACGCCGCCAATACGGTGAAGGTGCTGACCTATCACAGGTCCAAGGGCTTGGAATGGCCTGTCGTCATACTCTGCCAACTCTGGAAAGATCGCAATGATGAAAAGGATCTCGTGAAAAAGCAATTCCGGGGCGTGAATGTCTTTGAGCAAGACGACCCGTCGTCGGATGTCTTCGACCGGAAACGCCACATCGCCCTCTTCCCGTCGGGAATTGGCGGAGCTGGCGATTACCCCGTGCTTATGGAATCGAACATTGTGAAACTCCTGCTCTTTAAAACGATCAAGGACCAGGCAAGGGAGGAGGCGCTCCGGCTCCTGTATGTCGGAGTGACGAGGGCGAAAGACATCCTTGTATCACTGACATCGAAAAAGCCAAACGGTGACGTCATTTGCGCATGGCCGCTCAGCCTTGGGATCGGGGAAGGGCAGTCCGACAATCCCTTCGGCGATGGACACGGGGAGGTGATGGAAGAGTTGACGGAATCCATCTACTCACAGGAAGAGGACGAGAAGCTTCAATACCGCCAGACCACGAACAAGCCCGCCGTCAGCAAGGCAGATCCACTGCACCTTTCGCCCAGCACGATTAAATCTTTCCCAAAACCGTTCACGAAGAATGTCTTTGTCGACGAATCCCAGGAACGAATCATCGATATGGCGATATTCGCCGGAGAGCCCAACGATGCCGTCAAAGGTACCTGCATCCATAACATTTTCGCTTCGTACCGAGACGGCGACCAGGAAGGCAACCTGAAGCGCATCACGGCGACCCTGGACAATTTTGGCTTCCCGAACCGGCTTCTTGAGCAGAAAGAGAAAATCCTCGAGTCAGCCAAATGGCTTTACGAGTTCCTTATCTCGAAGTATGGCAAAGCCTCACGCATCGAAAAGGAGTATCCTGTCCTCTACCAGCTCCCGACAGGGCAAGTCCTTCGGGGCGAAATGGACCTGCTGTGGTTTTATATGGACAAAGACGGAAAGGAAAAATGCGTTCTTGTCGACTATAAGACCTTCCCGGGAAAACGCAGCGAACTGGAAGCACATACGGAGAAGTACTATTCCCAACTCTCCGCCTACCACGCGGCCCTTACAGAAGCCGGCATTGAAGTCTCGGATACGTTCGTCTATTATCCTGTCCAGGGACACTTGAGAAAGCTTGTCAAATAGCGCGACTTTTCCTACTCCTCCGAACACACTTCTGCCGGAAGGTCATGGACTCTCCCCTGCTCACGCGCTGTAGCGAAACCGAGCAGCGTATCTTCTTCTACCTCTGCCCCCAACAAAGATGACTCTGGGATTCCGGATTATCCTTTTCTCGGGCCCGGATGGATTGACCTCACATAGCCCTTCCGTGCGGAGGCAGCTTTTGCCTGATCTAGAATGCCGATCTTGTTGGCCGCTTGACGGGCCTTCTTGTACAGGTACATGTCCAGGTAGCGGACCTGTGACCGGGAGTACACATTATCGGTGGCCTTCTCATAGTCGAGGATATGCCCTGGCAGAAATTGAAAAGTTGAAGCCATTTCCTGGCTTTGACGAGGACGGTACTGTTATCCGTCTTCCTGAATTATCCGATGAATTAATCCTTGAATAGGTCTTCCATAGTATTGAGGCCGGCCGTGATGTCGAAGTAGTATTTCTCCTCGTGGCCGTCGACATCCACGGTCAGGATATCGATGGAGCGTTCATTGTCGCCGATAAGCTGCTGCATGATGCGCTCATAGGAGGAGAAGCGCGGATATGCGATAATGAGTTCGTCGAGGATCTCATACTCCAGGCGGACATAGCCTTCTGTACGGGTGATAACGATGGGGTCGCCGATGTTGCATCCCCTGTTGTTGGGGTTATAGGTAACATACTCCTCTTCCTCCACCCGGATGCCGTTCTCATGCAGGATTTCCTCGGCCTCGCTCTCGGGCCACAGCTCATCCTCGTCCTCAGTCATATCAAAACCATAATAGTCCCTTTCGGCGTCGAGTATTTTGCCGAGCCAGTCGAGGGCCTTTTTGTCGTCCTGCTCCACCCCCAGCCCGTTCATATAGCATTCCACGAGGAAGTTCGCGGCATGGGTATCGCCCTGCTCCGCAGCAAGGAGAAACCACTTCACGGCCTCGGCATAGTCCTGCTCCACGCCTTCCCCCTCGAAATAACGCCGTCCCAGCTCCGTCTGCGCAGCCGGCCATCCGCCATCTACGCTCCGACGAAGCATCTCCATGCCTTCCTCCGCGTTCTTAGGGCAGCCGATACCCTCGAACAGAAAGTGGGACATGTGGTAATCAGCCTCGGGGCAAGGGCACGTCATGCCGGCAAAGCTGACGGCAAGGAAAGCCGCCGCGGGCGGGATCTCCCCCTTCTCAAGGCCCGACAGGGCGTTCTCAATCAATTTGTGGGTCATTTCCTGGTCAAGTTTGTCCATGTCTTATGTGTGTTCTTCGTTTCTATAGACACATACCGATCAGGCACAGGATTCTTTCAGATAGCCACACTTATATTTCATTACCTGCGGCTAAGCATCACCCCGCTCCCCAGCCGCGTGATGGCGTCCTTGAGGTCCAGTACGGCCTGCACGACATCTTCGGCAACGCCTTCCTTTTCGTTCAGGTCCCGGTAGCGGACATAGAACTTTACCCGCTGCGAGGGTGCCAGCTTGACCTCCACCTTCGCACGGTGGCGCTGCCCCTCGACCTCGGCCTGGAGACCCTTTGCGGCGAACACCGCCGGGAGGATTCCCTGGGCGCTCGCGGCGTTGATCTCCGCCACCATGCGGTTCTGCATATACCGCTGCTGGACCGGCCGTATGGCATCGATCACCTTCGGACGGAAATACGCCAGCAGCACCTCTAGCTGCCGACGGTTCTGCGGCCCCAGCGGGTCGCCCGTCCGCAGGCCGCGGTCGGAGCGGAACAGATATTCGATTCGTTTCATCGCATCCCGGACGCAGTCTTCCAGGATGAACTTCCCGGTTTCGCGGATCCTCTCGCGGTAGTCCGGCACGGCGCGGAGTGCCTCCATGAGGATCGCCTCCTCACCCATATCACGTAACTTCATTGCCATTGTCTTTTTCTCTTAAGTCAGTTCCATTGTACATACTCTCCCTGACTGCTCCATCCACTTGTGGTGCTGCTCATAGCAGTCTCTGTTCTCGCACACCCAGATGATCTTGCAGTGCATGTGGTCAGGGATGTCCGGCTGCGGGGCGTATCCGTCAGTCAGGATGACCAGGCCGTCATAGCCGTTCTCCACGGCATAGTCGATGGGCTCCTGGAAGCTCGTGCCGCCGCGGCCCACGGCGATGGTCTCGCGGACGACCTTCTTCAAACTCTGCACGGCCCGCACGCCGCAATCGAACTGGATGACATCCACCGCCTCGAAGCCGTAGCGGAATGCGCTGTTGACCACGCCGTAGAAGTATCTCAGGCTCTCGCTGCTGATGGAACCGCTCACATCGACGGCCACCAGCAGGCGCGTGTCGAAGCGGCGGATGGAGCCCATGTTCAGGAAGCCGGTGCGGCGGTTTGGACGCATGCGCGTGAGCTTACGCTTCGACGAGAGGATGCTCGCACGGAACCCCGACATCACCTTGCGCCAGTCAATCCTAGCGCGCGTGGAAGCCTTGAGGTATTCCGCCATCTTCCCCTCGAGCGACCCCCATTCCTTGACGCCCTCGATGATGCCGTTCACCAGCGACACCATCAGCTCGTCGTCCTCCCACAGCTCCGCGAGGTCGCGGGAGCGTGCGTTGCGGCGCTCGTCCGCGTCACTCTTTTCCTGCGACGGTTCGCCGTCGCCGTCGCCCCCGCCGCCGTCCTGCTGCAGGAGCCGCTGCACCTCGCGGGAGTACCACTCGTAGGCCTTGCCTCCGGGAAGCCCGAAGTCAGCGGGCTTCTCAATGCGCAGGGCCGAGTAGCAATAGTTGTCGCCCACGACGAGGTTCGAGCCGATGGCCATGGCCTCCTTGCTGCATCCTTCGGGCTTGCGCTCGTAGGGATGCTTCAGGAGGATGCGCACGGCTTCTGTACGCAGTGCTTCCTCGAGGCACCGGTCCGTCATCTGGTCGAGGAAGTCGGGGTTGTACTCGATGCGGCGGCGGCCGCAGCGCACGGGGCACGCCATCTGGGCGTTGGGCACCAGTTCGTGCGCACACACCACCTGAAAGAGGGGCGGTTCATCGAGGAACCAACGTTCCAGTATCGCGGTTATCCTGTCTTTCATGCCGCCTTGATGCTCTTGACGTAGATGACCATCGACATGGTCAGCAGCTGGCACTCGCGGGCGAGGAAGCCCACGGCATTGGGATAGGTCCCCGCCACATACAGCGAGGCGAAGTGCGCCGCTGCTTCCTTCTTGTCGTGAGACAGGTACTCGAAGTACTCATCCACATTCTTCTTTACCGTTTCCAGATTCTTCTCCGGCACCTTCTCCACCTCGAGGAAGCGGTACACGCCGTCGTTGACGACGGAGAGCTGGTGCAGCTCGTACTCGTCGAGGCGTGAGCGCACCTTGGGGAAGTTCATCAGAATGTCCCGTCCCGAGACAATTTTGCGGGCGGCGACGTTGGAGAGGAACGCGCTTGCCGCCTTAGCACCCACGACGGACGAGATGACCTTGGTCATCACGCCGCCCAGGTCCGGGCGTCCGTTGATGATGTCCGAAACGCGCTTCCAGCCGCGGCGGTCCGGGTTCTTGTCCAGGCCCGTGTCGGCGTCCTCGCGAGCGTCGGGATCCTTGTCCAGCCAGATGCCGTTCTCCTGGATGAACTCGATGACGCGGTTGTCCACGCCGGCCTTTTTCGCCCACAGCAGCCACTCCTGCACCGTAGGGCGGAAGTTCACGATGTTGAAGCGCGAGACGAGCGCCGGGTCCAGGTCCGTGAGTTGGTACTGGCCGCCCTCGTTCACCGCACTGATGATGCGGCTGCCATCCGGCAGGCTGCGTCCGGCGAGCTTACGGTTCAGCGCCAGGTCCATGATGGTCTGCAGAATTTCCGGGCGGGCACGGTTCAGCTCATCGAGGAACAAGACGATGGGCTTGCCGTCCAGCGGGAACCAGTACGGCGGCATGAACTCCGTCTTGCCGGTGGCGTCGTTGCGGTTCGGGATGCCGATCAGGTCGCCCGGGTCGGACATCTGTCCCAGGAACAACGGTACCACGCGCATGCCTTGCGCGTTATAATAATGGGTGAGGATCTCGGACTTGCCGATACCGTGGCGGCCTACCAGCATGAGGTTCTGGTCCGCCGGCGTGACTTCGAGCAGCTCCATAAGCTCGGTCGTGTTGACTGTGATGTTTGCCATATCGTGTAGGTTTGTTGTCGCTTACATTTATAACTACCGCCAGCCAATGCTTTTCTTTCACTCCGTCACCAATGAAAGTTTTTCATGCGAGACGTGTATATGTTAATGTATACGACGACAAACGATGAACATGTCTTTGAGAATGGAACAACTGACGCCCCCCGAGTGGCAGTCCATCATCGACCTGGTGGCCGACGAGCACACCCTGCGCAGGATGGCGGAATACCGAATGAACGTGAGCAGGGAGTTTATGCGTGACGAACTCTTCTTCTACCTGGCGGACCACTGGGTGGTCAGGGCCGAGCTGAACCTTGACTATGTGAAATCCGTGGACAGGGGACGGCTGTTGTCCCTCCTCCGCGAGGCGGACTTCGACGTGACGGAAAACGGCGACGGCAGCCTTGCCGTCGACCTGGACGGCTATCCCCTCCGCGTGGAACTTCAGGGACGGGGACAGACGCGCATCAGCACCCTGGGACCCCGGGGGAACGCCGTATGCGTTACCTATAAAGAGGAGTCCGTCGTCCTGCTGCTGCGGTTCCTGGCGGAGGCGATGTACGTCATGGAGGACAGGGCCGAGGACGTCGTTTTGGAGAAGAAGCAGGAGACGATGGCCTCCACCATCTACGGGCAGGTGCTGCGCGCCAGGCTGGACGAGCTGGGCGAACAGTATTCGATGATAGCTGACGAACGGTTCATCACAGTGCACGTGCGGTTGAAGCCGGACCGCCGGCTCCGCTTCTGCGTGCGGGCAGAGAAGGCGCAGGAGATGGCCGACAAGATCGAGGGCCTCATCGCCGCCGCGAATATGCTCAACGCCGAGTACTGGGGTACAGGCATGCGGATCATCTGACTGAAAGAATCCGCCATCATAAAGGTATATGTAATATACGAAACAATAATACAGCAGCATGGAACTCATCAAGACACTCTTCAATCTGGCAATTGCCAATTACTGGACCGGCGTAGCCGTAGCCTTCGTGGCCATCCTTATCCACCTCAAAATCTGGTACTGCACCGACTGGGCGTGCAGGTTCAGAAAATACCACTATCTGTGGCTCTTTCTGTGCTTCCTCAGCTGGCTGGTGCCGGTCGGCTATCTTGTCGCATTCGTAGGCTTCGCCGTCTATTTCGTGCTGTATTGCATTGTGACTTTCTTCATCACTTACGAGTGAAGCCCACGAGAGAAGATATCCGGACAAGGTTCGGGGAATACAATGACCTGTATTTCTACGGCGCTCTACCCCGATGCAAGATCTCAGTAACCTATATTTCGGCGATGGGACGCTACACCTACGACAAAAACAGCAGGATTGGCCACATATGGGTTCGGAAGACCGACATGACGGAAGATATGATCCGGGAGACGCTGGTCCACGAAATGATCCATCACTATATCAAGACCGTCGAGGGAAGGGAGGGCGGCCTGTTCGGACACAACTGGCGGTTCCGCCGGCAATGCCGGAGGCTACGCAAAGAGTTTGGACTAGAGATTGGTCTCTGGTCCTTACGGAGCAGAAAAGACTGACGCCACGTACTCCCGAGTTTTGGCATAGAGAACAGCTACGCTATCAGCACGGATTATAAGCCCACTCCTTTCGACCATAATAGTTTCTCCGGTCGACTCGTCCGTAAACGAATCCGGAAAAGTCTTATATAAGGCATATACCCTACCATCTCCGTCATCAGGGTAATCTCCACTGACATGGAAGGTTTCCGTCTCACCGTTTTCCAATGAAACGCCAAACTCGCCCGCCTCCCGGACAAGTAGCATGAAGGCAGCAATATCTTTCTCCTCAGTTTTGGCTCCCGTCACGGAGACGCTTTCGAACCGTTTGAAATCAACCTCCGGAATATCCGGCATGTCGATGAGCCACTCATAACTCTCATAGTCATTAGCCATGGCCCAGAGTAGGCTCCACATACTGTCCGACAAATACGCTTTCTCTTTCTCCGGATCGGCGAGCGCCGAATCAGGATAACTGTCCGTCCGCCCGGCATAGCAGGCCAGGAAACGTTCGGCGTCGGCCTCCGTAGCACACTCCCGGTAGGAGTCACAAACCTCCTGCTGGGCATAGATAGTCTTGAGTGGGTCAACCCAAACAACGACAGTGTCGTCGTCGTCATAGTAAGCGACAATGCCGCTTTTCCCGTTTTCAATGAGGGAATTCAATCGTGTTTTTGCATCGTTCATGCCTACTTTTACACTAAGTTTTGTGAATTCTTTCACCCATACAGGAAAAATCAGAAACCTATGCGCTTGCGTTCCGCCTTGGCGTAGGTTTCCTCCTCACAGAATGTCGAGAGGGTGTCGACGGTGGGCTGCTGGCCCGTAAGGACATACTCCACGGAGCTCTTGCGTGCCACGTTCTCAATGTTGCCGCCCGAAAACTCATAGCGTCTGGCGAGCGTCGTGGCGTCGGCTTCCGAAAGGCTCCCTATCATCGACTTCCAAATCTTCGCGCGCGAGGCAGCGTCCGGCTTGTGGAACTCCACCTTGTAGAGGAAGCGGCGCTCAAAGGCGGGGTCGAGGTTGCCCACGAGGTTCGTCGTGGCGATGAGGATGCCGTCGAGGTTCTCCATCTCCTGCAGGATGATGTTCTGCATCGTGTTGTTCATCTGGTCCACGCTGTGCTCCACGTTCTCGATCCGCTTCATGAAGATAGCGTCCGCCTCGTTGAACAGAAGGATGGGGACGCGTCCGTTCTTGCGGCACATGCGGCGGTAGATGTTGAAGACGCTCTTGATGCACTTCTCACTGTCCCCCACCCACTTGCTGCGGAGCTTCGACATGTCGATGACGAAGATGTCGCGGCCGCTGCGGCGCGCCAGCTCGAAGGCGCTGGCCGTCTTGCCGGTGCCGGGGGCGCCGTAGAATAGGACGTTGAAGCCTTTGCGCATCCCCGTCTCGGCCAGACGCGTACGAATGCCCTGATAGTTCTCCTCTTCGAGCAGCCCGGCCAGGCGGCCGATCTGCACGGCCTCGGCTTCGTTGTAGAACAGTTCCTTCGCCACTATGGAATCGGCGCTCACGAGGTCGCTGTTCGTCTCCTTGGGCGGCTCCTTCCGCTCCACGCCCTCCAGGAACTCGTTGCGCACGACATCCGAGAGGGACAGGGCCTCGGTGTTCGCCATGCCGTCCTCGTTGGCGAATTCCACGAGTCCGGATGTCTGCATGTCCGTCGAACCGGCACTCAGGCAATTGCGCGCCGTCATCGGGTCGAGTATCATCCCGTCGACGAAATGCAGCAGCGTGTCGACCTCCACGGACGACTCCCCGTGCATCACGAAGCGGTGGCACAAATAGAAGAACATTCTGCGCTCCGTGTCGTCACAACGGTCGTAGAGCGACGAATCCAGCGCTTTCCGGCAGAATGTCAGGTGGTCGTTGTTGTGGACCAGGCTGTCCAGCTCTTCGATGAGGCGGTCTTCGTCGATGTCGTCCTTGCGGTAGCGGATGAAGCAACCCCGGATACGCATGAAGAGCTCTTCGGCCGTCAGGCCCGACATCTTCGGAGGTACGAAATCCGCATCCTTCTCGATGGCCTTGAACGCCTCGTTCGTGATGCGGAAGACCTCGCGGTGGCAGTTGTTTACCTGGATGATGCCCTTCTTCTCCAGTTCCCGCAGGTCTGCGCCGCAGCTGATGAACTCGATGTTCGAGCACCCGAGGTAATGGGCCAGGTCCTCCCTGTCCACGCCGTTTCCCGTGTTCGTCTTCTCAAGAATGGCCGCCAGCAGCACCGCTGAGCGGCTGCCGATATCGTATTTCTTCGAGATGAAGGAAATGTCCTTCTTCAGGCGTTCGACTACTTCGTCAGAATAGCCCGACATGTTCACTTCCTTGTAGATACGGTTCAGGCTGGTTACCTGTTTCAGCGACGATTTCATCATCGCGTTGCAGCGCTTGTCGCTGTCGAATGGGATGCTCTTGGGTCTTCTGTTCATGTATGCTTCTATGTCTTTTACGTTATATATACCGTCGTCCTTGTTGATTCTTTCACCAGGCAACCCTGAACGGAAATGCCGGGCGGGCGTCGTTGAGCATGAGGATCTTTTGCATGGCCTCTTCGGGGTCCATCTTCGGATCCGTCAGTTCATAGACCATGTACCCCATGTTCGGCACCAGTCTTATGGCCAGGCCACGGCGGCGATTCCCCAAAAGCAGTTTCACGCTGCGGCCATGATCCCCAATGTCGCTCGTTACCCTGCCACCCAGCATCCGTTCTAACTGCGGCTCTGACATGAATGCCTTTCGGCAGATGCCGCTCCCGGGCTCCGGACGGAGGCGCAGGACGCCGTGGATCTCATTGTGGTGTCCTACCCACATCCACTCGGGCATACACTGCGGCCATCTTTTCAGCGTCTGCCAGAACGACCCTCTTGGGCTTGTGAAGTTCGTCCAGTTTCCCGCGAACCCCCAACACTGGATGAAGCACACCATTGCCGGAGCAATGCCGAGGCGGCAGTACAGCTGCTGGAATATCGACAGGCCCTCACCTCCTATATAGAGCAGCGACATCCGCCTGGGGCCATGAGAATCGTCCTTCCACGGTTTTCGCTCAAACACCACCCAATGGGCGAAAGGATGCCTGTCTCCGGAACCGAGGAACGTGTCCCAGTAGCGATCCTTTTCGGCAGGGTCAAGGAAAATGGTCCACTCCGGATCAAGGTACTCTCCGGGCCTGAGGCTGCGGTGGGCCAGGACATTGTATCCGCAGACATGCTGAAGGTCGCAAACCAGCTCAGACTCTGAGATAAGATAGTCACAGTACACGAAGCTATTTACGCCCAGATGATGCCATCGGGTGTTGCACTCCTTCATCGGCTGGCCGTCCAGCCAGGCTGCGGGGTAATACACGGATCCTTCCAGCAGGTCACGCAGGGAAACCGGCCCGTAAAGGATGTCTTCTTTTGTGAGGGTGTCAAGGTTCATAATGAAGGTCTTTTTATATACTCATACTTCTCCGGACAACAATTCTTTCAAGCATAAATCGGTTATCGCATTAACCTATTTTAATCTGAGTTTGGTTATTAGGGTAACCACACTGTCAATTAAAAGTGTGGAAGCATCCGGTACCAGAATGCTCCCACACCTCATTATCTTGTGGCAATCCCGCTATTTGTCGCCGTCATCAAACAGCATATTGAGACAAGCTTCCTCCATCTCCCCCGACATGCACTTCGACATCCTGTTGTGCGCCTTTTTCCAGCGGACGCTCATCCTCATCATCCCTTCTGCCGTCGGCTCGTAGTTCAACGCATTGGAGATGTTCAGGCGCCCAGCCTCCTGGATGGCGTCCTGGTTAGCTCCGATGTAGGCGAACACCCACCCTTTCTCGCGCAAGCGTGATACCATCGCCTTGATGGTCTTTCCATCGTACTCCTCGGAGCTGTTCTCATAGCCGTCGGTGATGACGGTGACCATGACACGGTCCTCCTTCTGGACGAGTCCGGTCATCTCGTTCAGGGTCTTGCCCATCGCATCGTGGAGCGGTGTGCAGCCACCGGGACGGTAGTCTTCTTCCGTGAAATCCTTGACCTCACGCACGGGTACGCGGTCGCGGCGCAGTTTGATGCCCTTGATCCCGTTGCCCTCGAACGTGACGATGGTCACGTTGTGCTCCTGATCAGGGTGCTCCGCCTCGTCCTTGCGGATGCCGGACAGGACCTCGTTCATGCTCTGGAGGGTTTCCTTGTAGACGGACGACATGCTCCCGCTCTCGTCCAAGATAATCACGTTGTAGATTTTCATGGCTTCCATTGGTTTTTGTTGGTTTGCTGGTGCAAAGGTATGGCCCGCTTCCCAGGGAACGAAATACCTGCAAGGCTTGCAGCTATTTGGAGAACGGGATTCGTGGCAGAATGATTACCTTTGTATCAGGTAGATATTCTCATGCAAGGAAACAAAGATAAGACAGTCCATACCAGCATCCCGTTCCTGAAGGACTGGACCGTCCTCTATGTGGACGGCAGCAAGGGAGTGTCCCACCTCTACGTGCGCGGCATCTGGCCTGATCTCCGGCATCGCTTCGCCATTGCAGGGTTCACTTTCATCTACCTACCCGAGCTGGCGGACCGGCTGACGCCGGACCTGCTCAGCTATCTGTTTCCCGGGAACGAGGCCACCGCCCCCGTCGAAGGGATGTACGGGCGAATCCGACAAATGGCATCCCTGGGCGACGAGTCTGGCTTCCTGTACCGCATCGATGGCGTTACCCGCTTCCATGTCATCCCTAAATCTGCAGGAGAGAATATCAAGGAAGAAGCTGTCTCCTTCATCGATTCCCTTCGCGTCCTACAAGAGCCAAAGAGCATTGACATCTTTCAGGATGCCGGGTTATGGATAGACTCTGCCGGGATCAAGCCGGATGGCGAGAAGATGAAACGCAGCAAGGCCGCCAAGGGCCGCTGCCCGGAGATTCCCGCCTTCAATGAGGACTTCCTCTCCGTCGAAGAAGAGGAAGCGCCCCACGCGGAGTACCGTGCCCCGGAAGATGAGCCCCTCGACCCGCGCACCCAGGCCATCCTCGTCAAGTGGGAGGAGATTGAACGTGAGTTCGGCATCACGATCGAGGAGCTGGACGTGATCCTGGGATACAGGGTGAAGCTGAGCCGGCTGCGCATCACCACCGACGGACGCATCCTCCTCTCCGACATGGGCGACGCCGAGGTCAGGATGAACGACCTTACCAAGGCCGTCTACTTCTACTACCTGCGCCACCCGGAGGGAGCCGCGCTGAAGGAGCTGCAGGACCATGAAAAGGAGATCTTGAAATACTACGAGGGCATCACGGGCCGCGGCGACCCTGCCGAGATCCGCAAGAGCGTCAGCGACCTCCTCGATCCCTACGGCAACGGGCTCAACGTATGCGTATCACGCATCAAGAAAGCCTTCCGTAACGTCGTCGGCGACCGCGTTGCCCGCTTCTACTATGTAGACGGCCGCTACGGCGACAAGCGTTCCGTACGCATCGACAGGGACCTCGTCATCTGGGAACACTAAAGAGCAGAAGGATCTTGGGCGTTGTACCCCTCAGTGACATCGAAATAGTATGTCTCTGTGTCCTTCGCAGTCTCCTCCCCTTCCGACCATACTGTGAACGTCAGTATGTCGATTGAGCGGTTCCCGTCAAATTCGATACGTTGCTCTTCCAGCTCGGACCTCAGATTCCGTGCGAAAAATAGAGTAATCATCATGTCATACTCCAGATGCACATACGTCTCCCTGTTACGGATGATGAACGGATTCCCGGTGCTGCAGCCAGGGAGGCCAGGTGCATAGCCGGCGGCTGCTCGTTCATTGATCTTCCGCACGCTGTCCATGCCGTTTCCGATGAACTCATCCGTCAAAGCATTAGCCTCTTCTATATTACAGTTCAGCACCCGGCAGAGACCATAGACCATCTCTTCCCTTTTGCACCGGCGCAGCGCCTCCTGAGAAGCCACATACCGGGGGTTGTCTTCCTGAGCACCACGGTTGACAGGGCGTCCGAACAGCCAGGACTCCAGGCGGTCGGCCCTGTCGATGCCACATTCACGGGCCGTCTCATGAAGGGTACGACAATAGTCCATATATACCTCGCCAAGAGGGAACATCATCCTCTCTATTTCATCCCCTTCGTCGTTTATGGTGTATAAATTTACCTCCTGCAAGGCGCAGTGGGCATACTGCAGGAACCGGTCATAGATGAGCGGGTGCACATCCAGCGGCATGTCATATGCGAGAAAATACAGCAGCTTGGTGTAGTAGCTGGGGCCGATGCCGTAAAAGTAATTTTCGCCGCCGCGCGCCAACGTGGCCAGCGCCTCGTTGATTCCTCCGAGGTCCTCCACCAGAAGCAACTCCCTCAGACGGTCAAGCTTGGGCAGCACAGAAACGCGGTCGTTCCGCTGTGCAATCTCCTCAGCAAGATACCGGGAGATACCGCCCCACATGACGGCGGCCACGAAGCCCCTGTAGGGATCCTCACGGAAACAGGCTGCCACGTCTTCGCGCGTCAGCGCAGCAGGAAGTACATGCAGAACTTCGGCGAAATCGCCTCCTGTTGCCTCCGCCTTTGCCGCGTGCAGAGCGAATTTGCCCTCACGCCAGCGGATGGCGGGCTGTTCGTAATTTCGGATGTCGTTGATGTGATCGTTGATGTAGTTGATGAAAGGCATGATGATTATTTAAATTTTCGCAAATGTATTCGGCATATTACAAATAATCCTTAAGCCTGTTGCCAAAGTTGGCACTGCATGACTCATGACGGACATCATGTGATTCTCGGCAAAGTGTTCCGGCAGACATCAGCACAGCCGGTCCTTCAGTTCTTTCAACAGTCTCATCGCCCCGGGGACATCGAGGGGATCATTAAAATAATAAACATAATAAGGAGTCTTACACATATCGTATTCCATGTCCGTCCCAATCCTTTCTCGCAGAGAATCGGAGTATTCTCCTTTTTTCGAGTATACCTCGCAGTACAATTTCTTTTGGCTTAGGCTTTGGGCTGAAAACAGGTAATACTCATCCGTATCATTTACGATGTGCCATCCTCCAAGGACATAGCAATTGTGGTGGTACGGTATCTTCCCTCCCTCGGGAATCTCCTGCTCCAAAGGGGCCTTTGTCCGAGTCTTGGCAGACGCCGATGGGCCTTGTTTCTTCTTCCGTCCAAAATCTCCCCGCCTAATCGGCCACAGAAACAGCTCCCACACGGAAAGATTGTCATACCCGTCCTTGCAGGCTTTCTCCCTGACCAGTGCGAGATGCTCCTTGTAAACCGGCTTGTCCGCCGCGGGGACACCATTGTGGCGTTCGACATGATTGACCTTTGTCCAGGACTCGCCGCTCCCGGCTTTCTTCAGGATGATTCCATCGATCGGGCAGACGGGAGGATAATACTTATGGTTCTTCTCCGACAGCTCTTCCCGGCACCATAGATGCTTCAGGGCTATCGAAAGGCTTTTCTGGGCATGGGCCAGACGGAATCCATCTTCAAAGCCGTCAGGCTCCCCACCATTTTTGAAGAACTTTCCGTATTTATCGTTCATCTTTTGCTTGATGGTCTCGCAGTCCTTGATGAAATCCTCCACGTTTCGCTCGCTCTTATACTTTTCCACATACTCGTTCAACAAGGATTCCCAGTAAGGAAGTACGACTCTGTGGTCAAGATTCGGGGTATAGAGATGCGCCCTCTGGGCGGCTGCCAGACGGCCAAGGGCCGCTGGATCCTTGGCTGCGTATTTCTTTGCGAACTCCTTCTTCTTGTCACGGATTTCGGCCTTTGATTTTTTCGGTGTCGCTTTCTTCATCGGTGTATTGGTTAAGATTTCATCAAATCATGCCTGAAGGGCGGGGACGGTCCTCATTCCTTCCGATAGCTTCGCCCCGCCAGCTTCAACGTGCGGCCAGACACCTTTCCATATTCAATAATCCCGGAATGGTAAAGGATGTTCCCTTCGACCTTGCCGGAATCATACTTGGCGTCACTACCATAGTACCCGGGAGCGCCGAACTGCGTCTTCATCTGCCAGTGGCCGCCAGAAATGGTAACAATGGATCGGCTTATGCCGTCCTGGTACACATATGTGCCGTCTATGCCTTCGTCCGCCACGGCGGAAGAATGTCCCCCACAGGAAGCAAGCAGGCTAAGGAGCAGGACCAGATACAAGCCATTCCTCATGATAGCAGTCTAATTTACTGATTGATAAAGTTAATAATAATAATTTAAAGGTTGCTTATTTTTCAAAAGAAGCTACTCCTGAGTGCCGTTCGCCAAAATGATAATCCTTCCATGTCCGAACAAAGAGATAGCATGTGAACTAAAAAGGCACAGTGCAACCAAAAGAATAAGATCTGCGGCTTACCTTCGTGTCAGAACAAAATCAAAAAAATCCATATTCCAACCCCATGAAAGAATTCTTCTCGCTCTTCTTCAGCACCTTGTTCTCCATCCTCCTCATCATCGCCGCCCCCTTCATCGGAATCGTTCTCCTGGCTTGGTGGATTGTTGCGGGTTTCCTCATGGCTTTCTTCCCGAAAGCAAATCTGTTCCCGATTGGAAGGATGTACAGAACCGCTTCACGTTGGATGAGAATCCATACCGGAGAGGATCTCTCTTCTTATGGGGTTTTCTTCTCTATTTTTTTTTATTGTTTTACGAAGGGTATCGGTATTTTCAAAAGCATTTTCTTCGTTGATACCCTGATATTTGTATTTAATTATCAGAAGTTTTCCTTTAATTTGAGGCGTTCGGGCTATAACCCGAGCGCTTCCAGTTTTGCGTACCTAAGGGACAGGGTCTTTGGCTTCCCTCCAAAGTCTACGGTGACGCGGCTTCCGCCTCCGGAGGTCTCGATGACCGTGCCTTCGCCGAAAGCGGCATGACGGACCCGCTGACCGGGAGAGAGCTTCGGAAAGGATTCCGGGAGGGGCTTTTCTGATGGCTCATTGAAGGAAGACTGCTGGGCGTCCCTTCGTTCCGGAGCGGCGCCTACGGCCGGCACTTCCATGAAGGGAAGCACCGTACCGAAGAAGTTGATCCGAGCATTGCGCAACAGTTCCAGATCGATGGCGGGCGTAGTGCCGGCACGGAGTGCATCGCGGCACACCATCAGCACCTTCCCCATGATGTTCTGCCCCACGAACTCCCCTTCCCTTGACCACTCACCCAGCCTGAGTGCATCGAGCCGGCGGTCGATCTCGGTCTTGCCCAGCCCCAAACTCTTCAATTCATTTTTCTTAGCTTTGAGACGGCCTTTCAGCAGGTCATTGCAGCAACCCCAGATATTGCCGGTGCTCCGGGGATGGGAGGAAACATCCTCGAGGATCACGGAATCCTCGGGGAAGGCGAGCAGCAGCCTGCGGAAATCCGCATTCCCAACGCACTTGCACCATACCACGTAGAGCATCCACTCGATGTTGAACAAGAAGAAATCCTTCCGCATCTTTTTCTCGTTCGGCTTGCGGATGCCGCGCTTGGCCATCAGGCCGTTGCTGCAGTCGGCCAGCCGGCGCTGGATGGCGATACTCTCAGGTTCTCCGTCGGAGAAGAGGCCGGCGATGTAGGCGCACTCGCTGTTGTTGAAACGGACACCCTCCATCGTGAAGGGGAAACCGCCCACCATGTTTCCAACAGCCAGGGAGCGGCCGTTCCGCACATCTCCGCTCTTGCTGAATCCGTAGCAATCCTGGCGGGAGGAATCGTACCGTTCCTCCCGAACCAGGTAATCGTAAAGTTCCTTTTCGTTCATTCCTTATCCTTTTCTTAAACCTATAACTCCATATATATCTCCACTATCTATCCCCTCCACCTTCCCCCATCCACACATCTCACACCTCACACCCAACCTTTCACACTCCAATATATCCTTGTTACTATTACTTAATACTACCACCTTCCCACAACTATCTTTCACCACCCCCAACTCTTTCAAACAATCTCCCACCTCACCATCCTTATATCTCTTCACCTCTATTTCCTTCTCATCCAAACCATTGTTCTTCAACAACCCCCTCACTTTCTTTCCACCCATCTCACTCACTACCACAACCCTCATATCTCCCAAACTCTCATTCCTCTTCTTCAACCCCAACAAATCCACCAACACCCTCTTCCCCTCCATATAAATTTCCTTCCTCTCAAATCCTTTCTCATACTCATCTTCCATTTCCTTCATTCTTTTCTCCTTCCACTCCCTCCCCATTTTTTCCTCATATCCTTTCATCAAATCCTCCACATTCTTCTCCTTCTTTTCCATCCTCTTCACCATCATCTCAAAACTCTTCTCCGCATTGAACTTCTTCACCAAAACATTTTCCAATCTGACAACAATAATTTTCTTCATTGAACCCAAATTTAATGATTAATAATTGTTTTTAATAGCGCCATGTCAAAGAACTGATGCACAAACATAGATACAATGCTTATTATTTCGGGGAATACTGTTGCCGAATATGGCACATCTCCTTATTATTGTTATTTTTGTAATCTCATCAATCTCTACCGCCATGGCTTACGATGTTTTTAAAAAATATGTCTGGCTCATCGACCAGGTCAACAACGAGGAGGGCAGGAGCCTCAGGCAGATCAACGAGGAATGGAAGAAGAACGCGGCCCTCTCCGGGGGACAGGACCTCTCCCGGTTCAGTTTTATGAAATACCGCAAGGCCATCAGGCAATACTTCGGCCTGGACATCTACTGCGAGGATAACCGGTACTATGTCGCCGCCCCCGATCAGCCGTCGGCCACCATGCTCACGCTGATGGAGAAGCTGGCCGTCGACAACATGCTCGAGGAGTTCGCGAACCTCAAGGGACGCATCGTCTACGAGCCGGACTTGCGTGTTGCCAAGG
>JAEEGJ010008659.1_pt1 | contig 27877 bp, 27 predicted proteins | sample 8958761 | NCBI WGS metagenome assembly JAEEGJ01 (sample SAMN16246546, study PRJNA631951) | gut metagenome | biome: gut microbiome; feature: rumen; material: RS-attached | host: Bos | place: Iran: Karaj | collected 2018-10 | reverse complement strand
GTTATACCAAGGTTATCATGAGACCTCTTATGGTTGTTGCAGGTGATCATGCCAACAACGATATGGCGGGTGATGATGAGGATTCTTGGAAGAGCCTCTTTGATGCATCAGGATACTTCGAGCAGCTTGACATGCAGATTGCAGGTCTTGGAAGAATCGAAGACGTTCAGAGCAGATATGTTGCACATATCGCTGATGCTCTTAAGTAATCTGAGTAATAAGGTAGTGTTAGGATAATGAAGAACAATATTATAAAGAGTATTTTGGCCATAGTGCTCGGTGCGGTTCTTATCGCAGGATGCGGCAAGAGTGAAGCGCCGGTTGCACCGGTCACAGAAGAGACTTCGACAGAAGAGTCGGCTGAGGAGTCATCCGAAGTTCTGACCGAGGAGCAGTCTGAGGAGTCTGCGCAAGAGGCCAAAGCAGCTCCCATTGAAGACGGAACATATCTTGCTTCTTTTGACACCGACAGTTCAATGTTCCATGTCAATGAAGCCTGGGACGGCAAGGGAATACTTACCGTCAAAGACGGTGAGATGACAATTCATATCGTTATGCCTTCAAAGAACACGGTCAATCTTTTCTACGGATTGGCTGAGGATGCGAAGAAGGACGGAGCCGTTTTAATAGATCCTACCGATGAAGAGGTCACATATGATGACGGCACAAGCGAAGAGGTGTATGCATATGATGTCCCCGTTCCCGTGCTTGATGAAGAATATGATGTGGCTTTGATCGGTAAGAAGCAGGTATGGTATGACCATAAGGTCAAGGTATCGAACCCCGAGCCGTATGATGAGGATAAGGCAGCTGCAGACGCGGAAGCGGATACTTCTTCTGATAACGAAGGAGGCCTGACCGCTGAAGTAACGCTTACAGGTGGAAGCGGCAAGGCAACTGTCACTTCTCCGGCAAAGATTAAGGAGGAGGACGGCAGGATAATTGCCACCGTTGAGTGGAGCAGTCCCAACTATGATTATATGATAGTGGACGGCGTGAAGTACGAGCCTGTAAATACGGAAGGCAATTCTGTATTCGAGATTCCGATTCCCGGATACAATGAAGACATCACGGTGACAGCCGACACGGTCGCAATGAGCAAGCCTCACGAGATTGAGTATGTTTTAAACTTTAAGAAGTAAAATAATAGCCCACAGTCAGACCTGATTGTGGGCTGTTTGATAAAAATGAAAAAGACTGAACTTATAAAAAAACCAATATCCTTCATATTAATGCTGACGACCGCCATGTCGCTGCTTGTATCATGCGCTCCAAAGGCCGACAATGCACCTGCGACAGATACACAGGATCAACTTGAGTTATCCTATGCTACGGAGTTTTCCGTCAGCACCAATGAGGACGGATACAAGCATATACATATAGCAGACGGTACGGATTACGTACTGGTTCCTGCGGGAAAAGATGACAGCAACTTAGGTATCGAAGGCGCCGTACTTATTCATGAACCCGTGGCGAACATTTATCTTGCGGCGTCATCCGCCATGGATCTGTTTTTAAGTCTGGATTCTTTGGACCGTATTAAGACCTGTTCAACCAAGGCCGAGGACTATTCGATTGATGAGGCCAAGACCAGGATAGAATCCGGTGAGATAGCATATGTCGGCAAATACAGTTCGCCCGATTATGAGACCATTTTAGGCAGCGGATGCAATCTGGCAATAGAATCAACTATGATTACGCACTCGCCCAAGATTAAAGAGGAACTTGAAAAACTTGGTATTCCCGTGCTTACGGAAAGGTCAAGCTATGAGAAGAATCCGCTTGGAAGACTTGAGTGGATTAAACTATACGGAGTTCTTTTGGGTAAGGAAAACGAAGCCGAAGAGTTCTTTGCGGCAGAAGAAGCGAAGGCGCTTGCCGTTGAACAGATGCTGCAGGAAAACAACATAAATGAAGATGATAAGAAGACTGTTGCATACTTTTACTTATCATCCAACGGATATGTCAATGTAAGAAAGCCCGGAGATTATGTATCGACGATGATTAAGATGGCGGGCGGTAAATATGCATATGACAGTATAACCGAAGAAAGTGACAATGCGTTATCCACCATGAACATCAACTGGGAAGAGTTCTATAAGGATACGGTGGATGCTGACATTTTGATATACAACGCCACTATAGACGGCGGCGTGAAAAGCATTGATGAGCTTATAGCCAAGAACTCTCTTTTTGCTGATTTTAAAGCGGTAAAGGAGGGGAATGTTTATTGCTCGAATGCGGACATGTTCCAGAAGACAAGTCTCGTTGCGGATATCATCACGGATATGTATAAGGTGATAAGCGATGAAGACACGGATAACCTTAAGTTCATGTATAAGGTAAGTGAGTGATATGAATAAGAGTAAAAAGCATACATTATTGTTCATATGCCTGATAATTGCGATATTTGCGCTTGTACTTATAAACATATTAAGCGGAAGTGTGGGTATCGGTGCAAAAGATGTCATAAGCATACTCTTAAGCGGTGATAAAAGCAGTGTGGACGGCAAGATAATCTTTGATATCAGACTGCCGAGAATCATAGAAGCGATATTCTTAGGCGGAGCTTTGGCTTTGTCGGGTTACCTGCTTCAGACCTTTTTCTTAAATCCCATAGCCGGCCCGTACATTTTAGGTATTTCATCAGGGGCCAAGCTTTTTGTGGCCATACTTATGGTGTTCGCACTTAAGATAGGTTTTGCGATGAACTCGCTTATGCTTGTCATAGCCGCATTTATAGGCTCACTTATAGCAACGGCCTTCGTACTTATCGTATCGGTTCGCGTAAGGTCGATGTCGATACTTATCGTATGCGGTGTGATGGTGGGATATATCTGTTCGGCAATTACCGAATTTATCGTAACGTTTGCCGATGACTCCAATATAGTTAATCTTCATAACTGGTCTCTCGGTACATTCTCATCTGCGGGATGGAGTGATGCATGGATATATATTCCTATAGTGATTGCAGGCATCATTGCAGCGATATTCATGTCTAAGACGATAGAAGCCTACGGTTTCGGTGAAGCCTATGCCGGAAGCCTCGGTATCAACATATACGGATTCAGAGTGGCACTTATAATTGTATCAAGTATTCTGTCCGCTACGGTAACGGCCTTTGCGGGTCCTGTGTCATTCGTGGGAATAGCAATGCCGCACGTGGCAAGGAATCTTTTTAAATCCGAAAAGCCGCTTGTTGTCATTCCGGCATCATTCCTGTTAGGCTCGGCATTCTGCCTTTTATGCGATCTTTTGGCAAGAAGTATGTTCGCACCGACGGAACTTAGCATAAGCACGGTAACGGCCGTATTCGGAGCTCCTATAGTCATCTCGATGATGATGGGAAGGAGGAATGAAAATGTCTGATATACGTTTTGATAATGTTAAAGTCGGATACGATGGTAAAGTCATAGTGGATGAAGTGAGTTTTGAGGCTGAAAGAGGCTGCATTACGGCACTTATAGGACCTAACGGCGCGGGCAAGTCAACGATTCTTAAAACCGCCTCAGGTCTTATAAAGCCTGTTGACGGAAGCGTATATATATATGGCAGGCCCATAGATGAGTACTCTGCAAAGGATCTTTATTCCATAGTTTCCGTTATGATGACGGACAGAATAAAGACAAAGTTCATGACATGCTTTGATGTTGTAAGAGTCGGCAGATACAGATATACGGGAATATTCGGCGGACTCACGGATAATGACAAACGTGTCATAAAAGAGAGCATGGAGATGATAGGCGTATGGGAGTTAAGAGATAAGGATTATAATACGTTAAGTGACGGTCAGAAGCAGAGGGTATTGCTTGCAAGATCCATTGTTTCCAATCCGCAGATTCTTATAATGGATGAACCTGCAAGTTTCCTTGATATGGGAAGAAAGATCGAATTTTTTGATGCTCTTACGGACCTTGTAAAAAAGAAAAGCATCACGGTTCTTATATCAATGCATGAGGTCGAACTTATAAAAAAGGTTGCGGATAAGGTTATATGCATAGGCAACGAGGGAAAGATCGATGCCATTGGTGATGCGAAGGAACTTATAAGACCGGAATACATGGAACGGCTTTTTAATATGGATAAGGGTAAATATGAGGAATACTACGGATAAGAAAAAAACCGCATATTTAATGGTTCAGGGCACGATGTCCAATGCCGGTAAAAGCCTTATCGTTGCAGGTCTTTGCAGGGTATTTTCACAGGACGGATATAAGGCCTGTCCTTTTAAGTCCCAGAACATGGCTCTTAATTCCTATGTTACGGATGACAATCTTGAGATGGGAAGGGCACAGGTCATGCAGGCTGAGGCTGCGGGCATAAAGCCTTCGGTGTATATGAATCCTATCCTTCTTAAGCCTACGGGCGATATGAAAAGCCAGGTCATTGTTAACGGAAAGGTTCTGGCGGATTTAAGTGCAAAGGATTACTACGCAAAAAAGACAGAGTTCATACCGGATATAGAGAATGCTCTGAATGTTCTCTCCAAAGAGTACGAGATCATAGTGATAGAGGGCGCGGGTTCTCCTGCGGAGATCAATCTTAAGGACAATGACATAGTCAACATGGGCATGGCAAAGATCGCCGACGCTCCCGTAATCCTGGCGGGAGATATAGACAGAGGCGGCGTTTTTGCCCAGATATACGGCACGGTGATGCTGCTTGAAGATGATGAGAAGGCCCGAATAAAGGGAATAGTCATCAACAAATTCCGCGGCGATAAGACCATACTTGATCCGGGAATTGAGCAGATAGAGACCATGCTTAACATCCCCGTTTGCGGAGTTTTGCCCTATATCGACATCAGTCTTGATGATGAGGATTCGCTTGCCGAAAGGCTTACATCTAACAAAAAGGGTGATATTGATATTGCTGTTGTAAGGCTTCCGCACATTTCAAACTTCACGGATTTTAATGTCTTCGATGAATTTGAAGGTGTCGGAGTGAGGTATGTCAAAGAGGCGCATGAATTTGGCGATCCGGACCTTGTGATCATTCCGGGCAGCAAGAATACAATCGCAGACCTGGGAGCTATAAGGGATAAAGGGCTTGATAAGGCCATAAGTGCGTATGCGGCGCAGCATAAGCCTGTTATAGGAATCTGCGGCGGCTATCAGATGCTTGGTAATATGATATCCGATCCCGACGGCGTCGAGGGCGGAGGAAGTGCGGAAGGACTTAAGCTTTTGCCGATTGATACCTGCCTTACCACGGGAAAAAAGCGCGAACCTGTTAAAGGCAGATTCGCGGATTTATGCGGTATGTTCGCCGAACTGTCAGAACTTGATTACAGCGGTTACGAGATACACATGGGTATAAGCAAAGTGACGGATGATAAGGCAAGTGAATTCACGGATTCAGGATCCGGATACTGCCTTGATAATGTATACGGCACCTATGTCCACGGAATATTCGATGAGGACGGCGTGGCCGATGTGATTGTAAGGGCGCTTTATAAGGCCAAAGGGCTTGCCTATAACAGAGAGACGATAAGCAGAAAGAACTTTAAGGAAAGCCAGTATGACAAACTGGCGGATATGATTAGAAGCCACATGGATATGGAATACATATATAAGATCATGGGCATTGAGAATAAGAATGAATAATGAGATTTATGATGAGATAAAGAGAAGATGGGACGGAATATCCAAGCCGATAGACGGTCTGGGAGATTTCGAGGATATCGTATGCAAGATAGGAGCCGTTCAGGAGACGATAACGCCTGACATTACCAGGAAGGCTTTAATTGTAATGTGTGCCGATAACGGTATCGTAGCCGAGGGTGTTTCCCAATGCGGATCCGAAGTTACGCTGCAGGTAGCTAAGGCTTTGGGCCGCGGCAGCAGTACGGCCAACACTATGGCACTTGAAGCAGGCATAAAGGTTATCCCTGTTGATATCGGAATTGACAGCGATGAGTCTTTACCGGGAGTCCTTGATCATAAGATAAGAAGAGGAAGCGATAACTTTTTACTTAAAAGAGCGCTTACCGAAGATGAGGTGCAGGCAGCAATCGATGCGGGCAAGGCACTTGTTGATGAACTTGCGCAAAAGGGATATAACCTGATTGTTACGGGAGAGATGGGCATAGGCAATACCACGACGGCGACCGCCCTGCTGTGTCTTATGACAGGCATAGGTCCGGCAATAGTAACGGGAAGAGGCGCGGGCCTTGATGATGTGGGATTGTTTAATAAGATTGAAGTCATAGAAAAAGCGGTGAAGCTTTACGTTCGTGACGATACTGAAGATAAGGCCGTCCTTGCTTTGGACTATTTAAGTGCAATCGGAGGCCTTGATATAGCAGGTCTTTGCGGCGTATATCTCGGATGTATGCAACATGAAATACCTGTTGTGATAGACGGTTTCATATCGGGAGTCGCAGCACTTTATGCGGATGCGATAAGCCCCGGATGCAGGGACTATATGCTTCCTTCTCACAGCGGAAGAGAGACTGGACTTATAAGAGCGCTTGACGAGCTTTCATTAAAGCCTCTTATAGACGGTAATATGGCGCTTGGAGAAGGCACGGGTGCGATTATGGCATGCAAGCTTTTTGACAGTGCGATCAATCTGTACTTAAACGGTGCGAGATTTGAATATAACGGCATTAAGGAGTATGAACGCTTCAAATGATGATACTTGTTGTGGGAAGACCCGACAGCGGCAAGTCAGCCAAGGCTGAAGAACTTGTCACGGAAATGTCTGCTTCGGATAAAAGAATATATCTTGCAACTATGATTCCTTACGGCGAAGAAGGCAAAGAAAGAGTTATAAAGCACAGAACTATGCGGGAAGGAAAAGGCTTTGTGACCGTTGAAAGACCAAAGGATGTGGGAACACTGCCCGATGCAAACGGCTTGATTGAAGGGATAGCTGCAAGCAAAGCCACGGTGCTTTTGGAATGTGTGTCCAATCTCTGCGCCAACGTAATGTTTGAACGCACAGATAAAAAGCAGGACAAACTCTTATCGGATAAGACGGCAGAGGTTGTAATAAAGGATATATTGATGCTTAAAGACAAGGTTAAAAACCTTGTAGTCGTAACTAATGAGTTTGAGCAGGAAGAGGGCTTTGACGAAGATACGATAAGATACACACAGGCCGTAAGTGTCGTTAATGCCGCACTTAAAAATGCGGCGGATAAGACATACGACCTGATAAAGGGAACAATATAGGTACATGAGGATAATCAAAGGTTTTATAATTGCATTTTCGCTGTATTCAAGGATACCGATGCCGCGCTTTGAATGGAAGGAAGAAGATATGAGATACAATCTCTGCTTTCTGCCTTTTGTAGGTGCGCTTATCGGTGCGCTTGTATACGGAAGCCTTTATCTTATCGATTTGGCTGCGCTGCCGCTTTTACTTAAGATATGTGCGTCATCGGTAATCCCGATTATTGTAACGGGCGGCTTTCATGTAGACGGATTTATGGATGTTGCGGATGCACATAACTCATATAAGTCAAAAGAGGAAAAACTTAAGATTCTTAAGGATCCGCATATCGGAGCGTTTGCGGTTATAAGTTTGCTTATTTATTCGCTCATATGGGCGGGAGCGTTAACGGTCATATTTGATAAGGGAAGCAATGTGAGTTTCATTCCGCTCGCCTTTGTCTTTGTCATATCAAGGATTGGGACGGCGGTTTCTTCGGTTTTACTTAAAAAGGCCAAGGATGACGGAATGCTAAAAAATGAGACGAATAAGACGGGCAAAACCCAGCTTGTCATTCTTGGGATTGAGCTTGCAGGCTGCGTTTCGGCGGTCGGCTTATCGGATATATATGTCGCGCTTTTAATGGCAGCAGGGCTGTTGCTTTTTTACATATATTACAGATACAGGACATACAAAGAGTTTGGCGGAGTGACCGGAGATACGGCAGGGTATTTTGTATGCATGAGTGAGCTTACGCAGCTTTTGATCCTTGCCGCATACTGCCTTATAAGATAACTATGGGAACACACAGGATACTGCTTTTGCGACATGCCCGCACGAAGGGTAACGAAGAAAAAAGATATATGGGAATGCGAAGTGATGAGCCTGTATCCGATGCGGGGCTTAAGCAGCTTGAGGGGACGGATATGGACAAGGTCCCTGCTTTTGACAGGGTATTCTGCAGTCCGATGCAACGTTGCGTAATTACGGCTGAGCGAATATTCCCGGGTAAAGAGACGGAATCCGTGCAAGAACTTACGGAGATGGACTTCGGCCTTTATGAGGGTAAAAATTTTAAAGAGCTTAAGGATGACCCGTATTACAATGATTGGATTGCAAGTAACGGCAGACTGCCGTTCCCTGATGGTGAGGATATGGCGGGCTTTACAGCAAGAAGCCTAAAGGCCTTTAAGGGTATACTTGATAAGCTTAAGGATGGCGAAAGCGCCGCAATAGTCTGCCACGGCGGCAATATAATGGCGATATTAAGCGCCGTGACGGGCGGTGAGTACTTTGACTTTAACGTGGGCAATATCGAGGGATATATCATCGATATCACGTATGACGGAGAGAACATAAATGTATTATCATATGAGCGCTTTGGCGTTGGGATGGATACTTGACCTAATAATAGGCGACCCGTATTGCATGCCGCATCCGATAAGATGGATCGGAAGACTCATCGGCTTTTTGGAAAAACATTTAAACGACAGTGAGATAAGCCCAAAGAGACTTAAGCTTCGCGGTTTTTTGATCGTGATTGTTACGGTGTTGTTTCCGGCTCTTGTTACTGCGGTTTTGATGATTGCAGCATACAGGATTCATGTAATTGCGGGTGTTGTAACCGAGGCCGTTATCACCTGCTATATGCTTGCATGCAGGAGTCTTTATAACGAGAGCATGAAGGTGTATAAAAGCTTTGATACGGATGATATCGATGCATCAAGGAAGGCCGTTTCGATGATAGTCGGCAGGGATACCGCCGCTTTGGATAGGGCGGGCATCATAAGGGCGACTGTTGAGACGGTGGCCGAGAATGCATCCGACGGTGTGATCGCGCCGCTTTTTTATCTGGCAGTCGGAGGCCCGGTTCTCGGAATCATATATAAAAGCGTCAACACGATGGATTCGATGATCGGCTATAAGGATAAGAAGTATAAGGACATAGGTTTTTTTGCGGCAAAGCTTGATGATATTTTAAACTTCCTTCCGGCCAGATTAAGCGCCGTAATGATGATAGCGGCGGCATTCATTTTAGGCAGGGACTTTGACGGAGCAAGTGCAATAAAGATATACAGGCGCGACAGATATAAGCATGCAAGTCCCAACTCCGCTCAGTGCGAGAGCGTCTGCGCGGGTGCGCTCGGACTTAGGCTTGCGGGACCGGCTTCATACTTTGGTAAGAAGGTTGATAAGCCATATATCGGTGATGCGGTAAAAGAAGCCGAACCTGCGGATATCATAAGAGCCAACAGACTTATGATTGTTTCGGCGACCGCCACATTCACGGTATTCGAAGCATTGTTATGGCTTATTACTTTTGTGATTAAATAAGGAATGATTGTATGGGTAACAACATACACGGCGGTGACATATACCGCAATAAAGTAAATATCGATTTTTCCGTGAGTTTAAATCCAATGGACTGGCCCTATGTACTTAAGCAGAGGATTGAGGGCATCCTTACGGATTTAAACAATATACATACATATCCGGATATCACTTATGACAGGTTAAGGGCGGCGATTGCGGCTTATACCGGAGAGCCTGCGCACAGAATAGTCTGCGGTAACGGAGCATCGGAACTTATAAGCGGCATTGTGAATGTGACAAAGCCTGAGAGGGTATTGCTTGTTTCCCCATGTTTCAGCGGTTATGAGAGAGCGGTTAAGGCATACGGGGCTGAGATCATATATGCATATACGGATGAAGAAAGCGGCTTTTCTGACACGGATGTCATATTAGAGTGTCTGGATGGTGCGGACGCCACGCTTAATAACAAGACACCGGATCTTGTCATAATAGGCAATCCGTCCAACCCCGTCGGCAATCTTATCCCGCCCGAAACATATGAAAAGATCATAAAAAAGTGTGAGGAGAAGCGAATAGTTCTGCTTGTCGATGAGTGCTTTACGGAACTGTCAATGTCTTGCGATGAGTATGAGAAAAACTACGGAAGTATAAGAGGCAGAACGCTTATAAGACTAAGGGCGCTTACCAAAAGTTTCAGGCTTGCGGGGTTAAGACTCGGATATGCACTCTGTGAGGATGTGGAGATAGCTTATAAACTGGGTGCATCTTTACCCGAATGGAATGTTTCTACGATAGCCATGAAGGCGGGAACAGCCTGTCTTGAATATGAATGCAAGTTAAGTGAAGAGAGCAGATACATTACGGCATCATATGAATATATAAAGCGTGAAAGAGAGAGGTTGGCCGAGGCTTTAAGAAAACCAGGAATAAGAGTCTATGACGGAGCGGCCGGTTTTCTCTTAATCCACAGTGAGATTAATCTGTATGAAAAACTCCTTGAGAAGGGAATACTTATAAGAGACTGTGCGAATATCACGGGCCTTGATAAGGGATATTACAGGCTGTCGCTAAGAGATCGAACGGATGATGACAGACTTATTGAAAGCATAAGGGACTGCTATGAAAGAATATGAATTTGTGCTCCCGGAGCAGATAGAATCAAGAAGCTTTGAGATAATTAAAGAGGAACTTATAAAGCAGGGCATCAGTCTTAAGGGACTTGCTTCCGATGAGACATGCCCGATTAAAAGTGAGCCCGTATATAAGCGTGTCATACATACGACGGCTGATTTTGACTATGCGGACAATCTGGTCTTTTCAAAAGATGCACTTACAAAGGCATATGAGCTTCTGACATCGGGCTGTGTGATCGTGACCGATACCAACATGGCGCTTTCCGGAATCAATAAGGGAGCGCTTGGAAAGCTTGGGATTGAAGCTTTCTGCTATATGGCTGATGAGTCGGTTATTGCCGAGGCAAAAGACAGAGGACTTACAAGGGCGGCAGTCAGCATGGAGAGGGCCGCAAAGCTTGATAAGCCCGTGATCTATGCGATAGGCAATGCTCCGACGGCACTTATTTCCATATATGAGGCATATACGGAGCATAAGGATGCCAAGGACAATGCGGATTATCATATCCCGGGGCTTGTAATCGGAGTTCCCGTCGGATTTGTAAATGTCGTTCCCGCTAAAGAGATGATAATAAAAAGCGGCCTGCCTTATATAGTCGCAAGAGGCAGAAAAGGCGGAAGCAATGTGGCGGCAGCGATAGTCAATGCGCTTATGTACCAGTTAACGCGAAGATAAGGAAAGCTAATGAGCGAAGGATTAAGAAAAGGATATACAACGGGAAGCTGTGCCGCGGCTGCAGCCAAGGCCGCTTCATATATGCTGTTTACGGGCAAAAGCCTTGATAAGACATCAATCATAACTCCCGCGGGCATTACATATGATGCGGATTTAGAAGATATAAGGCGAAGCGAAGGAAGTGTAAGCTGTGCGGTTAGAAAGGACAGCGGTGACGATCCCGACATAACAAACGGCATACTTATTTATGCGGAAGTAAGCATTGATAAGGATTGCGACGATTCGGCAGACAGCGCGGTAAGATCGAATGGCGGCGATGCGAATGAAGGTATTATAGAGATCACAGGCGGTAAAGGCATAGGCAGGGTAACCAAGCCCGGACTTGACAGGCCTGTAGGCAGTCCCGCAATCAATTCAACTCCCCTTGCGATGATAAGGCAGGAAGTAAAAGCCGTGGCGGAACTTGCTGAGTTTACAGGTCGTATAAAGGTTGTGATATCTGCGCCGGAAGGTGAGAAGATAGCTGCCCGTACTTTTAACCCTAAGCTCGGTATAGAGGGCGGAATATCAATAATAGGTACAAGCGGCATAGTCGAGCCTATGAGTACGAGGGCGCTGCTTGATACGATAAGGCTTGAACTTAAGCAGAGGAAAGAGACGGGCTTTGACTACGCGGTCATCGCACCCGGCAATTACGGCAGAGAGCTTATATTGGATAAGTTCGGATACGACATAGATAAAAGCATCAAGTGCAGTAATTATATCGGCGAGACGCTTGATATGGCATCGGGGCTCGGATATAAGAAGATCCTTTTGGCCGGACATATAGGCAAGCTTATCAAGGTCGCCGGCGGGATTATGAACACGCATTCAAAAGAAGCGGACTGCAGGATGGAGATATTAACGGCGCTTTCCGTTATTAACGGAGCGAACGCCAAGCTTTGTAAGGCGATCATGGACTGTGTTACTACCGAAGAAGCGCTTAGGCTTATCGATGAAGCGGGACTTAAAGAAGCCGTCATGAATGAGGCGATAGGAAGGATAGAGGCGCATCTTTCAGACAGGATAAGGCGCAGGATTGATGTGGCCGGAGGAGTCGATAAGGAAGATATGAAAGCCGATGTAATCATGTACAGTAATGAGTACGGGATACTCGGCATGAGTGAAGGAGCGGAAGAATGGTTCACTTTGTTGGCGCAGGAACAGGCGCGACGGATTTAATAACCGTAAGAGGACAGCGACTGATTAATAAAGCCGATGTCATAATCTATGCGGGGTCTTTGATAAATAAAGAGCTTTTATGCGAAGCAAAGGAAGGCTGTATGATGCATGACAGCGCCTGTATGACGCTTGAAGAAGTAATTGAAGTGATGGCGCAGGCGGATAAAGAAGGTAAGGATGTTGTGCGCCTTCATACGGGTGAGCCGAGCATATACGGAGCCGTAAGAGAGCAGATGGATGAGCTTGAGAAGCTTGGTATTGAGTATGATTCATGTCCCGGCGTAAGTGCCTGCTTCGGTGCTGCGGCTGATTTAAATATCGAATATACATTACCCGGTGTCTCACAGACACTTATCATTACGAGAGTCGAGGGACGTACGCCGGTGCCTGAGAGCGAGAATTTAAAGTCGCTTGCCGCACATAACTGTTCGATGGCGATATATTTAAGTTCAGGCATGCTTGATAAGGTGCAGGAGTGCCTGCTTGAGGGAGGACTTAAGCCTGAGACTCCGACGGCCATCGTATATAAGGCGACCTGGCCCGATGAAAAGATTTTTAAGTGTGAGCTTAAGGATTTGTATAAGACGGGGAAAGAGAACGGTATAGACAGGCTTGCAATTGTGCTTGTGGGCGATGCGATAAGGCATGCCTCATATGATCTGTCAAAACTTTATGATCCATCTTTTACAACCGGTTACAGAGATGCAAAGCAGGATTAAACGGAGATAATAATGCGAAGACTGATGATCCTGACCTTTACCGATAAGGGTTATGAACTTGCCAACAGAATATGCGACGCTTCCAAGGCGGGAAAACTTATGTCGGATTCACAGGCAACTGCGCCGGCAGAGATAAGTGCTGTACGTGTTGAAAACGGCAGGCTTAACGAGATAACAAAGAACGCATGGAATGGCGGTTACGACATGCTTTTCATATCGGCCGTAGGTATAGCCGTAAGGGCGATAGCGGGATATCTTGATTCCAAGTTAAGCGACAGGGCTGTGCTTGCGATGGATGAAGGCGGCAGATTCGTGATTCCCGTACTATCCGGTCATGTCGGCGGAGCCGATGCTTTGGCAAAGGCCATAGCGGATTATACGGGCGGAGAAGTTATTATCACTTCGGCTTCGAATGCAAGAGACAGGTCGGCATTTGATGAATGGGCCGCGCAGAATAACTTTGCAATCCTTAACAAAGACAGGATAGCGACCGTATATGAAAAGGTGCTTTCAGATGAGCCTGTCAAGGTGCTTTGTGCGGATTATGATAATGAACTTCCTTTTAAAAAATTTGAGAGGATTAATACGTCGGATGCCGCGCTGTGCGCGGAGCATCAAGGCGAACTGTCAGAGACAAAGGTCAAAGATGCGGACGTAATAATATGCGAGAAATATGACAATGGTGTCATAAACGTACTGAAGGATAAGTATGCCGACAGAACTCTTATAATGATCAGACGAAATCTTATCATCGGAGTCGGCTGTAAAAGAGGCAAAACTTCGAATGAGATTGTAAGCTTCATAAAGGATGCCTGTGATAAAGCAGGGCTTGATATAAGGCTTATAGGCAAGCTGGTTACGATAGATGTCAAGGCGGATGAAGAAGGAATAAAAGCCGCATGTGCTAATAACAGATGGATGCTTGAGACATACACGGCAGAAGAGCTTAAGGAAGTTGTAGGTGAATTTGATTCTTCGGAGTTTGTGGAAAAGACCGTCGGAGTTGATAATGTGTGTGAACGCGCGGCGGTTAAGGCGGGCGGAAAACTTATCGTTAATAAGAGCGCATACGAAGGGGTTACCGTTGCGATAGCTGTACGCGACTTTTCATAGAGGAACTTATATGAGTAAAGATAAGAAAAACACAATATACATAGTCGGAATAGGCCCGGGCGGCAATAAGAGCATGACGATCGAAGCCGACAAAGTCCTTAAAAATGCGGATGTCATAGTCGGATATGAGACTTACCTTGAACTTGTTAAAGACACCTATCCGAATGCCGAATACATATCCACTCCGATGCGTAAGGAAAGAGAACGCTGTGTTTTGGCATATGAAGCGGCTGAGAGCGGCAAAAGCGTTGCGATGATATGCAGCGGAGATGCGGGCATATACGGAATGGCATCGCTTATGTATGAGGAACTTACGGATAAAGGCGCCGATGAATACGAGCTTAAAGTTATAGCAGGAGTAACGGCGGCCATAAGCGGAGCCGCGCTTTTGGGTGCACCGATAGGTCACGATTTCTGTGTAATAAGCCTAAGCGATCTTTTGACTCCCTGGGAAGTCATAGTCAAAAGGCTTCGTGCCGCGGCGCAGGGCGATTTTGTCATTGTGCTTTATAATCCCTCATCCCATAAAAGGGCGGACTATCTTATGAAGGTGACGGAGATACTTAAGGAATATATGGAACCTGACAGGATATGCGGTATAGCCAATCTTATCGGGAGAGAAGGCGAGAATAAAAAACTCTGTAAATTAAGTGAACTTGGGGATGCCGGTGCCGATATGTTTTCAACGGTTTTTATAGGTTCATCGACAACGAAGGTTATAGACGGCAGCATGGTAACACCCAGAGGATACAACGCGTAGTATGAAGATACTTATTTTCGGCGGAACGAGCGAGGCTCATCTGCTGTCCGACAACTTAATAAAAGGCGGTATCGCGCATACCCTCTCGGTAGCGACTTCATACGGTGAGCAGATACTTAAAAACGAGAGTGCTCTAAGGAAAGTACTGACCGGCAGAATGGATGATAAGACCATGGCGGACTGTATAATTGCGGAAGGTTATGATCTTATCATAGACGCAACCCATCCTTATGCAACCGAAGTAACGGCCAATATCGCAAAGGCTGCCAAGAGCGTTAATGCGGGCGGGAAGTCTGTCAAAGCCATCAGACTTATAAGAGATGCGGGGATGGCCGGTGACACTCATAATTTATGTGAGAACGTGATCATATATGATGACAGTACCGAAGCCGCAAAGGCGCTTAAAGATACTTCGGGGAATATATTGCTTACGACGGGCAGTAAGGAATTGCACACATTCACCGACATACTGGGAGCGGATGATATACACAGACTCTATGTCAGAGTCATCCCCAGTATTGAGAGCATAAAGATATGCGAAGCCGCAGGTATCGAAACTTCACACATCATCGCCATGCAGGGTCCTTTTGATAAGGAACTTAATAAGGCAATGATAAGACAGTACGATATTAAGCATCTTATAACCAAGGACAGCGGTAAGTCGGGCGGAACGGAAGACAAGGCAGAAGCCGCATCAGAGTGCGGAATCAAACTTCATCTTATAGCAAGGCCTTCAGCCGATGTCGGAATGGAATCTATGAGTTATGAAGAGGTTCTTGCACTGCTTAATGTTAAGCCTGTATGTGTGCATACGGATATTACTCTTATAGGTATGGGAATGGGAGATGTTTCGGGCCTTACTGTTGAGGCTTTGGATGCAATAAAGCAGGCGGATGTAATACTCGGTTCCAAGAGACTTATAGAGATCTGTAAAGATATTGATCTAAGTGATAAATCAGACAAGGAGTATGCGGCCGTATATAAGGCTGATGAGATACTTGGATATCTTGGCGGTCGGCTGAATAAGGAAGTAAGTTCGAATGATAAGAAGATACAGGTTGCTGTCGTTTTTTCGGGTGACAGCGGATATAACAGCGGATGCAAAGCCGTATACGAAGCAATAAAGGCAGAGGAAGATAAGGGAGCGGACATGTCGGTTCGCATTATTCCCGGGATATCGTCGATATCATGTCTGGCTTCAAGGATAGGACGCGCTTATGATGATGCTTTCATCTGCTCGATGCACGGTAAGGGAGAAGCATCGATATACAGGGTTGCGTCACATGTAAGGACTAATGCAGATGTATTTGCTCTTACGGGAGGATTTGAAGATATAGTTAAGCTTGCCGGAATTCTTACGGATGCGGATATGGGTGACTGTGTGATAACGGCGGCTGCCGATATGTCTTATCCGGGCGAGAGAATTGTTGCGGAAAGCGCGGAGAGATTTGCGGCGGGAGATGTGTTTGGAAAAGAAGATAAGGCCTTATACACCTGCCATGTATATAATCCGAATCCTTTGGATGCGGCAGTTGCAGCAGGGCTTAATGCGGATGAGTTTATTAGGGGCGAGGTTCCGATGACCAAAGAGGAAGTACGCACCGTAACAATTGATAAGCTAAAGCTTAAGCGTGACAGCAGAGTGATGGATATAGGCTGCGGTACGGGTTCGGTAAGTGTGGAGATTGCAAGGCTTATACCGGACGGAATGGTTTATGCCTATGATGTGAATGAAGAGGCGGTAAAGCTGACTAAGGCCAATACACGTAAGCATAAACTGCCGAATGTGGTTGTAAGAAGCGGCAATGCGCCCGAGGTATTAAATGAAGAGAATCTTGAGGGGATTACTCATGTGTTCATAGGCGGCAATAAGGGAAGGCTTTCCGAAATACTTGATACGCTTAAGGAGAAGTCGGGAATAAGAATCGTGTTAAATGTCGTTACCGACAGGACGAGGGAAGCACTGACATCCTGGATTAAGAATAACAGAGTAAGCGAGTACGAAGAGATAAATATGCAGGTAATTCGTAGCGGCGAGATTCCGGAGAATGCGATAAGCATATATTCGTTTGTTGTATAGGAAGGTCATATAAGGGGTCATATAGCAGAGGTTAAGGATATGTCATATAAGTTCTTTGAGAATAAGGATTGTGAATACTATCCCTGTCATAAGGGAATCGATAAGATCAACTGCCTGTTCTGTTACTGTCCGATGTATCATATTGCGGACTGTCCGGGCAATCCGAAGTATAAGATAAAGGACGGCGTGCAGGTGAAGGTTTGTACGGACTGTACATTCCCTCATAAGGAGAGTCATTACGATAAGGTGACTGAGATTTTAAGGGAAGAGAGAAAAAAGCAGGGAGTTAAAGTTACAGAGGAATAAATTGATTATGGCCGGCAAAAGAGTGATGATAGCCGCGACCGGAAGCGGAAGCGGTAAGACAACAATATCATGTGCACTTATGAAAGCCCTTAAAAACAGGGGCTTGGTTGTCACACCCTATAAATGCGGTCCCGATTATATAGATCCGATGTATCACAGGATAGCGCTTGATCTTGGTATGCAGGCCATGAACTTAAGCGGTGAGATTGCACCGGGCGGTAATCTCGACACATTCTTTACTGATGCCGGTAAGACGGTGGAGCTTTTTTATGAAGGCGGATACGGTGATTCGGATATCTCGGTCATTGAAGGCGTTATGGGCCTTTATGACGGGCTTGGCGGAACATCGATTACCGGCTCGTCTTATGAACTTGCAGCGGTTTTAAAGACTCCGATCATACTTGTCATTCCCGCTAAGGGCGTCGGCAGATCGGTCCTTGCAACCATCAGAGGTTTTCTTGATTATGATAAGCATAAACTTATACGGGGTGTCATGCTTAATCGAATAAGCGGGATGTACTATACAAAGCTTAAAAAACTGATAGAGGATGAACTTGATATAAGGGTCGTGGGCTATGTGCCTGAGGATGACAGACTGCATATAGGCAGCAGGCATCTGGGACTTATGACTCCGACTGCTGACGACACATATATGACATACGTGTCACAAACCATAGATACGGCATGCGAAATAATAAACGATACAGTAGATATTGATTTGCTAATTGAGATAGCGGGCACCACAGAGCAGCTTGATATGCCTGAATGTGCGGCAGTCGGCAAAGAAAGCCGGGCCTCCGGCTTAACAGCAACGCATACCTGCGCGCCTTTTGCCGATAAGAAGATCAGCAAGATGGCCGTTGCCATGGATGAGGTCTTCTGTTTTTATTACAGGGAGAATCTGCGATATCTTAAGGCGCTTGGAATAAAGCTTGTTCCTTTTAGTCCTCTGCATGATGATAAACTGCCCGAGGGAGTTGATGCCGTATTGATAGGCGGAGGCTATCCTGAAGAATACTTAAGTGAGCTTTCGGCTAACGTTTCGATGAAAGATGCGATCAAAAAAGCGTCTGATGAAGGTATATATATAATTGCCGAGTGCGGTGGCTTTATGTACCTTCAGGAATCCATAGAAGATAAGGAAGGCAGGCCCTATGCCATGACGGGCGTGCTTCCGGGAACATGTAAGTGGCAGGGTAAGCTTACTAGATTCGGCTATGTCATACTTAATGCTGACGGTCTTAAGATTAAGGGTCATGAGTTCCATTACTATGACAGTGACCGTAACGGAGAAGATATTGAAGTTATAAAAGCAAGCACCGGAAGGGGATACAGGGCGATGTATGTTTCCGATAAGATGGTTGCGGGCTTTGCACATCTGTACTATTATTCGTATTTATCTTAAATCAAAAAATGATATATCCCAACGACAGAATTTAATAAGTAGTTATAATTTACTTGTGATATTTTGTATAAGGTGTCAGGCGTAATACTGCGCGGCTGACGGCAGGTAAAGAACTAACCATATGTATAAGCGAAACGGGGGTTGGATATGAACATATCTCACAGACAGGTCAATAAGAGAGTAAGATTTACGGATGCTTCGGGCAATCCGTTAGCAGGTAAGGATATTAAGGTTAAGCAGATCGCTCATAAGTTTTTGTTCGGCTGCGGTGGCTTTGATTTCATGCCTTATGTAATTGATGGCAATGAATTTTTCAAGGATATAACCGAGAAGTGGCTTGAGATATTCAACTATGCCACACTTCCGTTCTACTGGGGCAATTTTGAGCCGGAAGAAGGCAAGCCCGACACTGAGAATCTGCTTAAGACAGCGAAGTATATGCAGAGTAAGGGTGTTAAGGTTAAGGGACATCCTTTATGCTGGCATACCGTATGTGCGGACTGGCTGCTTAAGTACGACAATAAGACCATAATGGAGAAGCAGCTTGGAAGAATAGACAGAGAAGTTACGGGATTTAAGGGCGTTATAGACATGTGGGATGTCATTAACGAAGTTGTGATTATGCCCGTATTTGATAAGTATGACAATGCGGTAACAAGGCTTTGCAATGAGAAGGGCAGAGTGGGACTTGTTAAGGAAGTATTCGATGAAGCCCGTAAGTGCAATCCCGATGCCGTTTTGCTCTTAAATGATTTTAATACATCCCCCAAGTATGAGGAGCTTATAGAAGAGTGTCTTGAAGCGGGCGTACCGATAAGCGCCATAGGTATCCAGTCGCATCAGCACCAGGGATACTGGGGCGCTGAGAAGCTTAACGATGTGCTTGAAAGATTCGGCAGATTCGGTCTTCCGATACATTTTACGGAGAATACTCTTATTTCGGGTGATCTTATGGCACCGCATATAGTCGACCTTAATGACTGGCAGGTGGATGACTGGCCGAGCACCGAAGAGGGCGAAGCAAGGCAGTGTAAGGAAGTGGAAGAGATGTACCGTATTCTCTTTGCACATCCTTTGGTTGAAGCAATTACAACCTGGGACTTTAAGGACGGTGCATGGCTTAACGCACCGAGTGGATTTATAAGACGTGATAAGACAACGAAGCCTTCCTATGACATGCTTAAGAAGCTTATTAAGGATGAGTGGTTCACGGATACGACGGTTAAGACCGACGCAGACGGATGGGCTTTGGTTAATGCATTTAAGGGAACTTATTCAATAGAAGCTGAAGGTAAGAACGCCACGGCTGAATTTATTGATGATACAGAGGCCGTTATAGCATTGTAGGATGATGTATATAAAATGAAGGCGACTATAGGTTCTAAGACAGTAGATATGACTGTAGGCAGTCCGACGGGTCATCTTGTGCGATTCGCCATTCCTATGCTTATAGGCAATCTGTTTCAACAGTTATATAATCTCGTGGATTCCGTTATAGTGGGAAGATACGTCGGAGCAGAGGCGCTTGCCGCTGTGGGCTCGACGGGATCGGTCACATTTTTGTTTTTTGCACTCTGCAACGGTATCGGAAGCGGTGGAGGAATAGTCACATCCCAGTATTTCGGTACGGGAGATGATAAGAATGTCAAAAAGACCATCTCCAACACTGCATATATAATGCTTATAATGTCAATTGCGGTTGGAACCGTTGCCTTTCTTTTGGCCAATCCTTTGCTTAAATTCCTGGATACGCCGGAAAAGATCATTACGGATGCGAGCAGGTATATGCAGATGAACTGTATAGGACTTGTATTCGTTGCTTTGTATAATTATTCTGCGTCAATGTTAAGGGCGCTTGGTGACAGCAGGACACCGTTATACTTTTTGATCATAGCCTGTATCATCAATACGCTGCTTGACATATTCTTTGTATATAACCTGAACATGGGTGTGTTCGGAGCAGCGCTCGCAACAGTGGTATCGCAGTTTTTATCCGGTGCGGCGTGTCTGCTTTTTGCAATCAGAACCAACGAATATTTCAAACTTACCAAAGAGGATATGCAGCCCGACAGATTGATAATAGGCAAGTCCGTAAAGCTTGGTGTACCCCTCTCCATGCAGTTTGCACTCATAGCCATTTCATGTATGGCACTTCAGAGAGTTGTTAACGGATACGGTCCGATTGCGGTTGCTGCCTTTACCGCCACAAGCCGTGTTGAGCAGGTTATTCACCTGCCGTACCAGACTCTGGGTGCATCCATGTCGACATTCAGCGGACAGAATTTCGGTGCCAAGAAGTATGACAGAGTAAGACAGGGTCTTATCAAGGGCATTATAATGATGGTGATCTTCTCTGTACTTATGCTGCCGGTAATGCAACTTGGAGGAGAGACAATCGTTAAGATATTTGTAAACGATAAGGATGTCATAGAGATGGGAGCTCATGCTCTCAGACTTACGAGTTATTTCTATGTGTCATTGGGAATGATTTATGTTGTCAGGGGCGTTATGACCGGTGTCGGTGACGGAGTGTTCGCTTTGCAGAACGGTGTGGTTGAGGTTATCGGAAGACTTATCTTCCCGCGTCCTTTTACCATGATCCCTGCATGGGGTCTGTGGGGAATATGGTGGTCTGTAGGTGCTACATGGACCGTAAGCGGTGCCACTGCACTTTTAAGATACTACAGACATGGTAAGAAGATAGGTATAAGATGACCTGACAATACATTCAATGCCACCTTGTAAGGTGGCATTTTTTCTTGACATTAAGAAGTGTGCACGTCTACAATTAGTTGACAAGAATACGCAAAGAAAGGCTTTGTTATGAATAAGAAATTCGGAGCAAGTCCGATAAGGTCAAGAGAAGATAAAGGCTATTACATGGATCATCCCTGCGATGATGTCTTTAACTGCGCGGTTTGCGGATTTGAGATACATCCCGAGGGAGCGGGCAGCGACCACAGGAATCATTGTCCCAAGTGTTTGTCAAGCATTCATCTGGACAATACTCCGGGTGACAGGGCAAGTACCTGTCACGGCATTATGGATCCCATAGCGGTGTGGGTCAGAGATAACGGAGAGTGGGCGCTGATTCACAGATGCAGAAGCTGCGGTGCATTAAGTTCCAACAGAATCGCGGCCGATGACAATCCGGCAAAGCTTATGTCTGTTGCAACCAAGGCAGCCAAGAACCCGCCTTTCCCGGTGGACAGACTTGCCGATATGTGTAAGGCACTTGGCTATGATCCCGACGAAGTCGAATAAGAGGGTGGTTATATGGATACGGAAGTACTGAAAAAACTTAAAGATGACTGTGTCAATTGGATAAGAGAATTCTTTGAATTAAACGGTCCCGGATGCAATGCCGTTGTGGGCATCTCAGGCGGCAAGGACAGTTCGGTGGCGGCCGCACTCTGTGTTGAGGCTCTCGGTCGTGACAGGGTCATCGGCGTTTTAATGCCAAGCGGAATTCAGCCCGATATCGATGCAGCTTACACGCTTGTCAATCATCTTGGGATTAAGCATTTTGAGATAAACGTGGGAGATACTGTTGCAGCGCTTAAAAAGACTGTCTCTGAGGCGCTTTCGGGCGAACTGTCTGTTCAGTCGGCGACGAACATTCCTCCGAGGATCCGTATGGCGACGCTTTATGCCGTAGCCCAGAGCAATAACGGAAGAGTGGTCAATACATGTAACTTATCCGAGGACTGGGTCGGGTATTCGACAAGATACGGTGATGCTGCGGGTGATTTCTCGCCTTTGTGCGGGTTTACGGTTGATGAAGTTAAGGCAATAGGAAGATTGCTTAACCTGCCCGATGTGCTTGTTGACAAGGTTCCGATAGACGGACTTTGCGGCAAGACGGATGAAGATAACTTAGGCTTCACCTATGCGACGCTTGATAAGTATATCAGGACGGGCGAGATAGAGGATAAGGGAATCAAGGAGATCATTGATAAGAAGCACAGAGCCAATCTTTTCAAAGTAAAATATATGGAATGCTTTGATCCGAAGATTGAAGTTAAGGCGGATATATAAGAGGTCTGTAAGAAGGTTTATATTATGCTTGACAGTTTTGTTGTTGTCGGAACTCAGGTGCTGACACTTTTCATATTAATAGGAATAGGCTTTGCATGCGGTAAGCTTAAGATACTGCAGCAGGCCGGAGTTAAGAGCATCAACGACATAGTTATATATATCGTCAATCCCTGCCTTATAGTGAGCGCTTTCCAGAGGGATTTTGAGAAGGGACTTTTGCACAACTTCCTTTTGGCTTTGCTTGGAGCGGTAATTTCGCATCTTATATGCCTTATCATTGCATCGCTTGTATTCCGTAAGCAGGAAGAAGGCAAGAGGAAGGTTTTGCGATTCGCTTCGATATTCTCCAATTGCGGATTCATGGGCGTGCCGCTTTTGTCGGCGCTGCTTGGTCCCGACGGAGTATTCTACGGAGCGGCTTACCTTGTTGTATTTAATCTGCTTATCTGGTCATACGGCCAGTACATCATGGCCAAGGGAAGTGAAGGCTTTGAGACTAAGAAGATAGTGCTTAATCCCGGAGTTATCGCGGTTGTGATAGGACTGGTATTCTTTTTCACATCCACAAGGCTTCCGCAGATAATCATGATACCTGTTGATTACATGGCATCGCTTAATACGCCCGTGCCGATGCTCATCATAGGTTATACGATGTCAAAGTTTAAGCCTGCTGATCTGTTAGGCGGTATAGATGAGGTGAAGGTATATCTTATCAGACTGATAGCAGGACCGGTGATCCTGTTAGGTGTACTTTATGCCATGGGATTAAGGGGTATTGTGCTCATTGCAGTCATTGTATCTGCATCGGCACCCACTGCGGCACTTACGACGATGTTCGCAATAAAATTCGGATGTGATGAAGAATTAAGCGCCAGGCTCGTATCGACATCAACACTTATATCGATAGTCACCATGACGCTTATAGTCGGATTCGCTTCACATATCGGAGCGTTATAGGATCAGTCTTCCCTTTTATCACCCCAGAAGAAGAGTGCTACGGTTCCGGGACCGGTGTGGCTTCCGATTACGGCACCGATGGGATAGATCTCAACATGACCGTTCATCTTTTTAAACTTTTCTTCTATAAGAGAGGCTTCCTTCTTGGCATCGTCAAGGCACTCTGAGTTGCTGATGTATACCTTGCCGTCATAATCAAGACCGTTCTCCGCATGCTGTTCCATAAGCTCTACCGCACGCTTGATAGCCTTATTCGTACCGCGGATCTTCTCTCTGGGTATAAGCTTACCTTCAAAATCCACATTAAGCAAAGGACAGATATTAAGGACATTGCCCACAAATCCTGCCGTCTTGGTAACACGACCGCCCTTTATAAAGAAGGTTAAGTCTGATGAGAAGAACCAGTGGTGAAGACGAAGCTTGTTCTCTTCGGTCCACTCGGCAAGTTCATCAATTCCCATTCCGCCTTCCTTAAGTTCATGGAGCTTATCCATCAAAAGGCCGTATCCGCTTGAAGCGGCGCAAGAATCTATAACATAGATCTTGCAATCGGGATAATCATATAAAAGTTCGTCTCTTGCGACACATGCCGAATTATAACTTCCGGATATACCGCTTGAAAGTGCTACATGAAGAACGTCTCTGCCGCTCTTGATAATCTGCTCGAAATACTTGATATAATCGGCTACCGTGACCTGACTGGTCTTCGAATCTTCGCCGTCAAGCATCCTCCTGTACAACTCTGCCGGTGATACGGACTTGCCGCAATCATCAGTGTATTCTTTGTCTCCCAAAGAAAAATGGAAAGGGATGTATGTAATCCCCAGTTCCTTAAACCGTGCTTCGTTTAAGTCTGCTGTAGAACAACAGCTAAGGCAATATTCTCTCATTTTAATCTCCGTTCTTCCCCACCTCGAATATTTCCATGACTATTATAGACTAACAGGTTTTGCTTTACAATTCAAATCTTACTTTTTCCTTAAATTCTGCTTAATCCACCCAATTTTATGTACTTATGTGCTATCATAAGTGACTGTGGGCATGCACTATGCCTGCATATACATTACATTTATACGGAATAAAGGCAATTAAGGAGAAGCCTATGAAGAAATTAGGGGATTTTATCAAGAAGCATAAGAAAGCGGTCATCATCATAGCCATAGTGGCTGTGATTGCGATTGTAATAGCCGTTTTCGTCCATAGGGCCAAGAAGAAGGCAGAGGAATTCTTAGGTCAGATGACGCAGGAGACCTATGTGCTTGAGAAGCGTAATCTTGTCAAGTCCGTAAGCGGCACAGGTAAGATTGCGAGCGTTGAGAAGAAGGACATAATCGTATCTTCTTTAAGCAACGTCAAGGTGGCTGAAGTCAATGTCAAACTGGGCGATGAGGTAAAAGAAGGCGACATCATTTGTACCTTTGATACCGAGGATATCGAGCGCAACCTGGCGAACGCCAAGACTGACCTTGCCATCGCGCAAAAGAAGACGGCAAACTCGATGGATAATCAAAGTCGCGGCTTATATAATACGCAGCTTGATGCGGTGAATGATACAAACCGTAATCTTGAAGAACTCGACAAGGCACAGAGGATATACGATACCGCGAAGGGTGAGAAGGCCGAGGCATCCCGCATATACGATGAAGTAGAGGATATATACGAAGAGTATTGGGATGAGGATGAATATTATGATCTTCAGGAAGAGCTTCAGAAGGTGAAGAAGAGGCTGGAGAGTTTTGATACAAAGACAACGAATGCTGATTCCGGTGAATTTAATGTTGCTAAGGAAGCTTTAAGCGTATATATGGAACAGAATAATATCGGATCAAACGGGACAACTTTGGCTGATCTTAAAGCCGGTGATTCAATAAATCCAGATCTTGATACAGCAACAGCTTCATTTGTGAATGCCGGTGACTATTCCGCAGCAACGGATGAAGTAAGGAACAACATAAAGCAGAAGGTGTCAGAGCTACAGCATTCCAATAACGATTACATTTCCAAAGTGTATGCCGCTTCTTCGAACCTTGAGGAATACAATGACCTTTTAGATAAGAAAAATGCCCTTTCCAACAGAATCTCTAACATGGAGACTGCTAAGAGCAAAATGGAGAGTGCAAAATCTTCAACCGATTCGGCAAAGAAGTCTTTGGACTCGGCAGCTGATAACTTAACCGATGCACAGCGTAAGCAGGAAGACAACTATCGTAAGGATGTAAATGGCGTAAAGGATGCAGAGAACAATTACGACAGCGCCAAGCTTGATGCTTCGGTTGCAAGCAGAGACTTTGAGGATAAGGTCCGCAAGTATGAGGAGATGCTTGAGGATGCGACTCTGCGTGCTCCTTTCGCAGGCATAATCACTGCCGTTAATTATGAGCCCGGTGACAACTATAACGGACAGACCGTAGTTACACTCGAGGATCTGTCTTCGTATGTAATAGAGGCAGGAATAGATGAATACGATATAAGCAAGGTCAAAGTCGGCCAGCAGGTTAAGTTTAAGACCAATGCAACGGGTGATGAAGAGCTTGAGGCAGAAGTAATCCAGATTGCTCCGAGAGCAACTGCGGCTGCCGCATCATCCGCGTCTTCATCAGGTGCCACAACAACAAGCGGTACAGCCAGTTATCTGGTTAAGATGAAGATCACTTCAGACAGTAAGGACCTGCGTTTGGACATGACAGCCAAGATAAATATCATAGTTGATGAGGCTGATGATGTATATGCAGTTCCCTTCTCAGCAGTGCAAACTGATGAAAACGGAAACACTTACATAGAGGTCGAAGATACCGTGGTTGACGCATCCGCAGCACCTGCAGGTGAAGAAGTTGCAGAGGGCGATGCACCTGCAGACATCCCGGATGCAGGTAAGGGTGAGAAGCCTTTATTCGGCGGAAAGAATGCTCCGGATATGCAGGGACAGATGCCCGGTATGACTCCGACAAGAAGGATCAATGTCACGACCGGTGTTGAGACAGATTACTATGTTGAGATTAAGTCCCCCGAACTGACTGACGGCTTGACGGTTATAGTTTCCGGCAGCGAAGGCAATGGAATGGATAATCTCATGATGATGATGGGACCTGCCGGTGGTTTATAAAAATGGAAGATAACAGAAAACAGATAATCAAAATGCGCGGTATTGTAAAGCGCTTTTATATAGGAACGCCCAATGAACTTACGGTGCTTAAGGGAATAGATCTTGATGTATATGAAGGTGAGTTCGTGGCTGTTGTCGGAGCTTCGGGAAGCGGTAAGTCCACACTTATGAACATCATAGGTTCGCTGGATCGACCGACAGAAGGTTCGTACATTCTTGATGATATAGACATATCACAGGCCAAGGACAGCGAACTGTCGGGTATAAGAAATCAGAAGATCGGTTTTGTATTCCAGACATATAACCTTATAGCCAAGACAAATGCGATAAAAAACATTGAGGTTCCGATGTTATATGCGGGCATGAGTATGCGTGAGCGTAACAAGCGTGCAGCGGAGCTGCTTGCACTTGTCGGAATGGAAGACAGAATGCATCACCTTCCCGAGGAATTATCCGGAGGACAGAAGCAGAGAGTTGCAATCGCAAGAGCGATGGCCAACGATCCCGCAATTCTTTTGGCCGATGAGCCTACGGGAGCGCTTGATTCTTCGACAGGTCGTATGGTTATGGATATATTCCATAAGCTTCATAGGCAGCAGGGTAAGACGATCGTTTTAATTACGCATTCGCCTGAACTGGCCGAAGAGTGCGAAAGAATAATCACAATAAAAGACGGCGAGATAACGGGACAGCGCCGGGGGAAGGGGGCGGTTTCGGTATGATGATTCTTGAGAATATCAGACTTGCTCTTACGGGCTTAAGAGCCAATAAGATGAGAGCCCTTCTTACGATGCTTGGTATCATCATCGGTATTGCATCCGTTATTGCGATTATGACGGTGGGTAATTCCTTAACCGTTGAACTTAACAACGAGTTCGCATCCATGGGTGCGTCC
>JAEEGJ010008658.1_pt1 | contig 27884 bp, 25 predicted proteins | sample 8958761 | NCBI WGS metagenome assembly JAEEGJ01 (sample SAMN16246546, study PRJNA631951) | gut metagenome | biome: gut microbiome; feature: rumen; material: RS-attached | host: Bos | place: Iran: Karaj | collected 2018-10 | reverse complement strand
TCGGCAGCGAGGCCGAATACCGCAGCCGCATCAGCGAGAAGGAACTCTTTGACGAGTTTACCCAGAACGAGAAGCACGAGGTGGTGCTGAGCCAAGCCGACGCCGAGAAGAAGATAAAGAAACTGGGCGGATACAACAAGCTGTACCGCATCAAATTCGAAGCCGACTATCTGGAGAAACTGGTATGGGAGGGTGCAAGGAAAAGATACCTGACCGACAGACCTGACCTGACCGAAAGCTCCGACATAGCCGACATCAAGGCCGCTCTCACCGACGAGCAGCGTGAACGCATCATCTTCGAACTGCACACCATCAAGACCATGGGATTCCCCGGCTACTTCCTCATCGTAGCCGACTACATACGGGGTGCCCGCGAGGAGCTTGGCGTGAGTGTGGGTCCCGGCCGTGGCTCTGCCGCTGGCAGCGTGGTGGCCTACTGCCTGTGGATTACCGACATCGACCCGCTGAGGTACGACCTACTGTTCGAGCGTTTCCTCAATCCCGACCGTATCTCCCTGCCCGATATCGACGTGGACTTCGACGATGCAGGCCGAGGCCGTGTGCTGGACTGGATTACCGATAAATACGGCAAAGAAAAGGTGGCCCACATCATCACCTACGGCACCATGGCCACCAAGTCGGCTATTGCCGATGTGGGACGCGTGGAGAAAATCGATCTCCCCACCGTCAACAAATTGAAGGAGTATATCCCCGACAGGGGGTTCCCGGACAACATCAAGGACGAGAAAGGCAAGTCGCCCAAAGTGAACCTTGTCAACTGCTACAAATACATCCCCGAGCTGAAACACATCATGGAGGACCCCGGCAACGACGAGCTGAAGGACATGCTCACCTACGCCGCCGAGCTGGAGGACACCAACCGCCAGGTGGGCATCCACGCCTGCGGCGTCATCATCGGTGCCGACGACCTCACCAACATCGCTCCCGTGTGCACCATCTACGACAAGGAAAGCAAACAGGACGTGCTGGTGACACAATACGACGGCCACGTGGTGGAGACCGTAGGCCTCATCAAAATGGACTTCTTGGGATTGAAGAACCTGACCATCATCAAGAATGCCATCCAGATGATAAAGAAAAACCACGGGGTGGAGATAGACATTGACCACATACCCATCGACGACGAAGCCACCTACAAACTCTTCTGCGAGGGCAACACCGTCGGCACCTTCCAGTTCGAGTCCGCCGGCATGCAGAAATACCTGCGCGAACTGGAGCCCCACGTGTTCGAAGACCTCATCGCCATGAACGCCCTCTACCGCCCGGGTCCCATGGACTATATCCCCGACTTCATCGACCGCAAGCAGGGACGCAAACCCATCGAGTACGACATCCCCTGCATGGAGAAATACCTCAAGGACACCTATGGCATCACCGTCTACCAAGAGCAGGTGATGTTGCTGAGCCGCCAGCTGGCCGGCTTCACCCGCGGCCAGAGCGACACCCTGCGCAAAGCCATGGGCAAGAAACAGATTGAGAAGATGAACGAGCTGGAGGTACTCTTCTACCAAGGCGGCGAAAAGAACGGCCATCCCAAAGACAAACTCCACAAGATATGGGAGGACTGGAAGAAATTCGCCTCCTATGCCTTCAACAAATCACACGCCACCTGCTACTCGTGGGTGGCCTACCAAACGGCCTACCTCAAGGCGCACTACCCCGCCGAATACATGGCCGCCGTCATGACCAGCGGCCAGAGCGACATCAAGCGCACCACCGAGCTCATGGACGACTGCCGCCGTCACGGCCTCGAAATCCTCCCTCCCTCCATCAACGAGTCCGACATGGACTTCTCCGTCAACAGCAAAGGACAGATACGCTTCGGACTGAAGGCCATCAGCGGCATGGGCGAAGCCGCCGCCGACGCCATCATCTCCGAACGCGAAAAGAACGGCCCCTATGCCGACATCTTCGACCTTCTCGAACGCGCCGACCTGCGCTCACTCAACCGCAAAAACATCGAAGCCCTCGTCAAGGCCGGTGCCCTCGACGGCATCGCCACCATGCACCGTGCCCAATATTTCTATCGCGAGAACGACAATGCACCCACCTATGTCGAAAAACTGATGCGCTGGGCGCTCCACAACAAGCAAAACGCCGACAACGCCCAGATGTCCATCTTCGACATGAACGAGGAAATCAAAAAAGACTCCCGCCCTGCCATCCCACAGTGCGAAGAATGGAGCGTCGTGCAACGTTGCCGCGAAGAGTTCAGCGTCATCGGTCTCTACCTCAGCGGACATCCCCTCGACGATTATCGATACGAGATGACCTACTTCACCAACACCCAGTGCGCCGAACTGGCCGACCCCTCCAACCTGCTCGACAAAGACCTGCGCATAGGCGGCATCGTCACCGATGCCAAAAACGGCATCTCTTCCAAGAACGGCGACCCCTATGGCGCCCTCACCATCGAGGACCTAAGCGGTGCCTACAATCTCCGCCTTTTCAAAGGTGAATACCTAAAATTCAAGGACTTCTTCCAAAAAGACCTCTTCATCTACATCAAAGGCTCCTACAGGCAGTTCTCCCGCACACTCGACGACGGAACCGTCTACCACTCGAAACCGGTATTCAAAGTATACAGCATCACCCTCCTCCGCGAAGTACTGGACAACAACACCAAACTCCTGCAATTCAACATCGACCTCCACGACATCACTCCCGAACTATGCCAGCAAATCCAGTCCCTCGCCAAGAAACACCGGGGCAAAACCCCCATGGAAGCCCACATCGTCGACCCCGCCAGCACCCTCACCCTCACCATGAAGACCCGCGACCTGCTGGTCAGTCCGCGGGACATGATTATCGACCTGAACCGTCTACCGGGCATCTTCAACCTCAAACCCGTCACCCATAAATTCTAACACCACGCCATGCAACTCGCCACGCCAGTCCAGCCCGTCCCCTCGGCCATCCGCATCAGCCACGATACACCCCTGCTCACCCTCGGGTCCTGTTTTGCCGACCATATCGGGCTCAAACTCCAGCAGGCCGGCCACAACATCCTCTGCAACCCCTTCGGCACACTTTACAACCCACTCTCCATTGCACTGGCCCTCACCTACGCCCTCGACGACCGCGAGATTGACCGCTCATGGCTCGTTCAGCACGACGGACTCTGGCACTCATGGATGCACCATACCCGTTTCTCAAACCCCGACCCCGACACCTGTCTCACCCTCTGCAATCAGGCCATCCACACCACCCACCACCAGCTGCTACGCCAACCCACACTCCTCATCACCCTCGGCACCGCCTACGCCTACAGTCTTGCCGACGGCCCCTGCCAAGGACGCACCGTGGCCAACTGCCACAAACTGCCCTCCTCCCTCTTCAACCGCCAACTGCTCACCATATCCCAGATAGTTGACACCTGGCAACCCCTCCTCACGCGCCTGCATCATCTCCAATGTCAACTCATACTCACCGTCAGTCCCATCCGCCATCTGGCCGACGGCCTCCATCAGAACCAGCTCAGCAAAAGCACGCTGCTCCTTGCTGCCGACACCCTCGTCCGCAACCATACAAACGACAGCCCTTCCCCCACCTACTTCCCCGCCTACGAGATACTCCTCGACCAACTGCGCGACTACCGTTTCTATGCCCGCGACATGTGCCACCCCTCCGACCTCGCCGTCGACATCATCTGGCAACAATTCCAGGACACCTACATGTCGCCTGCCACACAGCAGCGCTGCCGCGACGAAGAGAAAGCCTTCCGCCGCACACAGCACCGCCCCATCAACACCTCCACAATATAAACATGATCTTTCAGAACTTATAACATATATAACACCTAATCCAATGAACAAACCCAACATTGCCCTCGTCATGGGCGGCTACTCAGGCGAACACGACATCTCCATACAAAGCGGATGCCAAGTATACGAAGCCCTCGACCACCAGAAATACAACGTCTATAAAATCGTCATCGACCGGCAAGGATGGTACTGCCTGACCGACAACGACCAGCATATCCCTGTCAACCGCCACGACTTCACCGTCCCCGGTGTCGACCGCTTCAACCTCGCCTTTATCATCATCCACGGCAACCCCGGCGAAAACGGCGTGCTGCAAGGCTACTTCGACATGCTCGGTATCCCCTACACTACCTGCGGCTACTATACCTCCGCCCTCACCTTTCACAAAGGCTACTGCAACCCTGTAGTCAAAAGCTTCGGCATCGTCAATGTAGCCCGTTCCGTTCTCCTCTACGACATGTCGAAACCCTCGCTTGACAAAATCGACGATGCCGCACTCGACTATCCCCTCTTCGTCAAACCAGCAGCAGGCGGAAGCAGCGTAGCCACCACCAAAGTCAAAACACCCGACCAATTGCTGCCCGCCATACAGCAGGCCTTCACCGAAGACAGCCAAGTGCTCGTTGAAGAATGCATCACCGGTCGCGAATTCGACTGCGGTGTTCTCCGCACCAAAACCGACAAATACGTCTTCCCCATCACCGAAATCATCCCCCTCGGCGACCATGAATTCTTCGACTACGAAGCCAAATACCAAGGCTTCAGCAACGAGGTCACCCCCGCCCAGTGCCCCGATGCCATCACCCAACAGATACAGCAGACCTCATCGCAGCTGTACGACCTTCTCAACTGCCGTGGAATCTGCCGTTTCGACTACATATACGACACCACACGAAACCAATTATACTTCCTCGAAGTCAACACTATCCCTGGGCAAAGTGCCGAAAGCATTGTACCTAAACAAGCCCGTGCCATGGGCATCACTACAGACCAGCTGTACCAAATGGTCATCGATAGTTGCATATAAACATGCTAAAGAACTGCCATACACCACCTTTTCACAAATCACGGTTTGCACTCCATGTGAGCCGACTCTTCGCTTTCATTTTTTTTATATTCCTTGTAACAACCAATACTACAGCTCAACGCCCCTGCAACGACACTGTCGTAAGAATATCTGACACCATCTGCGAAGGAGATTCCATACTATATTTTGGACGCATACTCGACCACGCAGGTCTCTTTTTTGACACTATTCCTCGCACCGATACACTCTGCGATAGTATCATCATCTTAAAACTCAACGTGCTCGATCGACCATACAACAGCATTGGCTTTCGCAAACATTGTAAACCCATCGTAGCCTACGACCTCCTTGGAGGATACCCGCAGATTACATTCTACCAATGGAGTGCCAACCCGCCAGACAGTACCCTAATCGGACAAGAACATCTAAGTTGGGTGCGCGTCAATCCCCGACAACCCACCACCTACAATCTCATCCTCGACTACCGGGAAGAGCCTGAACTATGCCGGGCAAACTGCTCCATCACCGTCAATCCTATCGAAACAGTAGTTGCTGCAATGCACGTAACACCCGATGAAATCACATTCGACAACATGCACATCATTGCCGAAGACCATAGCACCGGCACACGCGAAGCCCATTGGGGAGGATGGGCCGGTCGCAATTGGTACATTAACGGGGTCAGACAACAACCAAACGGAGAATGGGTCGAATTTTATGGCGATCCAACTTGGGGTGACACTGTACATTTGATGATGGAGGCCTACACCCCAACTTGCCTCGACACTGCCACCCGCGATATACCATTCCGCCAAGTGGCATTATACATCCCTAATATCTTCACACCCTCAGCCCCGACCAACAACATTTTACTGCCACACGCCATCGGACTGCTTGATTTCGAAATGTGGATATACGATCGTCGGGGCTCACTTATGTTCCACACCACACAAATCTCGAATGGTTGGGACGGAACCTCAACTAAAGGGCTTGTCTGCCCCACTGGTGTCTACACCTACTATTGTCGCTACAAAGACGTTATTACCCCTTTAGGAAACAAATCCACCACAGGAACCATAACCCTTATACGCTAATGCTACCCAAACCATTCCGAACTAACGCCAATAAGCCTGCAATCAATACCCTTTTACACCACTTCTTACTGGACAGCCAATAGCTACGGCATCAATGGCCAAATATCACTCCCTACCAATCATAAAGTGAGAACCTATATCAACTATTAGTGTCCAATAACCATACTTATTTGATTGAATACCAACGTACCCATAATAAGCATGTCCATAGTTGTTGAAATATGCCACAATTATTTATATATCAAGCAATGACGAATGCTATTTTATAATTTTTACAGGCCACCCATGACAATCTACATTAGCACGACTCACTATTTCCAGACACAAATTTGAAACAAAAAAACATCTTTAACATATATTTGCGTCAATAATACATAAATAAAAAGAGGATTCCTGTAGGGAATCCTCTTTTTATATAAGAACTTAAAATTAGTCTTCAGCGATACGGACAAGGCGGACAGAGCTGCCCTGATGTTTCTCATACTGGTTAGCAGAGAGAACTCTGTCGTTGACAAAATAGATAGCAGCAGCTTTGGCAGTATTGTTGCTGGTGTTGGACCAGTAGAAACCAGCGATGTCAACCTTATTTACAACATCACCGTTACGGCAACCAGCAGCGGGCAGGAAGACAGCACCGGCAGCTTCCATTCTCGACCACTCAGCCAAGGTATAGGTGTTGAGAGTCCAAACTCTGTTGGAAGACACACCAGAGGTGAATTGGAGACCAGCGGGAAGAGTCCAGTTGTCGGGGAGAAGGATCAAGCCGGGGATACCGTTGATGTTACCAATACCACGTTTCTGGGTAGCGTTTTCACGGTACAGGAAGAGGTATCTCAAATCATCAACACTGAGAAGCTGCCAAACGCCAGCCTCATTGCCACCATTGGTGATAGCGTTGAAGTGACCCCAATCATAATCGGTATTGTTGATGCTTCTGTTGTAACCAAAGCCATACTGAGTGTTGTCAGTGCTATTCATATAGGGGAATTTACCATCATAACCACTGGCAGCCCAGCCAAAGAGGTCGATAGTGGAATTAGCGGTAGGATTGGCATTGTCAGCACCGAGGAAATCATATTGATGCTCAGCAAACTGCCACTCACCGGTAGCACCAACATACTGAAGATTACCCTTTGCGAAGTAAACCTTCTTAGTAGCGCTAATGGAGAACTGACCGTTAATAGCACCAGCAGGAGCGTCATCTTCAGCAGGAACGAAGTTAAGATCGTCAGCATTCAGGTTAATCTCGGTAACAGCACCGCGCTGAACGTTCAGACCCATGAAATCGCTATTGGTGGTCTTGGTGCAGGTGCTACCATCTTCAGCAGTAATAGTGATGGACAGATACTCATAGGTGTTATGAGGCAAGTACATGAAGAAATCATGGCCATTGGTAATATCCTGAGCAGTAGCGCAGACCAAGGAAGCAGTATATGAACCATTATTAGCGATGCTGATGGTAGGAGCATCACCATTCATAGCAACATTGAAGGTACCGTTAACATACTGATCGGTGGTAACATCGATACGGACAACATTGACACCGGGCTCAATGAGGTTAATCTTCAAAGCACCGCAAAGGTTCTTGAAAGAGAGATTAGCATCGTTAGAAACGGCATACATGGGTAAAGCCTCTATAGTGCCATCAGCAGAGTTCTGAACTGCGGGCAGTTCAATGCTGTTATAAGCAAGAGCGATGCTGGCGGGATAAATAGCCTGATAGGGTGCATTGCCTGCATTACCACTGACAAGGGTAAAAGTAGCAGTAGTAGCGGGGGCCTGAGGCTGGGCGGCATATGTAGCACGACCTGCTGTACCGAACACAGCAATCTCATCACCAGCAACCCACTCAACGCCTTCGCCGTTCAAAACAGTCTTGCCATCCTGATACATGCAAGGCTCCATGGCTGCATTAAAAGATGCAACTCCTTCGTCTTTCTGACAAGAGGTTACAGCCATAGCAAGTCCCAAAAGGGAAAAAAGGGAAATAAGAGTTCTTTTCATTTTGTTTGTGTTTTTTTTGATGTTTTTAAGGGTTAATAATTAATCGAAATCGCTGCCGTCATGAGACTCACCACTGGAAATGAGATTCTCATTGCTACCAGTAGGAAGCAGTTCACCACTTACTTGGAAACCCTTCTCTACGCGAGCGCTCAGCACTTCAACCATTGGAGTGAAATACTCCTTTTTCAAATTTTCTTTCATGATTTTTTGATAATAATTTTTTAAGTTTTTTTATTATTTTTTTCTTTTAATTTTCTCTGTTTTTTTGTCACAAATCACGTCGCAAAAAATCAAATTTCACGATAAAACAACCGATTTTTTGTCCGTTTCAACTCCTGTTTCTCTCAAAATCTTTTTTTCTATAATATTCTAATTTTAATACCATTACATAAATTTAAGCCCAACAAAACACTGCCTAAAAAGGCATTTGTCTCTCGAACCATTTCAATTGCAAAGATACACATTTTTTTTAATATGGAATTTTTTTTTTGAGAAAACTGAAAAAAGGACTCATTACTGAAGAAAAAACATCCTCCTTCCCATGTCGCCATCCTCTACTCATATCGGCCATCCAGATTCTGACATGACTTTATGAGTAAAACTTTCCCCAAATGGGTGCCCCCCATTCCCAAAGCCCATCTGTCGCTCTTTTATCCCCACCTCTTCGTTCCTTATATTTTATAGTTATACCTCACAGGAGGTAAAACTACGGCGTAACTATCAATTGAAGTGCCTCATGAGTGTTCTCCTGAAACTGCTTGACAAATCATCAACTGTTCCTAATGACTTGTTTAATACAAATCGGTCATTAGGAGAATAGCAATCCTTTTTAAATCGGGAAAACATGTTATTTCGACCCCTCTCTAATAACCGTCATCAGAAAAAAAACAACGACTATTTGGTTGGTATTGTATTATTTACAAAAATATTAAAATCAGGGATGGAATTCTAACGACCTATTTGGGTATATCGAAGCCCCCTTTAGCTACTCCAGCTCTTTATAGTCAGGGCACGACAAAAACGGTGCCGTTATTTCCGTCACCCCTTTTCTACGCACACCCCTCCCAGCAAATTCTCCCCAACCTGCACCCGAATCCTTTCCGCGCTGTCCTTGGCTCGCTCGGTCACCCACCCTTCGACCTCAGTTCATCCTCAGTTCTCCTTTTGTAGAGGAAGAACGATGGGAGAACGATGGGAGAACTGAGGACTAAGGGGCGACAGAAGAGCGGCCGGGTCCATATTGGTCATCGATGCGGGAAACAGAGTAAAAAGGGTTATTATCAGCCTTCCAATTTCATGTGTCTCCACTTTGCTTTTGAACGGCTCCTGCCGAAGGACTACTCAGCCTTATGACCGATTTGGGTTTAAACAAACATCCCGATGGCAGCACAACGATCAAAGTGGCCAAGTGGTTTGTGGGAGTCCTTTTCCCTCGCTCATATAAAGAGTCAAGTAGGTTTTCCCGAAAAGACGACCCAAAGGGGGCTAAAAACGGGATAAAAAAAGAAAAAGAATTTTGCAATTATCTCTTTATGAGACTTCTGCAAAACTCTTTGGTGCCCGGAACAGAAACGCCTTGATTATTCCCCATTAAGTATAAATGGTTGTTATTTCAGGATTTATGAATTATTATGCACTCAAATAGCACATCAAAATCCAGTAAATCGTCAAAAAGGTGGCCAAAAGGTGGCCAAGGGATTGCCATCCTCATTTTGCATAATATCCACCGGTCTTATCAGAATCTCGATGTTCTATCAAACCCTCCTTCACAAGGATGGCTAAATGACGGTCAATTGTAGAAATGCTCTTGCCAGAAATGTCAGAAATACCCTTTCTCTGAATACCTGGATTAGAACGGACAATAGTAAGCGTGACCATCATACTAGAATTTATCCTATCATTTCGACTATCATTTATCCTATCATTTATCTTATCATTTACCCTATCATTACCCCCCTTCACAGGTATAGGAAGCACCAATTCAACCTCATCAATCTCAAATTTGTTTTTCAATTCAGGTTTTCCCCAGTGGGCCTCTTTCCAAGCTGATATGATGGTTGGAAAACCTGACCCAACGTTCTCTCCATAACCAATCATACGGAGCATATTCTGGATTCTTGGATTACGAGCCTTGGAGTTGCCGCCTTCATATATCATCTCAACAGGTAGTTTCAATAGTCCTGGGTTACGGAAACACAACTTGTCATCGTGCTTTTCAACCCGTAGCATTCCGGCATCCATCAACAAGTCGGAGTGTATGATGGCATTTGTGAAAGCCTCTCTGACGGCCTTGTGTTGTGGTGTGTCATCCACTCTCTGTATCCCTTCCATACGGAACGGTCTCGGAAGGTCTGCCGTGACTTTCGGTATCACCCTGCTGAAGAACTGATAGAGGTTGTTTTCCCAACGGCCGTCGTAAGTCAATCTGTCGCTGTAACGCTCATCACCAATCAGATTGCACATATTGATGTAATCCATTCTGAAATTGGCGAAACGTTCTCTAACGGCAAGTCCCGTGCCAAACATCATCAAGCTGGCGACGGTTAGCGTCTCTTTGCCAGATTCCCTGTCGATGGTACATCCGCCCAGGTTTACACCGATCTTATATTATCTTTTGGATAGCACCTCCCAGTACCCATCTTTTCTGCCACCAATGCGTTTCAACACACCTTGCTCTTGTAGTGATTTGAGATGCCTGGCGACCATTCTGCTTGAAATCCCAGCGCTTTCAGCCAACATATCTCTGGTTATTCTTGGATTCTCGCTTATCATTTGGAGAATTTTGTCGGAAGTCTTTTGTGAACCTTTTTGTGAACTCTTTTGTGAACTCTTTTGTGAACTATTCGGATTATTCCTTTGGAAGGTCACACGGACGCCACCTTCCACAGATTCCACTGTAGGCATAGGTAATCCAGCCCCTTCAAAACCGTCGCGGATTTTCTTATAGCCACGTCCCCCAACTTTCTATGAATCCCGCTTTGAAGAAAGCATAAGCAACATTCTTGTTACGTGGGTGTGATGAATGTTTACTCAAAAGGGTTTCTGGTGTAATTCCATCGGGCAGGACTCCTTCATTCCAGATCTCAATATGGTCATCCCACACTCGCATCTGTATTGGTGCGCCCATATAATCTTTGTGAGCTATTGCATTGTATAGAATCTCACGCAGAGCGTTTTCAGGCACTTCCAGCGTTTCGATACGCTGCAAGCCTTCATAATGGATTGGGGAGGTCAAATATTTAGTCTTCAAAATTTCAACCACTCGATCTGTCATTTGAATGATGCTGCCTTCAATAACGTCTTGAGTAATTAGGTCTGCTTCATCTGTTCCAAAACGACCTATTTTGAATTCCACACAAGTGAAGAAACGGCCTGGATTATTGGCAAATAGAAGCAACGCAGCGTTTTTCAGTTTACCTTCCGTATTTACCAAGTTCAAGTTTTCCAGCACGTTTTGTGTGGAGGATTCCATTTCATCCTCATTGATACGCCCTGCTTTTATTCCTTTACGGAGGAAATAGTCAATGGCATTTCTGTCAAGGTCATTTATTGTGGCCTGGTCGTTCACTATATCATCCCAGGAACGTCCCATTTTCTTTAAAATGAATTGCTGTAATGCTGCGCCATTGAGTTCCTGCATAGTACTGCCAGAACGATAATAATATTTGCCTCGATAACTGACAGGAACATTGTTCGGATCAATAGTAATTCTAATATAGTTGAGATCGTCTTTCTTAAGAAGGTCAACTTCGACCACGATGCCCATATAGTTTACAACCTTATTGGGTATGTCCTCCATTAATTTCTTGGCATCCATTAGGTCACAAACCTCACCACTATCGTCTATACCAATATAAATTGTACCACCTTGTGCGTTAGCGAAGCCGCATATCCATTTAAGATAGTCGTCTTTCCAGACTTGCTTATATTCTACGTTTTGAGATTCCATATCTTAATAACGCTGATACTGAAGAGTTATTGCATTATGGACGAAAGAAAATGGCTCAATCAGTCATGTATGTAATCATTAGGCACCTCATGGTGGTTTACTTAATAGGAACAAGATAAAAAAGTAAAATAAGGCATCCTGTTTTGGCATTTTAGCAAAGGCCGGATACTTGTTTACACAAGAAAAATGGTCTCATATTACATGCTCTATACAGTATTATTTAACGCTCATACATTAATTAGATGCACCCCTTTTTTTATCATTGAAATATTGTAATTTTGCATTGAAAATCATCATGCTATGGATCATTGTTTACAATATCTTGAGAACACATCTTTTGGGTGCCAATTTCTGTGTGATTTAGAACGAAAAGCATCTAAATGGGCAATATGAATGGCTTTTTCACATGAAAAAAAAGATAAAAATCAAAAACATGCCCACAGATTTAATCGGTTTATAATGAATATTTTGACAGGTCATACCAACTTTACAGGTCATTAAAAAAATATTTAACTACCTATATATTAAGCTGTTATGAAAAAATGCAGTATCTTTGCATCAGAATTGGAAGAGAAAAACCACAAATGCTAATTAGGGAAACCATCTTACAGTTAAAGAGAAAAACACATAGGATAAAATATGTATAACAATAAAATATCAACATTATGAAAAGAAATGTTCTTTTAACAACTGCCGTGTTTGTCATGGCATTTTTGCAAGGATGTGGCTCATTACCGGAAGAGCCCCTCAAAAAACCGGAAACCAGTCGCTACAATATCTGTTTGATTCTTGATGGTACAGACCGCTTGTGTGAGCAAGCTGGTGTTCCGATTGTCACTGTATCGGAAATGACTTCATTGGCAGATGTGCTATCAGAAGGGGTGGGAACCCTTTATGTGGGTTATGTTGATGATAACTGCGATAACAACAATGTTGTGTTGTTCGAATGGGATCAGGAAAAACCATCTGCTCCAAGTGAAAAAAAAGGATATGAAATGATGTCCAAATACGAAGAAAAGAAAACAGAATATTCTGATAATAAGAAAGCGTATGATGATAGACGGGAGGCTGCACTCAATATGTTTTCACAAGAATGTGCTACTCTGAGGGAAATGGCATATTCTGATTTTGTTGCAAAACAAAAAAAAGGTTCTGATGTCAACGGAGCCATCAATCAGGCGATACGCTTGCTTCAGGCAAGTCTACGTGGGGCAGAGCAGTCGTATATCATTCTTGTCTCGGATGGGTGCGACAATGTAGGGAAGAAGTTAAAGGAATTACCTCCAAATATGGAGCTTCTTATAGTGAACACAAACGTCTCTAGACACCAATACGATGGCATTGTGTCCAAAGAATTTGCGACACTTGGACAAGCGTCGAATTATATATTTGTCAATCAACAATAGTGTAAAACCATTAAATTACTAATAAGATGAAAACTACAGCAATCCCACAATCGCGCAGGAAAAGTATGTCATACTACCTGAACAGCGTAAAAAAACAGGAAGCCCAAGAAGCTCAGGCTTTGGCCAACGAAGAGGCGCACAGGCGCAATGCGCAAAAAGAAATGGAGGAAAACTCTCAAAAACATATCACCGACCTTTGCAAAGAGGTGCAGGATAGCTACACGGAGATGGTAAATGCCGGCAAGAATATGAGACAAATTCAGGACGAATTGAACGAGAAAGAAAAAGAAGAAGAACTTTTCCATAAAACAGCCGATGAAATATATATCCTTAAGGATGTAAATGAAGATGATATGCCCAAAATGAAACTTCGCAGAATCGCATACTATGGTCTCCCAATTCTAGATTGCATCTTTGCATGGTTCGCGTTGTCGCCGATAATAACGGCAAAGATAGGGTCAATGGGGACTTTTCCCACTTTTGTGGTGGAGGCTATCGGCGTGCTCTCTTCTCTTTTTGTTGGTTACGGATTAAGCATTTTGAGCCGAATCGCAGTAGCATCGCTGGATGATGACCGTTCCGCCATGCGTTGGGTAAAAAAAATGGCAATAGGTGTTAGTATGGTAATACTACCGTCTTTGTATATTGTATCAGAAGTCTGTTTCAATGGAGGAACCAGCTGGACTTATTCCGCATGTTTTGCAGCTGTGTCGTTTGTTATCCAATTGTTAATAGTCTCTGGATACAAGAGCCATATGGATGCAATTAATTATTTTCGAAACAAAAAACAGAACGATGAGACAAATGCATCAAGGGATGCTGATGAAAAAGCAATTCGAGAAGAAGTAAAGACTCTTCGGGGCAAAATACAAAATATTATGACTTCTTTTGATGCTGAGTATGCGAAATTCACAGATTCGTTTCGGGATTTGGCTTCTGCTCGCGATAAACACATCATAGAGTTTGGAAAAGATGCGAGATACTATCTCAATCAATTGGTTATCTATATTGGCGACCTGGTTTGTTTTCGCCGCGAGGTGATTCCTCTCTACTATGAGGCTAATGGTTCTGTTTCAACAATTCCATTTGTTAATTTTCACAATGTGTTTGGTGGGCGTGGTATATTTACGAACAGTGATTTTATATACCTTGATTACATGTTGCAGAGAGGACATACGGGTGTATCCCTCACGGAAACTATTCGTGCCCTTTCAAAGCAGCCTTATCCTGAATTAAATTCGTCTGGATCAGATGAGGACGAAAACTCCGACCCTTTTCAACAGGCAGAGGCGAATAATGTAAATACCACGGGATTGCATGAGGCACCATCGGACAACGATAGCCCAGGTTCAATTGAGGGTGATCCTGATAACGGAGGTATTTGGTAAGTTGAATGCTAATACACTATGATTATGTCACAAGAACTTACAGTTACAGAGGTTAGAACCGTCGAGGCACAGAATTTCCAAAGAGAATTTGCCCCTGTTCTTTCTCAAATATTGAGTGCTGCTCCCGTAGAAGTATCTGTCGGCGTTAAAAAATGCTGTGGGAAATGCCATGCAAAATCAAACAAACTGCTGGCTCCGTCAGAATTGAAGATAATTCAGACGGACTATGACCGCCACATCGCAGACGTGCAAAAACAGAACTACGAAAAAGAGGAGCAGGTGAAGATTGCTGCCATTGCCACACTTGTACAGTCCCAAGAGAACTTGCTTGTCTCCGAACCAAGTGTTGTCTCCGAACAAATACAACGTATTGTTGATGCAAAAACGATTTGGGAGATAAATCAGGAGGTGAGATCCACTTTCAAAGAGATAAAAGTGCAGCATACAAAGACGTTTGTCGCCAATCTGACCGATGCTGTTAGGGAGTCTGCTCTTTCGGTCGGCTTTGAACATATTACGGTTCAGGAACCGCGGGTTGGAATGACTCGTATTGTCGGAACTAACCAAATAGGGCAGAATATTATAGCTGAAATAGAGACAGACAAACAAGTGGATATTCATACGGAGTTGGTCGGTTACACTGACGGAAGTTGCGAGAAGATAATGAGAAAATTCGATGAGGAGTTGAGTGCAAGAGGAATCACCACGAAACACAAGGAGTTGAAACCGACATACGGTATTCCTCGAATGCAATATGCCCAGACATTGGCCAAACCAAAGCCAATGCGGCGTAGAATTTTTGAAGATGAAGCGACGATGGCCCAAGAGAAACCCATAGAAAGAATAACCTTAATAAACTAAAGCCATGACAGCAATAAAAGAAATATTTGCTCCCTATGAAATAGAAGGCCGTTCCTCAATGGTCTTGACAGGCAGGTCGATTTACGATTTTGAGTGCCGCGAGGACGCTTCTATCTCCACTTTGGTAAGAATGATGGCCGAATATGCAAAAACGTTGCATTTGGTGATGGTTCGTTATAGTCTGGCCGATGGAATTGTTGTGCCGTATGGGATGTATGAGAAAGAAGATGGGGAAAAAATCAAAAAAGCCCTCTCGGACAACGGAATATCCAACTGCTCATGTAAATCTGGAGAATGCAAGGCTTCTCAGGAATTGGTGGACATCTTACGTGGAATATCACGGATGGCCACAGCGTCAGCCTCCAACATTAAATGGCACGATGGACAGCAGATGAAATTCCTGTTTCTGTTTGAGTTCACGTCAGACATCATGCCCAATGCAAGTGACGTGAATCAAAAAATAGCCCGTGAACTGACATACCAGTTGGTGTACTCCCGTCCTTTCATGGACAACGGAAACTTTATTATTCTTTCTGATGTTGTGGAAGGGAAAATTGATAGCCAGGTACAAGGTTTGGTATACCAAAAGTTCCTGTCTTATCCCAATTACGAGGAGAAACTTGTTTTTGTAAAAGGGTTGCGTCAAAAATATCCGAATGCAAGATATGTTCAAGAACTGGATGACAAAATTATTGCCAATTTGTCCAGCAGCACCCCGAACAGAGGTCTGGACCTGGTGTTTCGAGCATCCCATAATTCAGGATTGCCAATAGAGGCAAAATCGTTGATGGAGCAGAAATCTAAAGATGTTCAAATGATTAGCGAAGAAACCATCACCATGCTCGACACTACACGGGTCAAGGATGTGGATTTGAAAGGAGAGAGTATTCGTGTCCCGACAGAGTTTCTTCGAGGACAAGCAGAAGGTCTGCGTACCAGAGATAAGTCAATCCACCCCAACATTCTCCTTTTGGGAAGTCCAGGTACCGGCAAGACAGACATGGCTCTTCTCGCTGCAAAATGGGCTGGCGTTCCCATTTATCAACTGAACTCTCCCAAGGCTGGTATAGTGGGCGAGACCGAACGTAGGGCGGCGCTACAAACCCGTATATTCTCAACCGCCACACCCAGTTTGGGTTTTATTGACGAACTTACAGAAGCCATGCCGATGGCACGAGCCAACAATCTGGACAGCGGAGCATCTGATGCAGTCATGCAGGCCTTACTCAATACCTTGTCTGACAATAGTCGAGCAGGAAAAAGTCTGCTTATCGCAACTACAAACTGTGGGTTCAAGATGGGGGCTGCAATGAGAGACCGTTTTGTAATTGTGCCAGTAATTATGCCTTCCGTGGAGGACTTCCCTGCCATTATCTGTAGCATCGCAAATCAAGTTTCGGGAAGTATCCTCGATGAGAATGATGACGAGATTAGGTCGGCGGCCAAGGTGTTTTATGATAAGCATATAATGCCAAGAAGGGTTAGGGCAGCGTTAAAACTAGTGTGCAAAAAAGATGGCTTGAGCCCTAAAGATGTTCTAGAAGCTGCAAAAGATGCAAATCCCCTTGATGAATCAAGTTGGATTTCTGCTATATATGCAGACTTGTGTGCCATCTCCCTCACGGTTTCTAAAAAGCTATTGCCTTGGTACGGACGTGAAGAAAGTTATCCGTTCCCCGACTACATCAAAGCCATACTTGATGAGAATCATCAGGTGGATCCAGTCAAATTGAACAATGAATTGAAACGATTACAGCCTTATGTCAATGTTTGAAAGAATTGAGGACTACCTCACGGAAGCGGCTTCTAATGACGACTATGCACGTGGTCATTGGGCTGGAAACGGCGCTGTCGCAGAATTGGAAAAGAAATTGTGCTCACACTACGGAGCTAAGTATGCCCTATGTGTTGATTCGGCAACCAACGGGTTGTTATATCTTTTGCTTGCCGCGGGATTGCAAGGCAGCGAACTTTTAACCACACCTTTGGGTTGGGGCGGCACCATAGCCGGAGCATTGATCTTGGGTTGCAAGTTCCACTTCTCCGACATTGACGCCACGCTCAATATTAATCCCGAAAATGTGCGTGAAATAATCAGTGATAATAGGAATATAAAGGCTGTCATCTCAGTGGATTTCGCCGGCAATCCACATGATATAAAAACGATGCATAAAATTTGCCATAAATATGAAATTTGGCATTTCGTAGATGCAGCACAATCGCTTGGAGCGGACTATGGGAATATGAATGTCGCGAATCAGGCAGATGCCATCGTTGTATCTTTCGGCAGTGGAAAAACCGTTTTTTCAGGAGGAGAAGGCGGGGCAATAGTAACAAATAACACCTCTTTGTACAACAGCTTAATATCCGTTTGTCAACATCCTCACCGACAATCGCGTGATTTGGGAATTTGTATGTCGCATGAGTTTGCATTAAATGGACGGATCTCTCCATTGGCCGCAATCGTTGCATGTGAGTCTTTTGAGTCGGGTTTGGCTGCAATTCGCCATAAAAGAGAATCCTTAAAGAATGCATTAGCCGTTCTATCCGCCTTTAAGTCAGTTACATCCATTTCCTGTCAGTGGAATAGTGCTTATTATCACTGTCCTTTTGTGATGTCGGATCAAGAAACATTTATCGAGGAGTTCAAAAGCTCAAACCTGTCATTGAAATACCACTATACCAAAGCGTCTTTTGTGCCCATCCCCTGCCAATTGAAGCTAAATGGGCTAAAGGATAGAATCATAACATCTCATTCTCCCAAATTAGAACAAATAATTGGTCACATGTATCTATTACACATAAACAAACAATAATATGACACGTTACGAAGAACTTAAATCCAAACAAAAGGCAGCAATTATTGTCGTATGCACATTGGGGTTGGCCGCAGTGCCAATTGCATTAAACTGGCGTAGCAACATTTTTGAAGGGACCTCATTTGACCAAGGACCAATGAGCTTTTTTTTCAAAGTGCTATCTTTTCTGTTGTTGACCGCCATTATTGCTATTCCTGCATTTATTATCTATTTGGTATCTCTTATTGTGACAACAATCCAACTCTCAAATTGCGAATAAGTATGCCCACATTTGTTGCCAATAGAATTTCGGCGAACCATAATCTTCTGTTTCCCGATAGAATTGATATCGATAATGAAAGGGTTGTTTATTACAAGGGGGCTATTATTGGCTATCAGACAACAGTCATTCCTAGGGAATGTATTTCCAGTGTCCGTCTCCTTTCAAACATTCTGTTCGCGGATATTATTATTGAAAGCAGCGGAGGAAGAAGATTGGAGATAAACGGTCTGTCAAAGTCTGAAGCAAGAGAAGTCTATAGGTTGCTGCAACAATAATTACATCAGAAAATATAGAAATGGAATATAACGTCTTAGAACTTGAAAAAAAATTGATCGAAGCCAGAAAAAGATATTGCGCTTCAGAGGGAACAGAATGGGTTGGATTGGTAATTATGCTCAAGGTCCTGTCGGAAACCTATGCTACCGAGAAGAAAATAGACAAGGCATCGAAATGTATTAGAGAGGCAACCGCTATCATTGAACAGAACCAAATCAATAGCGTAACGCCCTTATTGGAACCCGTCACTCATTGTGGACCTTTTTTTGATGAGATAAATTATTGGACTAGGCGATTGGGAAACAGCAATAAAACCATTAACAATAAGAAGGATTTGTTAGATTATGCCAAAACGGTTAATACATTATGCACATTCCTCCGTCCGGCGGGTATGTCCGATGTTGCATTAATAAAGTGCGAAGAAGTCTTGCGGGTACTCCTCTCTCAAAACCATGCATACGAAGATGATGCAGAGATGATGTATATAACCATAGTCATACTCATCAAGACCACACTATGCGCTTTAGAAACAAGAAAAGAATCGCTGGCCTCCAAATATAGCATCTTACCACTCCTATATCTGGCAGAGTTTTTGGAAAAAAGAAAGGTAGAAACATCCTTTAATTGGCCATATATTATTGAATTATGTAAAGAATTGATTAGCAAAGTATAATATTTTATTTAGGAAAGCGTTATCTAAATAATTAATTGCCATTTTAACATCATTTCAATATGAGCACAAGCATTACCCATACCAACGAAAAAAGGAACGACAACCTTACTCTTATTATTGACAAATTGTTATCAAAGGGTTGGACTTCTCAAGTTGACATGGCAATTGCCATTAATAATTACTGGGAGAAGGTAGAAGATAAGTATCTTTACAAGAAAAACCATATTACAAGAGAAAAAGCCATAGTGGAGTATGACAAAAAGCATGAAATGAATACTGATGCTGGTGTTAAAAAGAATGATAAGAAATCAGATGGGAAATATTACTATGAAATAAGAAACAAGCATCGTTCCAGTGTGTCGTATATTCTTGGTCAACTATCAGATATATGGGCTCTTACCCATGAAGGAGTGAATATCACGGAAATCCTTGACAGCAAGGGAAAGAAAGACCCAAAAGAGCAAGATCATCTTAGAGAGAAATATCAAAAAATCTTTCTTGAGATAGATGAAATAAGCCCTTCCGACAGGAAAGAGATTGATAACCATTCTCTTAGTAAAGCAACCAGAACGTATCTTGAGATAGTAAAAGGTGCTGCTCGAAAAGGAATCAAGGTATATCGGTACAAGGAAGACGGATATTCCATAAAAGATGATCTGAAGCGCTATAGAAAAGGGAAGAAGATTCCCGTAGTAAAAACCGATGTTCCAATAGAAACCTTGGGGTTTATTCCGGATGATGATGTATATGCACGAAAAATCAAATATATTAATCTAAAACTGCTCCAGGAAGAATTGGTCAGAAGTACAGAAAGTGCGGTTAAAAGAAGATTGAATGAAATTGAGGAGCTTAAATCGAGTAAACCAAACGGATGGATGGATGAAACCTCAAACAAATATCTTAATGCCATCTATGATGCAGAAGGAATACTCAAAATATTTGAATTAGGGAAAATCCGGCAACTATATGGATTTCATTTGATGGATAGGCGAGATTATCCACAAGCCGAGTCCACGTTAAAAGAAAGCCTGGAAGTATTTAGCAAATCTCAGACATTGGACAAAAAAGAGAGAAGAGAATATGCTCTAATATTACGTGAATTAGCCGATTTTCATGAAATTAACGGAGAGTATTTAATCGCGGAAGAAGAATTAACCAAAACTCTTAATATCTACAAGGATTTATCAAAATCTGATAATTCATATCTATTGTTGGTGGCATACACATTGAATCACTTGGCAAATCTACATATAAGCATAAAAAAACTTGGCAAAGATGTTGAAGAAGAAATACTTGAAGCTTTACAAATAACAGAACAACTTGATCCCGAAACACAATTTCTTCCTAATACCATATTTCTCACGTCTCTTGCTGTTTATGATAATGCTATTGGCAAAAGGGAAGAAAGCATAGAACTATTTGAATTGGTTATGGAGAATTGGAAGGTTATTCGTCGTTTTTTTATTCAAGAAAAAGGTGATTTCAAAGAGATAGCACCACATTATTGTCAACTTTTATCATATTTTTCAAGGGCTCTTGCTGATAATGGTGATTTAAAAAAAGCAGAAGAGATGCTTCAAGAAAGACTGGAACTGCTATGGCAATTGGAAGAGGAAAGCCCTGGAGTATACAAAAATGCAATTTCAACGACATATGTTGATCTCGGTCAGTTATTACTATCTTTTGGCGACATGGTTGGCTCCGAAAAAAACCTAATAGCAGGAGAAAAAATATTGAGGGAGTTAGCATTCATTAATCCATGCGCATACAATGAGGAATTAGCCATTATCTTGGACACTCAAGTTCAATTACTTATTTCTGCAGAAAAATACCAAGCCGCTGTCGAAAAGGGGAAAGAAGCATTATCATTACTGGAAGAATATGATTGCGAGGGAGAAGACAAGTTAGCTTACGAAATAGGTATGTTTACCTACAATATTGGTGACGCCTATTGGTTGATGGGGGATAAGGAGAATGCAATCTCTTATATGGAAAAAGCCGAGTCGGCATTCCGTCAACTATTTGACAGAGACACAGCAGCTAAAATGTGTGAAATTGATTATGTGTATACTTTATTGGCGCTATGTGAGCTATACAATTCTATCAAGGAGAAAAAAAATGAAGTGGATGGTAAATATAGAGAATGCCTTGATGTGGCACTTTGGTTTACATCGCGTTTCCCCCAAACGAGTCTAGAAATACCTATAATGGTGTATAACCGATATGGTTTATATCTGGCTCAAAAGGGAAAGTATGATAAAGCAAAACAAATGTTGAAAAAAGCGCTTAGGATCGGGGAACAGGCAAGTCTCCATCCGACCAAGGAAGTGCAGGAAAGCATCGCTTTGTCAAGAGAAATTCTACAAACCATTGAAGAAAAAGAGTCCCTACAATCGTCAAAAAACAAAAGAAGAACAAAATAAAAAGATGAATATCTCGTTATCAGTTTAATAAGTAAAAAAAATGAAGGAGTTTCTAATTTTAGGAAATAGTAGGGAGTTGAAGCACATCGACTCGTCGGATATTTGGTACATATCCGCTGATGGCAACTACTCCAACATTTTCCTGACAAATGGCAAAAAAATCCAGGTGACGATGCAGCTTGGAGATGTGAAGAGAACAATAGACAAGTATCTCCCACACTATCATAATGATTTTCATCGTATCGGTCAAAGTTTGATAATAAACAAGATTTATTTGTTCAGTATCAACTTGACAAAACAACAGGTGGTACTCTCCGACAGACGTGCAGAGGGATATGTCGTGGGGTATTCCGCAGGATATGCGGCGGGATACTCTTCAGGACATTCTGATTATCGCTCAGGCAAGCCCTCATACATAAATTTGGACATATCTTCCGAGGGAATGGTTTTAACCGCCTCAAAAGATTCTCTCAAAGGACTTAAAGAAGAAATTGAAAAAAAGACAAAATGAACGAAAATAAAGAAAAATTTGATAAAGAGGAAACAGGATTTGTTATCCTAGGCGGAGACTCCGATTACAAGAAACATTTACCGTGGTGGATTTGGGCTTCCATAGCAGCCGTTGTATTCATTGCCATTATTTTCGTTGTTGTTAAGACAAGTGTCAATCACGGAATATCAGAAGCAGCCGCCGGAATGTATCCTTCGGAAGAGTCAGCACCTACCAATGTCTGGTATAACAATATGGATGCATCCCTTCCTTCATACATTGATGTGTCCGAAACTGCTATTGACAGTGTTGAATTGAAGATTCTGACCCCGTATAATACAATTCCAGAACTACATTTAGGACGAATTGACACATCCGATACCGAAATACTTTTTGCAGCCTTGGCAGCCGACATTCGCCGTGACAACGGAAAGATTGTCGGCGCTTTTGTTCATGAGGGAGAACCACGCTCATGGGGACTCTCCAAACGAGGGTATTGTGCCATTTTTGACGACGAAATCACTTTAGGGGTGGCTGATAATTCGCCGCTGTTTGAACAAGCCACGGAACAGGGCGGTTCGTTTTTTCGCCAATACCCGTCGGTGGATAACGGCAAGGTGGTGTCAAACAACCCAGAGAACCTCTCGTTCCGCCGAGCGCTTTGTGCTTTTGATGGCAAAGTATGCATTATTGTCAGTACCAACCGTGTTCTTATGAATGACTTCAGTGCCGCCCTTGTCAAACTAGGTGTCAGAAATGCCATTTTCCTTGTGGGAAGCACCGAAGACGGATGGTATCGTACCGAGGATGGAAGTATATCTCGTTTGGGTAAAAAATACGCCAAAAACAACCCGAATATCAACTATTTGGTGTTTCGCACGCAATAATCTCCCTTCTGAAAACAGGGCTAAATCCCCTATTATATACATTAACTGTCGGGTCTCATACAATACTGGTATGAACCCGACTTTTCTTTTGCTTTAATTACATATCTTTGCATTGAAATTTAAAAATTTAATGCAATGGAACAGCAAGCAAAAAAACAAAAAAAGAGCAATGGTCTCACCAAACAAATCCTTCGTCTGTCTGCAAAATGTAAGACAATTATCGTACTACTCATTCTAATCGGCACTTTTGCCGTTGGGTATTATTCTGTAACTCTTATCGGGGATGCCTATGACAAAATCACATCGGAGAAGTACTACGTATCCGAAGTGATGGGGAAAGGGTACGTAGTCCGCACCTATTTCGCTGGCCCTAATTGTATCGCCAAAGATGGGGAACGCCGTGCCATAATAAAGGATATTGAATGGGTGAAAGGTAATGTATCCGATAGTTTATGGGTGGTGTCCAAGGATGACAGACGCGCATATTTTAACACCAATACAGGTCAACTAACCTCTCCGTTTATCTACCGCAAGGCATGGTGCTATTCCGAGGGGGTGGCGGCAGTATTGGACGAAGGTTATCGGTTGAAGTTTATCGACCCTCAAGGTAATCTCGTTTTCAAAAATACTTTCAGTTATAATCGACAGAGAGATTTCTATTATCAGTTTCATAACCGGATGTGCCCAATGCATGATAGTGTGGGTAAAGTCGGCTTGATTGATATGTCCGGGGAATGGGTCGTTGAACCGAGTTACGATAGTGCCGCCTTTGTAAGTGGCTCGGGGTGTGGTTATTGGTCGCTAATGCGTAATGACTCTTTGTCGGTCATTGATTCCATTGGGCGAATCCTTATCGGTATGACACCAGGACAACAATTGAAACTCATTGATGATGGGAGTTTGGAAGTATGGCAGCGGCTTTATCCTGGCAAACTATATGACAAGTCTGGACGACTATTGTCAAATCAGACCTATTGGAGTATCGAAAAAATTACATACTACGAAGATGGGAATGAAATCTCCACAGACGTGTTGGCATACCATACTGGATACGACCAATGTGGACTGATGTCCCTCAGTGGAGAAATATTAACTGCTGCACAGTATGATGAAATAGAGGCCATTGGCAAGAAACTCTTCCGTGCGCAGAAAACCATTGATGCCATTGTTGATGATGAAGGTTATTCTCGCTATGATGATGAGAATTCAACAATATACGTTCTTCTAAATGACAAAGGAGAACTTGTCGAGGGACAATCAGTCCCCCATAATAAAATAGTACAGAAATAATATACTCCAGAATATGAGTACTTTAAAAACGATAGGTCATTAAGTATACTATTAACTACCTGTATATTAGCGATATATGAATTAATGATTGTATCTTTGCAAAAAAGAAACAACAACAAGATTATTTACAAAAACCATATACCACAAGACACATCAAATACTTTCTAGTATTCACATCATGAATTGGAAAAGGCGAAAAAGGACAAGCCCTTATCTATGTGTATATCGTCCATTAATGTCCTGGGAAATAATACAAATAAAAACCGATGAGCCGATGGGATATAACTGGCAAAAATAATTATGGCAAAATGTAAATGGTGCAACAAAGAGGTTCCGGATTCTGTCTATATTGCGAATGGTGGATACTGTTGTCCCTCGTGTGCAGCCGCTGGCAGACAAAGGGAAAGAACCCGTTAGTTATGATTGCAAATATCAACAATTATTTAAACCCCCCAGCCCGATGGGAGATAATCGGCATGAGTATTATGAGTACATACAAAACTATCTATCAGTGCGCAAAATGTGGAGCGCAGGTCCCAACTGTTCAACCTAAAGCTGGTTTTTGGAGAGGCTATGGTACAGCCCAATTGCAGGATGGCCCCTGCCCGGCCGGAGGCAGTCACGACTGGCATGAACTCACGAAAGGTCAGTGGCTTCCAGACGATGACGATTAAGTTGTGACTAACGGACGGGGGTATCAGGACAGATACCCCCGTTTAAAGCAAACTATTTTTTTTGTGAGTGCCATTATATATTTTTTTATAGATTCAAATAAAATTGTATTTTTGCAAATTACAGTATTATTAAAACCTCACAAAATCACAATAAAAGATGACATGAACCAAGCATTAGAAACACTTATTTATCAATAATATGTCATTATGGAGAACTCAAAAAATTACGAACTATTTGTGTTTGACGAGCTGGACAGACTAAAATGTCCAAGCATGATAAAAATAATAGGAGTCGGCAAGTTCGGCAGTGATGTTGTGGAAAGTATTAATCGAGCCGAACTCCACGATATTGATTTCATCACCATTAACCAAGGCCAGAAAGAATTATCGAATGACTCTTCTCCGCTGCAGAATGGAGTAAGAGACATAGAAAGATTTCATATTGACAGTGATAGTCCTACACTTGAACGACAAATATATGATATTTTGGGTAAAAATATCACTTTGGTATTCATTGTGTCTAATTTGGAAGAAGGATATTCTTCCATTATATCTGCTATATGTCATCATGTCCATGTAATAGAGAGTATCGATGGCAATCAAGTCGCATTCGCGCTTTTGAAAAAAGCAGGTGGTGATAATGGAATGAATACAAATGGGCAGGAGGTTGTTGAAGCGATAGCGAGTGAGGCAACTAAGGTTATGTTTTTTGACAGCGCCAATGGCATCTTGACCGTCGATGAGGTGAGTCATAGTATCATTGATGTGATTAAGACAGTCTGCAAGACATTCATAGACTATGAGTATTGTTGTGTTGATTATAATGATGTCGCCACTGTTCTTCAATCCGGCACCAAGGCAATATATATTACTGCGGAAGGCAAAAACGGTAATAGAGGAGAGAAGGCAGTTAAGGAATTGAAACAGAATATCGAATCCCAAGGGTATAAAATGGAGGATGTGAAAAATATGCTGTTACTTATGTCTTTCTCTCGACTTCACTTACCTACTGTTGAAGAATGTTCGATAATAACAGATTCTCTTAATGATTCCATTGGGAAATATGCAACTGTGCTTTGGAATGCGTCAAATGACGTTTCCGAAGACAGTGATTCGATAGTATTAAAATCGATAGTCCTAGTATAATAAATACGAATCTATGTCTGATTCTGTACATAGAGAAAAGAAACTTGCCTATCTTTTGAGGCATGATATCAACTATGCTTTTGAAGAACACGGTTGGAGGGAAGTGGATGATCTTGTAAAGAATCACGGATTTTCGCAAGTGGAACTGGCGCGTATTGTCGAGAAAAGTACAAAACAACGGTTTGAATTCTCGGAGGACGGGCAGTATATACGAGCACGACAAGGGCATAGCATAAATGTCGATGTAGAGTTGATGGAAGAGATTCCTCCTGAATATCTGTATCACGGTACATCGGCCACACTAGTACCAAAAATAATAGAAGAAGGCCTTTGTCGAATGAGCCGACAATATGTTCATTTATCTGCCGATGAGACAACCGCATTCCATGTTGGTGCCAGAAGGAGATGTCCGGTGGCGATACTAAAGGTCTCTGCATGTAGAATGAGAGAAGATGGTTTTCTGTTTTGGATTTCCCGAAACAATGTATGGCTGACAAAAGCCGTTCCTCCTCGATACATATCCATCCTTTCCACTTTTGATATTAACGAACAAAACTTCCTTCTATGAAAAATGAGTGATATAGGTCATAATATCATAGGAGATATTCACGGACGTGACTGTTGGAAACGGTTTGTGGATGATAATCTTATCAATGTGTTCATTGGCGACTTTCTCGACCCATATACATACAGTATATCGTTTGATGACTGCAAGCATAATTTTTTGGAGATAATTGATTACAAGAAACAACATCCAGATAAAACGATACTATTGTGGGGAAATCACGAACTGCACTATCTGCTTCAGAGGGAGCTCGATGAGAGATACAGCCGGTTCGATTATAAGAACTGTGATGAGATTGAGAGAATACTTGAAGATAACAGTTGCTACTTTTCTGGTGTTGCATACAGTATCGGGGATGAGTACCTTGTAACCCACGCGGGGGTGAGCCGCTACTGGTATATGCGATGGTTTGGTACTTATAACGGTGAGAGGCCTAATGCCGTAGCGGAGGAGATAAACAACTTATGGAATCTTAATCGACGGGCATTCTCCGTACAAGGGAACGGAACATTTCCATATGACCAAGACAGCGTAACACAGTCTCCGCTATGGTTTCGTTCATGGGCACTTGAAAAATGTAATTTGTTTGAGAACACATCGTATCGTCAGGTTTATGGTCATACACAGTGCAGCAGAATCAGAGAGCACAATGGTTTGATATGTATCGACTGCTTGGGGAATGCGGCACGTTGTGAGAATACAACTCCGATGACGCTGAAAATACAGACTATACTATGATAGCAATTGACTATTTTATAGAAAAAGATAATCATGCCTACTTTTGATTTTGATGATATTCAAGTGCCAGACGGCAACAATCATTCAAATAATACACATCCCACCGGTATTGTAAAGGTTATTGAAG
>JAEEGJ010008654.1_pt1 | contig 27894 bp, 26 predicted proteins | sample 8958761 | NCBI WGS metagenome assembly JAEEGJ01 (sample SAMN16246546, study PRJNA631951) | gut metagenome | biome: gut microbiome; feature: rumen; material: RS-attached | host: Bos | place: Iran: Karaj | collected 2018-10 | reverse complement strand
GCCTCGCTCGACTCTACCTCAATGTCTGCCCCGCAGCAACCGGCTGCAAGCTCGATGTCCGAGTCAATGTACTCGTCACCGTCCCAGTTACGGGCTTCAAGGGGCTCGAACGCAACGCGGCGCTTGATGACCCTCTTGAATGCATCCTTCTGAGCGTTCTCGGCAATCCTGCTCGCCCAAGTCTTGATTTGAGCCTTGGAAGGGTCGAACTTTCCGCAGTACTTCAAGGCTTTGAGGATGGAATCTTGGAACAAGTCCTCCAAATCCTCCGCCTCGAGAAGGCTTCCTCTTGTTTTACCGTAGATTTCAACACTCTTTCTGACTGCGTTGAAAATCTCCTGATAAGGAATGGTTTCACCGTTAGCGGTGGTAAAAGTGGCATTAGTGGTCGTGTAGATGTTCTCCATAGTCTGCGTCAAGATTTGGATGTTCTGCTTGCTTTCACCCGAAGCATTCAGGGTAAATTGCGCGATCGTGTGGTTCCGCCGCAAATTTTATAATAAATTAAGGTACGTTTGGGGAACCAAAGGCAATTGATCCGGTCTTGATGCGTATGTCAAATAGCTACAGTCTCACTCCTCACTAGAAAGATTTTTATTTCTTACAAAAATTATGCCTCATTCTTGCTTCTCCTCCGCAAACAGCCATATTTCGTTATGCTCTCCACCAGGATCAAACCCCAGGCCTCTCTTAAACCGCAGCGCATTCGGTATTATGTCATTAATCCTTGAAAGGTCAGCCATTGTCAAAGATGCACATCGAATATATACTATGATGCCATTCAATCCTTTCTTTCCAACCTGCGCCAATTCGAGATTAAGTTGTTCCACAAGTACATCGATGCTTTGTGAACAGATATGGATTGCCCAGGTGATATTCGGGCAAATGTCAGTAAAGTCTTCTGTTCGGATCGGGATATAGGAAGAGTCGCTGATGATATGCAACATCTCCTTCTGGATTTGCTCAGTGTCTGTTATCATCGGTTTGATCTGTTGATTATATTTGAATATCTCTTGGTGAATTCAATTTAGAAGTGCAACACACTAAGTGCAGTTTCAAACTGCAAGATCCGATCGGCATTGGCCTCATTGAAAAGAAGGTGGGCAAAGTCTTGTTTTTTCTTGTTAAGGTCGACTTTCTTCAGACAATCTGTTAATGCGTTGCGGAGATCATCGAGGGTAGACAGTCCGGTCCTGGATTTGAGAAACTCCATATTTGGCCCTGTCTTCGACAGCAGGAATATCGTGTCATAGAAATCGCGCCCCTTTTGTCTGGAGAGGATGGCGGAAAACTTCATGGCGCAAAGGACGTCGACGGGCGGCACCTGCACCTGGAAGAAGAATCCCATCCTGTTTACAGTCGCCACTTCCGGAGTATAGGCAACTCCTTGGTCTTGCGCCTCTATCTTTATCAGGAACCGCTCCTCCCGGTGTCCGGTCAGTCCCAGGTTGAAGAGGAGTTGCGGAAAATACAGATTCCTCCGGAATGCGGTCAGCTTCGGATTGGGAGTGTCACGGGTTTCCACATCAAGACCATTCTGCTGCAGGAACCTGACCACATCGTCCGTCATAGCACGGAACGCCTCCTCGCTAATATCCTTGCAGTCAAAGTCAAGGTCTTCCGAGAAGCGGTCGATTCCCTGGATGAGCCGCAGATTCGTGCCGCCGATAAAGGTCAGCCGGCCCGCATAGGGAGAGTTTGCCAGATGGTCAAGAATCAGCAACTGAAGGTATTCCTTGAGCATATACCGATGAAAGCGGCTGTCATTAAAAATGGCCGGCGGAAAGAAGCCGCGGATGAAAGCAAGGTCAATCATAATGCGTAAACGGTCTTTAAACGGGTAACTCTTTTTCTCAAGGTTTGACTGCCGAAGCGGGCAAGATAATCGGAGAGCCGGTCCATATCCAGTTCATTCTGCATAAAGTCCTCATCCAGACGGAGTTCCTCTATATCCTGCTCCGTCTCATAGAACGGGTTTAGGTACAGAAGATCCAGAATCGCCTTTTCAGGCGTGGCGATCAGGACTCCCCGTCCGCCTTCCATCATCTTGATATCATAGCCGAAATACAGCGACTCCTTGACATTCTGGTAGTGAAACACACCAAAAGCATTGTCGAAACTGGCTGTCTTGAGAGTTGTGACGCTGGTCAGTTGGATTACTTCTTCCGGAATCATCCCGTAGAAGGAAAGGGCGCTTTGGAGACTGACATAGGAAGGGGAGTAGATGCGGTTGGCCACAATGCGCGAGAATCCCGGCATCTGGCGATACTCGGGGAAGGCATAGTGTTCATTGCGGAGCTTGACCAGCAGTCCCCTGCGACACCAGCGCGTGAGGTTGTTGCGGTCAAAATCCTTTTCCCACAGAAGGACCTGGTTGATGTTGAAGCACCCTTGCGCGTATAGGTGATTTCTGAAAGACAAATAATCCATTCCTTATGATTTTGTTTCCAAAACTCTACAAATATAGCGATTTTTGGAAACATTATCAAAGAAGAAAAGATGCTTTCTACTCATAAAAATCCACATATAGATTTAAACAGTTGATGTCCACTACGAGAGAGTCCAGATAGGTCCAGCCGCTTTTGGCCGCGACTCTCTCTGAGGCGACATTTCCCGGGATAATCCACAACATCGGAATCTCTTCCCCCTCTTCGGTCCACTTCTTCCGCAGGGCAGTAAGAGCTTCTGTCATATATCCCTTGCACTGGTGGGTCTTCTTCATATAGTATCCAAGGAACAAACTGTCATATGGTAGTTCTCTGTCCGTATAGGTTTCTATCAGGCCGATGACTTCGTTCCCAAGGACGATGGAAAGACCCCGACCGTATTCTGTGTGCTCCACGATGTATTCTTGCGCCTCCTCGATGCTCTCAATACAAGGAACTCCTGCCCAGTCGGCCGTATCCTTGTCACCGCGAATCTCAAAGATGTCCGCCGTATCCTGTTTCAGAACTGGACGGATAAGCAGATGCTCCGTTCTCGTGATAGGGAAGTCGTTGCTGTCAAAAATATCCTGATACAGTTCCTCCAGCACATCCTCCCGGATGGGAATGCCTGAGGCATCACCAATGACCGAGTCAATGGAACATTTCGGACAGAGGACCGTCCTTCCGTGCAGGTACGGTGTCCAGTCCTCCTCTCCAATCTCCGAAGATGGGAAGATGCTTCGGCAGAAGTAACATCCGCACATTGTACTATTTTTGACGGATTCCCAGTTTTCGGACGACGCCTTGCCCGCAAGGTCATAGTACCTCTGATATTTCTTTTCTGTCATTGTGGCTTGATAGTGATTCCAGTTCAATTCTATTTGAATCTCTGATCCCAGCGTGAACAGGAGGCCATGCCCTGCATTGAGCATCCGTTGAAGCCGCCGCCCGCACAACGGGCTCTCTCGGTATTATCAAATTCTACCCACTTGCACCAGAAATCTGAAGAAGTGCGTCCACACCAGTGGGAACATGTCGCGCATATGCGCCAGTCGCTGGGAACTTTGTTTGCCATAATCTCGTGTTGCTTTTCTATTTATACCGTCGGTTTTGATATATCTTTCAATTGATATTAGAAGGATCCAAACTCAATCCTTTGTTCTTTGCGATAACACTCAATATGCTTCGCAATCTCATCTTCTGAGTTGTATATGGACTGCTCCTTAAAAGTACTTGAATAGATGCAAATCCTATTATTGTCAGAGAAATTCCATATCTCATGCTTGCCAAAAGAAAAGAGCATACCCTTGGTCCAATACCAACAACATAAGGACCGCCTGATGGATTTGGCAAGTGCCTTTACTGATTTGGCATGTAAAATCTTATTCTCTTCACATATAGAGGTCATCAATGGATGAGTGTTGCTGAATAGAATATCTTCAGAATCACATATATCCAAGTTTTCGTCAACCTTCACCCAGATGTCACCAATCTTTTGAAATATAGCCAAGCTATCATTTTTCTTCCTTAACAGCACATTATCACCCACCTCAAGAATGACATCTTCATCTGCCCCCTTCGCACGTGCCACCATACGTGTATCAAACAGACCTAAGCCATACTTGGAATGCAATTCCTTGATTTGAGAGATCAACTTTCTTTGTGGAAAATGAGCAATCCACATATTCACATACTCCTTAAAACAGCCCTCTTTAATCATCAGGCGAGCGTCAGATTCTTCACAGATTCGTATGGTTATCATCCTTGTTGTGTATTTTCGGTTTAAAACCGGTCGGAGTACCAGGAACGGTATGCTCCGACCGGAGGTATATATTGACCTATGGATAGCGCTCGGGGAACATCGACAAGAGCCAAGTCGATAACCCGGACGACTCGAAATCGAGTGCGATAGCGAGGTCTGCCATTTTTGTTAACGCGGCCTGGGTGGCTCCTGTAAAGGATTGCAATCAAGCTTAACGACCCTGGCATTCGGCCGCTTCGAGAGTTGCGCCGCCCGGAAAAAGGTATGTTTCCATGTCGGAATCCGGCTTCGCTGCCTCCATTGCCGGTTACGGCAACTTCAAGCCCACTACTGGTGCCGGCCCTTTTTCATGGTCCTGGCGTCGAGATCAACTCCCCTCAGCTATCCATATTCGGATCTTCGGCCCCCTAAATAGGTGACCTGGATCCTGGACAATACTTCAAAGAACTGTTTAATGATTGGGGTGAATGCTACTTGGCATTTGCTACCGCATTCACTTTTTCATAGACCTCCCTCAGATTCTGAGGGATCACAATCTTTAGTGCCTTCACTTCAGAATCATACTGAGTCCTTTCCACCTTTCTTGTGTCAACCCAAAGCTTCATAGCTGTTAAGGTATCATTTGCAACCTGCTTATTGGCTTCTGCCACCCTCTCATCCACCTCAGCCTTGAGTTTATTGAACTCTGCCTGAATGGTTCTGTATTCCTTCTGAAGTTCAAAGAATACAGAGTCAATCTGCTCAGCAGTAAAACTACTGGAGAAAGTATTGATTTCTGCCTCTTGACCTTTTCCTACAACCTTGATAGGGTCTTTTGTATGCTCCAAGAACTCCTTACGAGCCTTTGCAAAAGCCCCATCGGGGTGAATGAAAGAACCAATGGTAGCACATTTTGCCTCCAAGGCATAATACCTTGCCTTTTGCTCAGCAGTAAGTTTTGCCAACTCCTCATCAAAAGTGACGTCTTTCCTTGCAGAAGGTTTCTCAAGGTCTTTACGACCACTCTTGATAAGCTCCTCTACATGCTCCTCAAAAGCAGCATCAGAACCCATTTGGTTCTTTGACTTAATGCCTTCCCTTAGGTAGGCAATAAGGGATTTGAGTGCTCCAATCTCCTTGAGACCAAAGGCAAGAGTCTCAAGCTCAGATTTCTCTGACTCATTCTCCACTCTGAAAGTTTTGCCTGCAATGGCAAGCATATAGTCCCTTGAGTAGAATCTCAGAGACTCAAGTTTGCTCACCAAAGCCTCATACATCTCCTTTGCAATGTTTGCCAAATGATTGGCGCTTGTAATGGTAAGGCCATCCTTACCCAGCATGTTGTTCAGCTTCATGTTCTTTTTCTGCGTTTGTTCTTCCACTTATACCGCCAACCGTCCAATTTCTTTCACATCGAATATGTTTTGTTTTTTAGTCGGCTGATTTCTCGGGGTTCACATACACATACTGCGAGCAAATGCGATTCTTACAAGGGAGTGGAGGTATTCTTTTTTGTCGGATGAAATAATAGCGCCCCGACTTGGTATAAATTCTCGGAACCAATGAATTGTTACCATGATTATCGAAACAGAAGAAAAGGATGTGCGTCATCCGGAAGGAAAGATCCAATTGAAGAACGGAAATGTGCTGGACTGCTATCCAATAACTGACCAACCAGGTGCTATTGTTAGGGATAATCTTTCGCTGGATACAACCGGCGAGTTCCTCCAGGTTGGAAAGAATAGAGGGAAGAGATTATCCGGGAAAAAGATTCCAGAAAGACCCGCCTGGGAACAGTTGTTTCTCCAGGAAGCATTCTATCTATATGAACACAGGGAACAGATTATGGCCGATAGCCGGATGTTCTTAACGCCGTTGCCCTTCAAAAATGGCTTGGCTTATACTGGTACCTCTGGACTTAGCAAGGCGACGTTGGGTGTTTACCTTGAATGGTGGGATGAATGCGGGCAAGCAATTATTCGAAAGGATGACCAGGTGGAGGCTTTGACATATTATATTGCAGGCAGTCCGTTAAGCGGCGCAAACCATTGTTCTGCTATAGACAGGAAAGGTCGAACCGTCACCATGCATTTCTCTCCTTTTCTCCCGATTTGGAGTTCTTTTATGCGGATCAATCAACGTTATACCGAGGCAAAACAGATATATCAAGCATATAGCCTGGAAGAAACCATCGCAAAACTCCGCGAAGCATGAGGAGCACTATCATAATAACCACAGTTCTTGTCTTAATGACGGCTTGCGGCCAGCGACCAAAGAGCCATGACACCCCAGAGGTTATCTTGGCCCAGATGCGCTCCGATACCTGTTGGATTCGTGAGCTTGACTCTCTGGCTCAAGTCGCCATCGGGCCAGGAGCAAAGTGCATAGATCCGGTCTGGCATACCTTCTCTTATGATGGTCGAACTTGGTTCTTCAATCAAGATTGGGGAGGGGTGTTAGAGATACCTTCAGATTTTATCCCTGAAGACGATTCATGGCAGGCAGAATTATCCTTCCATGGCACAAGGGCATGGTCTCCCGATTCACTTATACTCATATCTTTTTACGCGGGATTCCAGGCGCTCCGTAATGAGGAGGTCCAAGAATCCGCACTCTTAGGGCTGATCGACTATGGGTTCGTCGTACAAAGCATTGAAGAGAAAGACGGGGCTCTCACCGTTCATGCCCGCAATGCAGAAGGCGTTAACTATTATGGCCGCTACATTTTTGCAAATGCGGATGGAATTGAGTACTCAGTCTCAATCCAATATCCGGATGAAAAGATTCACGCGATAACACACATATTGGAAATGATAAACCGCTTCCCGGCCGGACCGAATAATCATGTATATAAGGGTATGGCTCTATAAAAGATGGCCTCAAGATAAAGTCTCGGGAAAGATTTAAAACCGTCCATGATTCCTAGAGGCCATCTACAATGATGTGGAAACTAGTTGTTAAAGTCGAACCGACATAATCGTTCCAAATCCTCATCTGTTGCCAATCGCTTGATATCCCTATCGCTTACAAAACTGCAATAGAACGACAACGGAGCAAACGTTATGGCGGAGTATAACTGGGGCGTTGATTCTAGATAAATATCATTTATCACTCCCACGAATTCTTCTTTCTTCTTGGCACAAGGCTTTATCGGACCTCCTTCACCATAATACCGGTGGAAATGCTCTCCCGGCTCTCTTGTCTTGAACAAGATTCGGTCGCCGATCCGATACTTCGTCTTTCGCTCATCGAACAAGTGAGTCCAAGATAGACGAAGTGTCTGACGCTTCAGACGATGACCGCCTTCCCAATCTATGAGAATCCGATATCCGATCTCATAGCAAACCCGCTGGTTATTGCGGACACCGGCAGGCCCAATCAACTCGTCCTTAATGGAGAACATGGCGTAATCACGCTTCCCTAAAGTGGGTTGATGCTCTGCAATGAAGTGCTCGAACCGGGCGCAGATACTCTCGTCCAGAACATATTCTTGGATTCCATCCTGCCTGGGCACGAAATACTCCTTCGTGCCGAATCCGATAGTCTCACGAATAACCCGGGCGATGTCGCAAGCAGGATTGAAGATGAACCTAATTGCGTTTTCCTCGCAAGAATCCATATCAGCATACATCAGATATAGTCCGCCAAGGGAAGTCCCCACCAGAAACGCCGGGTGTAATTGCCCTATCGTATGGTTGATGATATTGACCGAATCCACTGGATCTTCGTTCACTTCCAACGGTGTCCATTCATAGTCCGAGAACACCTTCCGGACTATGTCAGTAGTTGTTGAGGCCGCACCTGCCCCTAGACCATGAACGTATATTGCTTTCTTCTTTGATTCCATTTGTGCCGCGATATAAAATAAATACACCAGACAAATCCCAACACTTCGTCATTTATCCGGCGTACACTCCAAATCCAGGACAAAAGCCCGTGCGCAGTCCAGACAGTAACCGTAGTCGCGAACACTGATTGGGCCTCCCTCGTGTAGGGTGTGACCAAAAATGTGAAGATATCCTCCGAGCAGACGTTCTCCGTTCAGATACTCTTCAACATCCGCCCAGACAGGGCTTCCGACATTATCCATACCACCACGATACCATGAGACATCAGCGAGAGCAAGAAATAGCCTTTCCCGCTCTGCCTGATCGCCATGAAGCATCTCGTTAAGGTGCTCCGGCCGGAAACCGTTCATCTTCCCGACCAGTTTGCTACGGTGCTTGATCCAGTTCTCTGCGATTCCGGCGTGTGAAAACAGCACCTTTCCGCCATCCACATCTTCGATATGGACGATGTCGAAGAGATCGAGATTGTCTTCGAATTCGCGTCGGATCTTTTCGGCCCTATAGGAATCCCTCCGGCATGTGCAGATGGATGGATCCAAGTAACCAAGGTCATGGTTGCCAAGCAACAGCACGACATTGTCTGGATGCTCCTTCTTGAAGGCGATGATGTCCCTGAGCTCCTTGTATGCTTCTCCGGGAAGGATCTCCTCCCAAGCATACGGATCCACGTAATCTCCGAGGAAGATGATCTTCTCTTCCTCGTGTCCTTGAACGGCACTGCGCCAGAACTGGCGTCCGTGCACGTCCGGTATGATAATCCATTTCGACATTTCAGTTTCTCGTTCTAAAGGTAATGAAAGATTTCCGGATGGGTTTCAAGTTCAACACCGACATGGTGTCGTACAATTCGCCATCCATCAAGGAGTCTCCGCAGTAGGCGTATTCCACCCTCAGTTGAATGTAATCAGCGAGAGCACCCGGGGCCATATCCAGCGATGCAAGACCAGACCGTACGGACGTCAAGGACGACCAGCGGGCTCCGTCGAAGTAAGTGAAATCGAGTCCTCCGACCGGCCTGCCGCGAAAGGTGAAGTTCAGCTTCACCACATTTCCGTTATGACTGGTCATCCGAACATGGACGTCCTCTAGGATGGAAGAGATGTTCTCCGGAATTGAGTTGAGCAGCATCAGCCCGTCTCCGGAACGGAGTTCGGAAGGCCGCTGGAGGGAGCGGAGGAGGACATACGCCCAGTAATGGTATCTCAAGGCGTCATCCAGTCGACCTGCAAGCTCTGCATCCAATGCAAGGTCTTCGTACTCAAGAATCCTTGACTTCCTGTCGGCGAAGATGATGTCCAGCTCATCCCTGCGGATCCATCGGCCGACATGTGCTTTCCGGCCATTCTTGAGGACAACCCTATGCGTGTTGGAAAGGGTCACGTTGGAGTAAGCCGACGACCTATTGCTTCGCATCAGATAGTGCTCATCTCCATTGGAGGATAGTACCTGCTCTTCCACCTGGCGGAAATCACTCACGACAGCAATGGTTATCTTACTGACCAGCGAGGAGAGTGCCTGCTGGTCGGCTTCGTCGACGGATGATCCCCATCCTTCGCCCCATATATAGGAGTTGTCCGTCTTGACGTACTCCCAGTCCTGGGCCGAGACGGCAAGGCAGGATAGCATCCAGATAATTGTGATACAGATTCTGCGCATCTATTCTTGTACTTTGTTAAATCCTTCGTCAATCCATCTGGACACCATCGATCCATACTGTTCCGCCAGGGATTGCTCCTCAAGTGCAATCTCCAGGGCGCGACGCCTGAGTTGGTAGGCGGAATCCAAATCTATGATACAGTATGCCCGCGCTGTAATTAGGCCCTTCCTTTCGCGCACGGCGGTCAAGTAGGGAACGAGCTCTCCACGGATATCCTTCTCGACAAGACGTTCAAAGGAGGAGACGATATTGTCCACCTGCTGCCCGGTTAGGCTGCTCGTGCTGGTGAGAATCCGGCCCCGGACATCACCACCGGCCAGCATCGCATACTGGTTCGCCGCATTGGCCAGTGCAGTAACCTGCGCTAGGTTCGTGCTCATGCAGTTGTCAGCAACACCGATAACCTGGGCACAACCGGAGTTCACCTTTAGGAAGTACTTCTCCAGACGGCTCTGGAGGTTACCCAGCTCAATGGGCTTGAATCCCTCACGCTTGAGAGTCCTGGCGGCAGAGGACGCCTCCTTGCGAATGCTGTTAAGTTCTCTTCTGGTCTGTCCGCACACCGGCGCAATCGCAACCAGAGCGGTAATCATGGTCAATACGAGTTTCTTCGTCATGTTCTTGGTTCGTTTTCGTTTCTGACCATTTATACGTGATGCTTCGGGATTTCTTACACGAATCTTTACTTGAAAGAAACGGCTGTGGGCGATGTATAAATAGACGATGAAGAAAACGCTCCTCATACTGATACTTCTTAGGTGCATCACCGTCTCCGCCCAGATTCGCATCAGCGACTTCAAGCAGTCGTTCTCCGACGGTGCGGCCGCCGACGTCCGGACATCCGTTGTCGATCCGGACGGCCAACTCTGTTCCGTACTCAAACTGGAGACGAAGCTGACTGGCTGGACCTTCGATGCCGGTCTAGCCGGAATCATCGACACAAGGTATGGGGATGGAATCATATGGATATATGTACCCGCATCCGCGCGAAAGCTTACAGTCGCGCACAGCGAATATGGTGTCCTTCGGGATTGGAGTTTCCCGGTTTCCCTAGAGCCCGGACGGACCTATACGATGAAACTCTCCTACGAGAGGCCGCGTCAGACGAGTCAAGCACAACGTCCTGCAAGGATGTCTGCCCCGACCACACGTTCTGGTTCTTCTCAATCTACGTCTCGTCGCGTTACGCCGCCGCTTCCGACCATGGTTACGAACGCTGCGCCCAGATATGCTGCAGCGCCATCTGAACGGACATTCTGCGACCATTTCGTCGACTTCTATATGGGTTTCAGTTGTTACAAGGACTATCAGGACTACTATTCATTTGATGATGAGTGCTGGTTCGGCTTCAGTTATACCTGGATTGGGAACCGGGTCGGACCGTATGCGTCGCTGGCTTTCAATGCAGATGAGTGCTTTTCCGTCTTGGGCGGCGTGGCTTTCCGCTTGACCGACCCGGGGTCGGCCACATTGGACTGGCAGCTTTACGGAGGGGCCGGACTGATTGACGAGTGCCTGGGATTCGATGTCGGGGCGCGGTTCGCCTGGCGCTCTGCCCATAAACTGAGCCACTGGGACTTTGGTTTCGGATGCCAGTTCTCCCAAGGGGCGATTATCCCAACCGTGAGCGTCGGTCTCTATATCTGGGGAATACCGGCGGTGATTGGTCTTGGGCTGGTATGCGGGGGAATATGATATGGTGAGTAATAACGGATCAACGGTCATGCCGACGGAACTATATGACACTCTCTATCGAGAGTTGTTGAAACAGGTTATAGAAAAACTCGAGACTGGTTTAAATGTGGATTCCGAAGGGTGTTTGGATAATTGCATCTTTTCGTCTTGTTACTGGCTGCCGAAACATATTCTTGGATGCAGGGATTTAGATTGCAACACTACGATGGATGAGATAGTGGATTCTATCCGCAAAGAGTGTCCTTATGCTGACATTGTAAAGACGGGGTTGAATTCATATAAGGTCAAGCTTAATGAGACCTACTGGACGCTATATAGGATAGTACAGTTTGGCAGGACAATGGATACGAAAATCCGTATTACGTATAAGCATCAAAGCTGGAGAGGTTTCATCCCTACTAACAAGTCCTCTGAAATAATTAGGTATGTTGACTCGCTCGTCCCGGAATTCAGGAAACTGGTTCAAAAAGTAGTGATGGAAGGGAATAGGCAAATACTCCTCTCACTAATTGAGAAAACCGCTTCGACTGCAAAAAGGAGGAGACGTACAAAATAATAGTTTTCTACTTGTATTCTTGTAATCATTAAGGGAAAGAGGTAACTTTGTGATTATCAAAAATAATGAGAGAGCAATGCAGATCGACCTCGATTACAAGACTTTCTGCGACACGTATTATGATGCCGCAGTACAAGTTGCAGACATTACTATCGCTGAACACATCAAGTCACACGGACAGTTGAATCCATATATTGATGTTACCTTGGTTAAGGACCTTGGGATCTCGTACGGTCTGGAAAAGGTTTACAATACTTTCGATGTAGATCATGAGAGCAGGGCGAAGATAAAGACATTTTTGTCAAAGGTCGTGCACAACTGTGTTCTAACCGAACTTGGCAAGGAGTCAACAGCTGTGGGAGCAAAAAAGCGCCCTGGAAAGCCTATGGATTCAATGGTTCTTGCTGCAACCATCAGAGGTGGGAACGCTTCCTTGGAATCATTCAGTGGAACCTTCAAGACTTCTGGCCGGTTCCAAAAGAAGGAGGACCTGATTGCAAAGATGCTTGAATGCCTCAAGAAACTGAATGGCGTCGACCAGGTCATCCTCAGGTGCTGGATGGTTTATCCAAAGGGGGAATATACCGATATGGCAATCGAAGAACTCGGATGGGACGATAACAAGCGAACCAGGAACGTGGTCAATGTACGGTGCAACCGTGCGATTACAATGCTCGGAAAGATGATGGGCGATGCCCGGTGCGATTACCGGGATGTTTATGTGCCCAGCGTGCAGAAAGCACCTGATCAACCCTCTGAGCCTATACGGTCCATCAATGATTACAACTTCATCCGGAGGAGGCAGCGGGCTGCAAGAAAGAGTATCACCTCCGGTATAGACTATCGTGATTTGGCCAAGTCGCTCTCTTCAAGACTTCCCGACTAGGCGTGGCACGCCAGATAGTTATTCTAAGTTTTGCATGATTTCGGTGTAAGAATTCTGGGGCAGGGGAGTATAAATTACCGAAACCATGACGAACATGACGAATACCAAAGACCGGATCTGTGAGATCCTCCGCGCAACCGAGCGCCCCGGCATCGAAGCCGTTATCAACTATCTCCTGACCTCTAGCTACTTCAAGCGCGGCTGCTATGGCCACCACAAGGAGTACGGAGGCCTTGCCCAGCACTCCCTTGAGGTGTATGAGCATATGCTCTCGCACACAAGCGGTTACGCCGCTGACAGCATTGCCGTAGTGGGCTTGTTCCACGATCTGGGCAAGACCGCGCGGCGCGACGGCCGTGGTCACGGCCGCAGGTCCGTGGATATCCTTGACCGTCTGGGATTCGCGCTGACAGACGAGGAGCGCACCGCCATCGGACGCCATCACGACAAGTCCCTTGACCTTCTCACATGCCCCCTCCGTCGTCATCTGACTGCGGCGGACTGCTCCAGTACAGGTAGCTGGAAGCGTGCTCATCCCGAGTTCTGCCACCATCGTCGCCATCATAACTCCATCCGATAAACGATTGGCTATGAAGCAATACAAGGGCATCATCTTCAACTCGACTACAGTTCGCTGCCTTCGTGGCCCGCTTGAGGAGGCGGTACGCGAACGTCATATCCATACCGCCGTCGTCTCCAATCACGGCAGGACCGAAGTAGGGGAGAGACTCTCCCAAGAGGGAGTGTCCGTCGACCTCGTTGTCGGCGGTTATGACCTAAACCGCTGGGGCAAGTACCGTAAGCCGCTGCCGGACCTTCTTTTCGTCGCTGCGGCGAAGATGAACCTGGAACCGGCAGACCTTGTATGCGTGACCGACTGCGCCCGTGACGAGCAGGCCGCGAAGGCGGCGGGAATCGACATCGTACCCTTCGATGCCAAAGGGATGGATTCCCTTGTGCCGCTGCTCGGAGTCAATCCGGTCCCGGAAGCCCCGCGTGACTTCCGTGGAGTCGAGGCGCCGGTGACAGGGGTGATGGGGCTCATTGTCGGCGACACGGTCGGCTGCGTCTACGAGCACCATCGTACCAAGGATTACGATTTCCCTCTCTTCCCGGCGGGGTCCCATCCTACGGATGACACCATCGGAGCACTCTCCATCGCACGTTGGCTCCTTGGGGATAGGACCCGCGAGAACCTCATCCGTAGCATGGTCCAGCTTTGCAACAGCTATCCCCGCGCCGGTTATAGCCACCGGTTCAAGGCATGGCTCCGTTCCTTGGACCATCGGCCATACGGAGGCAACACCAACGGCAGCGCCATGCGAGTTGGTGCGTGCGGCTGGGCGGCAGAATCGCTGGAGGAAGCCATCGACATGGCCCGGCAGACAGCCGAGGTGAGTCACAACTCTGACGAAGGCATCCGCGGCGCCCAGACGGTGGCCGCCGGAATCTATCTGGCCCGGACCGGTCACGGAAAGGCCGAGATCAGGCGATACGTAGAGGAGACCTTCGGATATGACTTCAGCGCTCCGGTTGATGAGATACGCCGCACGGCGGACCATAGCTACAACTGCGACGTGTCCATCCCGCAGGCATTCTGCTGCTGGCTGCAGTCGGCGACCTACGAGGAGGCGGTCCGCAATGCCGTGTCACTCGCGACCGATGCCGATACCATCGCGGCGATTGCCGGCACTCTCGCCGCGGCGACGCCGGGGATGGAGATACCGAAGGCCTGGGCTGACAGGGTGTTCGGCATGCTGAAGCCCGACCTCAAGGCCATCCTCGTGGATTTTGATGAAAGATTCTGCCGGGAATAGGGTATAAGTGGGTATGAGAAAGACGAATTACGACATCATTTTGTCCCGGGACCACATCCTTATCGACAGTGTCGATGGCATCCTGTTGGTCGATACGGGTAGTCCAATGAGCTTCCATGAGAATGGAATGATTCGCCTTGGAGACGAAGAGTTCCAGGTCCCCACCTCCTTGATGGGCGTGGATGCTTCATACATCGCCGACAAGGTGGGAGAACGCGTCTCGGGCCTGCTGGGTATGGATATCATATCCCGGATGGGGGTCAAGATTGATATTCCCGCAGGGAAACTGTCCTTCCATCCTTCGACCGAAGGGATGACCCGCCTCTCTTCCAGGATGGGGATGGGGTATATGTCCGTGGAAATGGTCCTGGCCGGAAAGCCCGCCAGAATCATCCTTGACACGGGTGCTCCTACATCGTACGTGTCCGGGGCATTCACGGAGGGGCTCAATCCGATTGGACAAGTGACGGACTTCAATCCGCTGGTCCCGGGAGACACCTTCGAGACTCCCATATTTGTGTTCCCGGCATCATTCGCGGGGAAGGGCTTTACGATGAAAGCTGGACATCTTCCCGCCTCATTGCAGATGATGCTTTCTGTTCTCGGTGTTGACGGCGTTGTCGGTATGGAGGTCTTGAGACGATTCTCTGTAACAATCTCCGATGGAATTATTTGGGTTTAACATGTTATGATATGAAAAGATTCAATTTCACAATTGAGATTTGTCTGGGTTATCGCTGCAACGGCGTGGGCGAGTATGCCGAAGGAGAGGGGAGCGTGTCGCTGGAGGATAACCAGGTGGAGCAGATTGTCGCCCTGATCAAGGAGAATGGAGGGGAGACCGACGTGGAGAAACTCGGCCTCAAGGAGAAGTGCCCGGAAATCTACCAGGCACTTGATTATGCGTCGTACGATGCCGCGAGCTATGCCAACTACAAGCACTGGCTTATTGAGGGGCATCTTTGCGGCTATTTCGAGATCCCGGAAGGGCAGCGTCGCCGTACCATCAGGAACTTCAATAAACTGAGTGAAGCCGAGAAGGTCGCCAGCATCGAGGCGCTATACGGCGATGTGATGGAACAAGGAAGCCCGGGTGATTTCGACTACACCCCGGTTATCCCTCAGGGTATCATTGATCTTGCCATGGGGCAGTGAATGGTCTGAGCAGGGACGGGATGTGTGTAAGAAAAACATGAAAGGGAAGTATATATGGTTGCTATGAGACTGAACGACCTTACTCCCGACCGCATCACATGCGGTCCCGTCCCGATGGACGACCTGCTGAAAGACTCTCTCTATTACCCGGCCTGCCGTACCGACGGACGGCCCATCCGTTTGTGCAACACCCTTTGGCGGAGCCTGGGCATCAATAGCTTTGTGTACTGCGATTTCGACGTGTCGGAGGCAGAGTTCATCCGTGACACGAGGACGGTGCTGGGCTATCATGTACTTGGCCACCGCAGCCTCCGCCGGGAGGAGTACATCCCGGCCGACTGGCATCTGGAGATGGTTTCACCCGAGGCTCGTCCGGAACCCATGGCCAGTCCCCACTACTGGGATTCCTTCCTTGGAACAAAGGACGGTCCTGCCCATTTCGCCCATTGGGTCGTGTTCGAGCGTAATGCCGACCGAGGCGAGGAACATGGTCCCGAGCGGTTCTCTTTGCTGTTCGTCTGCGGCGAGGGACTCGCTACGTTCCAGCAGCTCTACTGCAGCCGGGGTCTTGCCCCGAAGATGCTCTGCTTCATCCAGTGCTGGGGATTCGCAGGCAACTGGACAAACTTCACGGGTGTCGGGGCCCCGTTCCATAAGACATTGCGCAAGTACCGCGAATGCGTTCCTGAATGGCTCTGCCTTGGTGATGCCTGGCATATCGACGGAGCGCAGAAACTCCGTGACCTGGAGGCCATCGGTGCGGTCTGCTGCGGCTATCACTCCGTCGGTGCCCTGAAGAATCGGTTCGGCGAGCCGCTGCGGGTTCATAATGACCCGGACAAGATGGTATGGGCTTTCCCAATGACGGGACATAGGTATGCGGCTATCAGCGTCTGCCACCAACTGACACCTGTCCTCTATGACTTATCGGAATTCCAGGGAGGCCTGGATGCGTTCCTGGACGCCATCGTCATCCGTGACCCTAGCGGAAGGAGGGATCGAAGGCAGTGAGGGTAAGATAAAGGCAGGTCATCACTAGATGCCTGCCTTTATCTTATTGAATTATCCGTAAAACTCAACATACTGATTACAACCCCCGATATCTACGATGTGGCCGCACCGATAAGAGAAGCCACATTTCTTTGCAACCTTTTCAGAAGCGGTGTTGCCGGGAAAGATCCACAACATAAGGTCCGTGTCACCATGCTCAATCAGTTTGTTTTTCAACGCGGTAAGTGCCTCCGTCATATACCCTTTCCCTTGGTATTGCCTCTTCATATAGTACCCCAGGAACGTGGAATCAAATATCAATTCACTATCCACATAGCTTTCTATCAGTCCGATGACCTCCTCCCCGAGTACAATTGCCACACTGTCCTCGCACCATCTCCGGATGTAGTCTTTTGCATCTTCTATGCTGTTCATGCAGGGCACGCCGGCGTCGCATGCTATAGCAACGTCCCCGCGAATCTCGAAGATGTCCTGGGCATCCTCCTCCCTCATAAGGCGAAGTGTGAGTCTTTCCGTGGTTATTATGGTTTCTTCAAATTGATCCTCTGTAAAAATATCAAGAACCATATGCGTTATTTATTTGAAGTCTTGGCCAGAAAAGACTCAATGGCCTTTTTCCCGTTCTCCCAAGTGTGATTCTTCTCTCGTTCGAGGACTTGTTCAAGAAGAGGGTTTAGATAATTGGCTATGTCATTCGCGAAGTCTGATTCAAGAAGCTTCAATAGCCAGATCCTATCATCATCTTCTTCTGGGCAATCGGGATAGTATTCTTCTTCCCAGTATTCGCCCCAGACCCAATCGAATATGCCTGCAATTCCGTAATCGTCTGTAAGCCAGTTATCATTAATGAGTCCTTGCTTCCACATAACTGCCAATCGGGAATACATCTCAATCGAGAGATCCGGACTATAAACAATAAAGCTACGATCTTTTCCAACTCCCGCAGTTCCCAGTGCTATTATTCCCATAGCCTTTAAAGCTTCGGCATTATCACCTGAACTAACTGCTTTAGAGAACATCTGAACAATAAAGCCCGCAGAGCCATCAGAAAGTTCACAGAAAAAATACTCCCAATTCAATGCTATAAGGTAGTCCACAGCATAATCAATCCCATATTTTTCTTCAAGGACGGCGGCATATTCAAATACTTCATTCTGTTCCTCAGGATCCTTTTGACTTATAATATCAATAAACTCTTCCTTTGAACATCCATATAATTCATAGTCACCTCCTTTGGCGAGACCCTCATAGAAATAATAAGGGAGGGTGTCCATCTTATAATCGTTTCCCAGCGAACCTAATATCTCCAAGGGATAATCGCGCATGAAAGCGGTAAATCTGTCCTGCCGCTCGGTATGGCCAACTTTAAGACGATAGCTTAAAAAATCATCCCAGCTCCCACGCATCATGCTAGAGATATCCTCATCAGAAATAACCCCTTCTTCCGTGTAGTTTGTTGGTCCGTCAAATGAGAGTTTCTTGGTGCCAATGTAGTTCTTGTACCATTCCTGCCTAAACTTGGATGAAATGTATTTACGTACACACTCACAAAGTTCAGGGTCTTCATCCTTTTGGAAAATGTTTTTGAAGAGGGTCAATGCCCTGATTTCTTTATCTGATTCATCATCCAAACCATACTTTTCGGACAATGTCTCCAACCAACTATCCGGGAAAACAGTATTACGACAATCAGCGATCAGTTTACCGGAATCTGTTTCAAAAATAGCATTACAATTATCTCTCGAGTCATATACCGGATTACCGGAAGAGACCGTCAACTCTGTGAGGTTCGTGCAGCGATGAAATGCGCAGAATCCAATATCTGTCACGCCATCAGGGATGTTGACCTCCTTTAATCCCGTACAGTCACAGAAGGCAAACTTCCCAATCGAAACTACACTATCAGGGATATGGATTTCTGTAATGCCGGAGCAACCATAAAAAGCATCTTCTCCAATTCTTGTGATACCATCTGGGAGTTGAATGGCCTTTAGCCCGGTACAGCCTTTAAATGCGCTATCAACAATTTCCGTGACTCCCTTAGGAATGACCCTCACTCCCTCGTTATCCCTAACAATGATATTTACATTTGCACTCAAGCCGGCAGAAGAGATGTCCAATCCAAGGGGAATTGATATTTCAATGAGATTGTCACTGTCTTTAAAGGCATCTTTTCCAATTCTGAAAACGCTGTCTGGAATGTAGACTTCTTTTAAACCCGTGCATCCATGGAACGCTTCCCGACCTATATGCGTTACGCTTTCGGGAATCTGAATACTCTTTATGTCGGAACAGTCCTTGTAGGCCTCTGGATAAATACGTGTTATGCCCAAAGGAAGCACCTTATTCCCGCCGTTGGTTCTAATGCTAATCCTTGCGTCTTTTTGAAAGCCCGCCTCAGATAAATTCAATATAGGAACTGATATATCCAATAATGCGTCGCACCAACCAAAGGCGCAACTTCCGATATAGGTGACGCTATCTGGGATGTAGATTTCTTTTATGCCGGAGCACCCATAGAATGCAAAAGGTCCTATTTCGGTTACGCCTTCGGGTATGATGACCTTTTCCAAATGGGTGAATCCATAGAAAGTAAAACCTTCGATTTTTATTACACTTTTGGGGATTGTTACTACGGTTTGGCCTTTGTATGCAGCCAAGCGCGTACTGGCCAAATCTCCATAAACCAGTATGTTACTTGTATCACTACAATCGTTTATGGAGCACGTTCCCGTCCCATCTGAACTATCTCCCATAACGTGGAAGGTCCAGTTAATGGAGACAAATTCCGGGTTATTCTCATCCCAATGAATATCCCAGGTGCGGATTATATAATCCGCATCCGTCTCCGGCGTAGCTTCAGGATTGCGGGAGATATATATTCTATCTAAGTCGCTGGTGATGATGTACAACTTCTCCGGAATAATCTCTTCTTCTTCGAAAGAGCCAGAAGCAGAGTCCGTAATGTATAATGAGATCAAGAGGATAGTATCTTCATCCCAATAGGAGGATGTTTTTTTAAAATCTTTTATTAAAGATAAGCTAATCATAACGTAACTGTTAGGGCTTGGAAAAAACAACAAGAATAGACTTACTTGCCGAATTCGTTATAGCCTAGTTGTAGCCTAAGTAAAATAGGGCAGATCTTCGAAATCGTTCGAATCAAGATCCACTGGAGTAAGTCCCAAGTCTATCTCAACAGGTTGGATGTCTTCAAATACCATATTCTCACAACCCGGAAGCATATGCATGAAATCGCGGACTGATTTTGGAGTGGTTCCTAGATTCTGATCAAGGGCCTTCCGCAATGCCTTTTTACTCTTATCACTTATTTCGATGAAGGGTGCATCCAGGTCATTGGGAGAGTAATTTTGCATGTCATTCCCGCTGAAAGCATAATACATTAGTGCAGCAAATGAGAAGATATCCAACTCTGGATGGAATTGTTTGGTGAAATCCAAATCATACTGTAATCTACAGCAATGCCCATGGCTTCCAACACCGCCGCCTTTCGTGGTTTTAATCCCATTCTCATCATAATGTTGTGAGATTCCAAGATCACCTAGTATTGCCTGCCCTTCATCATCAATCAAGATATTCTCGGCCTTAATATCAAGGTGGAGCCAATGATTATTGTGCATGGTGTCCAAAGCAATAGCCAGAGGCCTCATTACTCGATCAATGAATTCATTCTCATTCATCGGACCATTAGCCCTCAACTCATCTTCCAAAGTCCCACGGGAATAATAATCCATCACGTAGTAATAAGTGTTCGTCTCATCACATTTGAAGATACTACGAGCACCTCGGACGTGGCAACCTTTGAATCTTGAGAAATACTCCATTGTCTCCGCCTCATCAATAAACTTGATTAGGAAAGAATGAAGATCTGTTTCTTGGCGTATACTATCAATATCTCCAAGGGACATGGCAACTTGATTTCCGTCAAAGCGCGTACTTCCATTATTAATTCGGCCGAAGAATTCTTTTAGAACAACCGTTTGAATATCATCATCCCAGAAAGAACTCGCCGTAGCTAAGTAGGAAATACCAAAACCACCAGATCCTAGGCATTTTTCAATAGTATAATCAGTCCCTCTACCATCGCTGACCACGAATCCATCAGGAAGAATACTGGAATCTAGTTCCTTCTCACAAATGCTCCTTTCGGTCTCAAAAGTATCATCGCTATTAGGAATATAAATCTTAATATCCATAATCTCGTCCTCAGAATGGCGACGTTCCTTGGACGCGCTCCAGTGATTCAGTTGTGTCTGAACATATGGCTTGCGTAGCTCATTAATAATATAAGGCGGAAATACCCCTCTAGTAGAAATCGCAAATGCCAGCCCCTCCGAGAAGAAGGCGGGATGACGATCACCCCTAAAAATACGCGGTTCCAACTCACCTTCATTGTTCACTAAGAGAGACACAGTATCAAGATAATAGGCGGGTTCGAAAAGAGAGAATGCTTCAATAGGCTGATAGCCGGCCAAATGTTCATAAGGGCTATAGGGGTGCTCTCGATCAATATACACCTTCATCAGTTCATCAGGACAGGCAGAATCAGTTACTCCGAAGAAGGAATCCTTGCGATACCTATTGAGAACCTTCCCTAAAGGGAGTAAGCGAAAGCCTTCTTTCTCAGGGACTATTTCTTCAAAGAAGGACTCTATTGTTGTTTGCTCCTTAGCCAGGGTATCTATGGAAACTATTTTTGAGTTGAGAGAGACTTTTCTCTGAAGTTCACGAGAACGACAGTCGATATCTTCATTAAATAGATTGACCATCTTAACATTGGAGGGATGCTTCTTGGCTTTATTGACAGATATCAACGCCAATCCGAATTGTCGGGGCAGCAAGACCACGGATTCTAATGAATTATCGGCAATTACTTCTTTGAATAACTTCTGCTTGCCGACCATTCGAAATAGGTATTTTGTCTCGATTAAGCCAACAAACTTGCCCTTTTCAGAAAGGTTATTCTTTATATGCTTCAAGCAAGTATGCCACGAAGTGTAGCCCGTCTTTTCATCATGGCTGGCATAGTTCAAGACAACGCCATCAAACTTAACATCTCCAATGCTCTCATAAGGCTTTGGAACAGAAACCGAAGTTATCTTTTTGATACCATTACCCTTAATAATGAGCTCACTCACCATGGATGCCAAATCAGCGATTGGCCCACAGGATTCGGTCGAAACAGAAGCACTACTGAGCATCGACGCCGCAAAAGGAGCTCTGGCGAATGGGATAAAAACAGGACCCTTGATATCTCCTAAAATCCATTTTTCAAATCTGGCAAGGGAGAGGTCGTCAAATTCATTGAAAACGCAGGCATGCTTCAAAATATCGTTTGCAATATCCAGATAGTATTCTTTCAAATAATCATTTGGACACTGCAATAGACCTTGCACGAATAGAAACATTGCGCGACGTTTATCCATTGAGTCAACAAGAACTTCGTCATGTTTTTGAAAAGCCTCACGTATTTGCTGAATACGACCGGCCGTATGGAAAACAACTACGGACATGTGGTCCATTTCATTGCATTTCCATCTTTCAAGGAGATTAGCTCCAGCAGGGTCTTTTTGTGCTAGTTCAGCAGCATCCTCCTGCGTGAATTGTGAGAGAATCTCGCTGGAATAACGACGTTCCGGATTATCCTTCCAGTCTAAAGGTTTACGAATTTTCTCTTCAATCTTGATTAATTCCTTCCCCGGTTTCCCAGTCCTAGCGAGATATAGAAGGAATAAAGGGATAATAGAGCCGGGACACTGTTTGTAGTAATCGTTAACCAGCTGCTTCATCGCAGCATGATAATGGTCGAAGTTCTCTCTGATACCCATATTGCAATAGCGTTAACTCTTTTTGGCGTTATATAAATTTAGTTTATTTCTCCGGCAAAAGAAAGGATTACCATATTTAAGGGTATGTATTATAAACCAAACGAAACGCGATGACTGTCAAAATCATGGTATAGTCATGAATTGTTTTAGAAATAAAGTCGAATTGATATGTGTGAAAGTATTACGCTAGAGAGAAAAGTTGATCGTATGCTGAATAACGTGGAGTGGATTCATCCCGAATCGGACATCTACGATGGTAGTCATATTGCATTTAGGATAGGGGAGACCGTGATAAGAGGTGTGGTTTCTTTGGCTCCTAGAATGGTTGAGGTTACCATGGAGTCGCCACATACGGGCTTCACCGGTATTGAGACAATAGATGCGGATATGCCTGTAATCTTCACAGAACATCCGTATGAAATAAGCCCGGCCTCTCTCGCAGGAAAAGACCGGGCCAGGAGACTCTTACTGAAACTGTATTACTCGGCTTCAGACACAACGGTATAGTCGTCCGGTTGAGCGAAAAACCATATTCTATCGGTAGGGTGGAACGTATCCACTTTACTTTTACGGATTATCACCGTATCGCCTGCCTTAATAGCGCTCTGTCTATTGGTATTCAGGCGAGTGCGGCCACAAATCAAGCTGCCATCATCATCGACTTCAACAGTGCCAGTTTCAGGTTTTCCCCTTGGTACACTTGTAAATGACCCTACGACTGAATCAGGGTCGCTTTCCGCCTTGTCTAGGATCTGTTCGTACCACAAAAGAACGTCCATAAGGATATAAAGAGCAGATTTGTACAGATCTGAGTTCTTTGACTCCTTGGAGACATATTCTACAACATCAAGTAGATTATCCCCGAATGCCTTATGAGAACCGCCGGCTACGATTTGTTTGAAGTAGCGAAGCGCCAGGCTCAGTGTATTGGACATTAACCGTTTCTCCGCATGATAGAACCGAGCCGTTGTTTGCAAGTCATCGAATCTGCCATCAGCAAGGAAATCAACTTGTGCGCCGAACTTGATGTCGGGAAGGATATCCTTCCTTGCAAGACTCTTTAAAAGGTCCTCAGCAATCTGTCTAAGCTTGTTGAATTTGTCTTCCGTATCCTTCAGGCTCAACTCGTTTGAGAATTCCTCATCCAAAGCATCTGTGAGGACACGTTGGATGTTACCCTCGTTATATCGATCAGCCGCATGGAAGACCCTGGCGTACTTGCTGCGCATCTCAGCCTCTCTTGAACCGAGCGCATTCATTTCATCCTGGAACTTAAGACAAAGTGACTCTAAGGACTCTGGCGCAGTTGCATTGAAATACCTGTTTCGGAAATACTCCAATCGCCTTGCCTTAATCTTTGCTTTCGAGATATCCTCAAAAGACGTATTTGTGTATAGGTAGAAGGGGAGTTTCCGAGAGGTATACTTGTCCTTGAGCTCAATAGAGAAGTCGAGCCCATCATAAGCCTCCTCCTCTTTTTGACCATATCTGATACCGGCATCAAGGAAAACGGCGTCTGCCCTATCCGCAGACGAAATACATTCGTCAATGTGTTTGCTAAGTGAATCTGCTAACTGAACCGCCGTGGATGGTGTAGAAATAATTCTTACACCGAACTTGGCCACGTCAGCTTGAATGCGTTCTTGCATTCGTATGATTCCCTTATCGGTGTTGTTGCTCCAGAAATCTGATGCCCAAATGACATTATAAGTACGGTTTTTCGTAACAATGTATTTCTTCAGGGTTTCGTTAATAAACTGCTTCTGAGCTCCAATGTCCGGATCTATTGCAAGCCTTCCAAAAAGAAGCACTCGCTCTTGAACTCTATCATCGGCATTGTACTCAAGACAATCCCTCATATAATGTGCAAACTCCTTACTTGTAACCAATGAATATGCAAGATATTCCAATGACACCTTTTCCTCATTGGGCTTTAACGCATAAATGTTATATGTGCTATATATGACAGTCTCGCCTTCCCTGACGATGCACGCGCCAATCATTCCAGAAGTGTCCACCCGGAAAAGAATGCACGGGCCGGATACTTCCGACGGCTCATGACACCGTATTTCCTGGAATTCATACTTATTACGCTTATTCAACACATCAAAAAAGCGTGTGCTGAAGCAGCCGGATGAGACGAAAAACCCGGATTTCTTTTTGGGAGGATTATCAGGAACAATAGATGCAACCTGGGAGAGAAAGCAGGGTTTCTCGTTATTTTGGCAGAATATTGGATTTGCATATATGGCTGAGATATACTTCCAATCGAAATAGTCAAGAATCTCTCCATTGACTTCTTTAATGAACGGTTCTGGTGTCTCTTCAATGATGTTGTATCCACCAGACATGGTGGTTGCATAAGCAGAGTGGTTATTAATAACGGCATAATCTCCCCGGTAGAAAACGGCGGTATCATGCTTTTTCTCAAAATCAAGAACAATGATAGCCGTCTTGATCTTTGAATCAGAGAATACGTCATCCTCGGGGAGACATATTACGCGCTCTAGTACTCCGGCATCAAATAGTTTCCTGCGTAGATTCTTGAACTCATAACTGCGGATAAAAGGATAACGGACAAGACCAATTGCCGTTTTCCTTGCAGTATGCTTTTCAAGAAGAAGATTAAACACATCTTCGTGTAATTGATCGTAATCCTGACTTTTGTATAAGTAGTTGTCGTAGTCGTCAAAGTAGCAGTCTGTCGGCAAGTTGAAAACGACGGCATCAAACTGCTCGTCAGGCCATTCTACTAGTGGATTACCGACGTGAAAGGAAGCGTTGTTAAAATCATAGGCATCAGCAATTACACGGGAAAAGATACTATATACGCCATATGCTTCCTGCCCGGTATAATCCATAGAAGAATCCAACCCCAGCAATAGCCCGCCAACACCGGCAAACGGATTATATACCGTTTTGCAGCAACGTTTCTTGACAATATCACCTATTGTCTTTGAAATAAAAAACTTTGGCAAAGCTACAGTGCCGCCATTAAGGGCTTTGCACTGATTCTTAACTGCCTCGATAAATCCAGGATAGAAGTCAAGAAACTCGTCTCTCCCAAGCCGGGACACAATCTTATAAAGCTCACAAACATCCTTAAATCGATAGTCCGAACCTTTAATCGCCACGGTCGCCTTGAAAAGGATATTAAAGGTATCGTCTTCGGTTGTCTCGTGTTCGATGAGATTGCCTGTGGAATCGAAACTAAGCCCAATACTCTTTTTCACTGCATATAGGACAGTCAACGCATTGAAAAGCTCGTCAATTTCTCCTTTAGTACTTAGTGCCTTACAGATATCATCAACGGCATATAAGACAGAATTAGGATCATCCAACCCCTTGAATGGCATTTTTGAATCAAATTTGCCTTGGGAAATCTCGTAGAGTTTGTCACTGATATTGCCACCAGCGACAAAAGAAGACTTTAACCACCTGTCTACAGCCGCCCTCTTTTGTGCCATTGAAGGGCCTTCTATTTTATTCTTTGCCATATGAATGTGTTTCAAATTGCATTGTCGGCAAACTCATTCCGGAATGTTATCAGATTTGCATTCTTGGAGTTGTGATCCTCGATGATAGAGAACGTGATTAACTTGTACTTGTCCTTGAACTCCGGGTCATCCATTACCTCGTGGAAGAGTTTAGCAATCTCAGCCGGGGGATTCTTGAACGCTCCGCAGCCAAAGGCACCGAGAACGAGAGAATCATGGCCATACATCATTCCGATACGGAAAACCGTTCGAATCTTGTTCCTGGTGATGTCGATGGCTGTCTGTGGCATGTGGCCATCTGGAGTAAGTTTGATAGGATATTTCCCGTTTAAGTTCAGCGCCGCGCATGTAACCACGGCAACATCGTATGGCTCTTCCATCAATAGGCAATCTATGCCTTCCCGGAAAACGGTGACGGCAGGGGAGTAGACAGCGCTGAACTCCGATACGATTGGATAATGCTCTCCCGCCTGCAGCGTATATCCATATCTGGATGCAAACTTGGCGTCGAATGAGTAGATGGATCTCGTCAAGGTGCTTCGACGGCAGATGGTCTCCTCTTGTGCACGAGCCCCGGTTTCCACGCCACCACCGGGATGACCGGCGCTTGCGAAATTGAGAAGTACAGGACTGTATCCTTCTTTCACCAGCCGCTCGGCAGCCACAAGGCAGTCGTTACACTCAACCATTACCTTGGTCCCGCCCTCGACAGAAGGGGAGTAAACGATAGGTATCTCCTGCTGGAAACACTTCCCCTGCTGGAGCATTCTGGTGAAATCAAACCGAATCTGCCTCCCAGACGGAGTGGTATATCCTCCAGCTTGGATAAGTTTTGTGGTCTCACGAAAGATATCCGCATTTTTCTTCTTTCGTGCAGCGATTTCCGGATTAAAGGTCTTAAATGCCATGTTTCTAATTGTGTGGTTCTTGTGATTGTCAAAATTAAGCATTTTTTGTCACTTAACCTTATCCAGCCTCTTTACAACGTAGTTCCTCCAGCGCCTTTCGCCCACTTTAGCCACATTCGAGGTGGGCTCACAACAATAATAAACGTCCCCATGATAACGGATTGAATCACCCTTCAACGACTCCGAGAGGCGGATGGCTGTCGTTTCATGCGGTGCCCCATCAACCTCGCACTCCACCAATAGGACATCCAACCCGACTAGGTCGCGGACAAGCCTCGAAAACAAAATAGCGTGATCGTCACAGTCGCCGCAAAGATAATAGAACGATTCTTCCGGGAAATTCCATTTCTCGTAACCCCATCGGCTGCCATCCGTCCTATATTCCATCAAGCCCTGCACAAACCCGAGAAGCTTATTTACGGCATCAACCTCTCCTAATCCGGAAATGGATGAGGATAGGGCCGGGTATACGGTCTCCTTAACGGCCTCGCTAACGGGAGCGTCGGCCTTGATATACATCTCGGTGTGCGGATAGGATGCATAGAAATCCAACTGTGACTGGGGAATCCTAAAATCGAATCCAATGCCGCCGGTTTCAATGTGGCGTACCATCTCATGTCCCGATGTGAACGCAGGACTCCTCGTGAGCGTAAGATCCAAAGGACGTGCCGCCACCGGAGTGGAATCGCTCAGCTCCAGGGCCCCCTGACCGGGGCGATGACGGAAGAAATAAGCACCGTCCTTCGAGAAATAAGGCCGTGCATAGATTATCTGCTCAGCAGCGTAGAGGCAAGTCAAATCGTCTCCAAAACGTCCGAACCGAATGTTGTATCCAGACATGCCCATCA
>JAEEGJ010008652.1_pt1 | contig 27896 bp, 24 predicted proteins | sample 8958761 | NCBI WGS metagenome assembly JAEEGJ01 (sample SAMN16246546, study PRJNA631951) | gut metagenome | biome: gut microbiome; feature: rumen; material: RS-attached | host: Bos | place: Iran: Karaj | collected 2018-10 | reverse complement strand
TACAGACCCCACCCCTGCCCCTCCCCTTGAAGGGAGGGGATGGCTGCGCATGAATCCTTTCTGCATCCAAAGGAGTGAACCGCATACAATTGACTGTATATTTTGGTATAGGAAAGTACATTTCACAGCATACACGAAAGGGAGTATGGGGTACTGGTGCTCTTGAAACCATCAGTGACCAATTGCGAAGAGAACTGCCAGGACTGAGAGGCTATTCGGCAACCGCACTTAGAAACATGCGTAAGTTTTACGAAAACTGGAGTGCGCTGGACTGTAATTCGGCAAGTGCACTTGCTGAAATACAAGTTAAAGATAATCAGGGAGATACGAATTCAGCAAGTGCGCTTGCTGATATTTCGTCGGTCGCAACTGACGATTTTTGCAAGATAGATATCTATCACACTTTGCAGGTACCATTGACAAAAGATTTTCCCATAGAAGATTTTTTTAGAGTACCATTTACACATCATGTTAGAATCATTGAAGGTACAAAGAATCTTGATGCGCGATACTATTATATTCATCGCACAGCTGAAGAGCATCTGTCAGAAAAGGAATTGATAAAACTGACAAAGGATGATGCTTACGGTCATCGTGAGCAGATGCCAAGCAACTTTACAAAGACCATAGCTAATGCAGAGCAGATGCGCAAGGCTGTGACGATGTTTAAGGACTCCTATATGCTGGATTTCATTAATGTGGAGGAGATAGGCGTGCGCGACGGCATTGATGTAGATGAGCGCGTGGTGGAGAAAGAGATTATAAACAAGGTGAAGAACTTCATCATGACCATTGGGCGCGACTTTACCTTTATGGGTAATCAGCAACTACTTGAGGTTTATGGAGTGGAGCATTTCCCCGATTTGCTGTTTTTTAACCGCGAACTCAATGCTATGGTGGTGATAGAGTTGAAAACAGGCGAGTTCAAGACCAGCTATCTCGGTCAGTTAATGGGCTATCTCACCATCCTCGACGAGAAGGTACGCAAGCCCCACGAGAACCCCAGTATCGGCATTGTGCTCTGCAAGAGCGCCAACCGTGAGTATGTGGAATTCATGATACGCGACTATTCAAAGCCAATGGGTGTGGCTACTTATATAACAGCAGACGAGATGCCAGAACACCTAAGAAAGGCACTGCCCAGCAAGGAAGAATTTGCTAAATTAATGGGAAAGGAGGACAATGACCATGAGTGAGATAAAGGAACTGGTTGAAAGACTTTGCCCGGATGGGGTGGAGTATCGCCGAATTGGGGATATTACAGAGATTTTACGAGGAAGACGACTAACAAAAAGAGAACTTTCTGAAGATGGTCTATACCCAGTGTATCATGGAGGTATTGAGCCGATAGGTTTTTATGGTCACAATAATAGACCTGCAAATACAGTTATGATAATAAACGTTGGTGCTTCTGCTGGTACAGTAGGCTTTTGCTCTCAACCTTTTTGGTCATCTGATGGATGTTTCTGTATAGGTAAATCAGATATTTTAATTGACAGATTCTTATATTTCCTTTTATCTAAGAATCAGGGAAGTTTTGTTAGTAAAGTAAGACATGCAGGAATTCCAACTTTGGATTCGAAAGCTATCGCAAATTACGAAATTCCTGTACCTCCTATCGAGGTACAGCGTAAAATTGTCGAGATTCTCGACAATTTTGCGGAGCTAGAAGCGGAGCTAGAAGCAAGGCGAAAGCAATACGAATATTATAGAAATCAACTCCTGACATTTGACAAAGTGGGGGGGAGCAAGATTTGATGTAAAGTGGATGACGTTGGGAGAAATAGGAGGAGTTTGCATGTGAAAGCGAATTATGAAACACCAAACAAGTGACAGCGGCGAAATACCATTCTTTAAGATTGGTACATTTGGCGGTGCTACCTGAACTTGGCACGTTTTGATTTTTGGAATGACGTGTCGTTCACTCAGACATGGTACAGCGCCAAGCCAATGGATACGGAAGGATACTTTGAGAATCTGCTGAAGAGCCGCCGCGCGGAGATAGGCATCGAGCGCGCTATCATCTTGGATGGAATGCCCTATCAGCAGCAAGGCACGACGGTGACGAAGCAGCAATGGGAGGAGTGGATAGCCGAGCACTCTGTACCAGAAGACATGGAACGCGTTCCCGATTACTACATGCCTGAGGACAGCGTGGTGAGTGCCCGCGTCAACAGGCTGAAGGCCACCTTTCAGCGATGGATAGCCGCTCGCCATGCCATTGTCGCCGCGCTGCCCAAAGAGCAGGGCATCAGCTACGACAACTTCACGGCCGACATCCATTGGAACTTTGTGAAAAGGAAAGAAAAAGAGGAGTAGGGATGTGAGACACATCGGTGAGCAGGCTTACGGTTGTAAGACTGTTGTGCGTGCGAGCTGTCCCCTATGATTGTTTGGCCGATGTCTGCCTGATGACGAGCTGCTGCGGCACTATTTCCCGGTAGATATGCTGGTCGCCGCCGATGTGTCGCAGCAGTAGCTGGCATGCGCGCTGTCCCATGAGTGCTGACTGGTCGACGATGGCGGAGAGCTGCGGTGTGACGTAGCAGGCGTGCTCGTCGTCGGTGAAGCCGATGAGTGCGACGTCTTGTGGTATGGAGAGCCCGAGCTGCTTGATGGCTGTGAAGGCCGCAAAGGTGATGATGTCGTTGAATGCGAGTATGGCATCGGGTGGGTTGTTGCGCTGCAGGAGCTGTAGTGTGTTTGCGAGTGCTACGTCGTAGTCGATGCGGTCGCATACCACTATCTCCCTGTCAATAGGTATTCTGTTTTCGCGCAGTGCCTCGAGATAGCCGTGCTTGCGTCGCCGCACCATGTCGAGGTGCTGTGGCCCGCCGATGAAGGCGATGCGCCGTGAGCCTGTGTCGATGAGGTGCTGCGTGGCCTGCTGCGCTGCCTCGTCGCCGTTGGCTGTGACGGTGCTGAAGGTGTCGGTGAGGCAGGTGCGCCCGAAGAAGACGAGCGGTATGCCCATGCGCCGTATCTCCTCGAAGTGCTCGTAGGTGGTGGTGTCCTGTGCGATGCAGGCAATGATGCCCTCGACGTGGAGCGAGTTGAAGTTGTCGACGATGCGTGCCTCGGCCTCACGGCTCTCGTGGCTGTTGGCACTGATGACGCTGTAGCCGGCACGGGTGGCCTCGGCCTCTATGCCGTCGAGCACGGAGGCATAATAATGTGTGACGAGGTTGGGCACTACGACGCCTATCACCTTCGGCGCCTCTTTGCGCAGGCTCTGTGCAAAGGGGTTGGGACGGTAGTTCAGCGCCTTGGCCAGGGCCTGCGCCCGCTGCTGCATCTGCTGCCCTATCTCCGGGCTGCCGTGCAGTGCCCGGCTGACGGTGGCTATGCTCACGCCCAGCTGCTGGGCCAGATCCTTTAATGACGTTCTGCGTTGCTGCTTCATGTTGCGGTTCTTCAGCTATTTGGCGGCAAAAGTACACAAATAATCTGAATGACGCAAACGTTTACGTAAGTTTTTTCAGAACTTCATGCGTATCATGAAGCGTATGCCGTGCTTGTGTGCTGTGGGCAGATGGTTGTAGTTGAGGCGGCGTATGTATTCTACATGCACCAGCTTGAAGATGTTGTGTATGCCTGCTGACAGTTCCCAGTAGGGTTCCTTCTTGTTGAGCAGGTAGGAGCCTTCGGGGAAATACATCAGCGTGGGGTCGCCGGCGTTCTGTGCGAGGAAGGGGTTGTTCTTGTCGGTGAGGTCGCCCCAGAGGCATTTCACGCTGAAGCACTCTCTCCACTTCAGCTTTCGCAGCAGGGGGATGCGGTTGAGAATCTTTCCGTTCATGTCCCACACCATCATGGCGGAGGCGTAGCGGTCGCTGAGAAACTCCATGTTGTTGATGAGCGTGAAGGTGTAGTCCTGCATGATGTAGGAGAGGTTGGTCTCGGGCATGATGAGCAGCGGGAACGGCACCTTCGACCACTGTATGCCTGCCTTGGCCCTGAAGTCAATCTTTCCCCACGACTTCATCCAGAAGCGCTTGTAGAGGCCCAGCTCGGTGTAGTTGTAGCTGTAGTCGCCGCCCAGGAAGTCTTTCAGTCCCATGGTGTGGCTGAGTGTGAAGACCGGTGCATTGAGGTTGACGGGCAGGCGGCGCTGCTTGGTGTTGATGAAGGTCTCGCCAGGGGCGAAGCGCAGCTCGGCACGCAGCTCGGTGGTGCGGATCTTACGGGAGGCCACAGGGGTATAGTTGGCTGTCACGAAGGTGTTACCCTGGAACATAGGCGCCACGGGATGGCTCCAGTTGGTCCAGAGGGTACGGTCGGCACTCTCGCTCAGGGGGATAAAGTAGAGATTGCCAGCAGCCTCGTTCTCCTCAGCCTTCACGCTGAGACGGGTACGGAAGCCCCAGTCTTCCTCGCGCTCGAAGGTGAGCGACTGGCGGTTGTAGAACTGCATCTTGTCGACCTTCGACCACTTGAAGGCGGTGAAGACGTTATCCTTATCGGTACGCATGAACTTATCGGACGGCGACTCGATGTCATAGCTCGACGAGAAGGTGAGCGTGCGTGTGGGGAACTCGCGAGGCAGATACTCCTTCTTGTTGAACGACCAGATGACGTCGCCCTTGTAGTAGTTCTTCCTGGAGTCCCAGCCACGGGCGATATAGCCACGGAAGAAGAGGTTGGAGTCAAGGTTGGCCGTGGTCTGGGCTGACAGACGGGTACGGATGCCATCGATGAAGTTCTTGGTGATCATGGTGTTGACAGGACCGATATCGACCTTCGAGGGGTGTTTCTTGGTGCCTGTCTCGACGAAGTTCTCGACAAAGGCCTTGACACCGAAGACGATGTACTTGAAGCCCTTGATGTTCTCGAGGTTGGAGATGAAGTCACCCATCTGACTCTCGCTCCTGGTGAGCTCTACCTGACGGTACTGGTTCCAGAAGTCGTCGCCACGCATCATGGCATTGACATCCTTCACCTCTTTTTTCTTGCCCTTGAAGAGCTGGCGCGGCAGTTCGTCGAAGGCGTAGTCGGTGATACGGGTATTACGGATGACGGCCAGCTTCTGGAGGAAGGAGGCGAGCTTAATCTCAGTGAACATATCGTCGACAGCCAGCACCCAGTCGCCATCGGGCAGCCGGCGGAACTCCTGCACCACCTGCATGTTCTCGACGAAGTTGACGTCGCTCTTCTTGGGGATAGTCATCTCACAGCGCTTCACCTGCCACGACGAGTCGGCCAGGATGTAGAGGTCGCCACGGAAGCCGAAGTCCTGCTGGTTGTTGGGCAGGAAATGAAGGTGGAAACACTTGTCGCCCTGCACCATGAGGGTGTCCTGGATATAATAGCGGTAGAAGGAGATGGCGTCCTTGCCGATGGGCGACGTGAAGGGATACTGCAGCATGCGTATCTGGTCGTCGTAGATGTTGACATCGGTGAACACGTCCTTGATGACGGTGTTGAGGATGTCGCCCGTCTGGATGATGTCGTTGATGCCCGTCTGGTTCATGCCCTTGATGATGACTTTCTCGTCGTGTGGCTTCCTACGGTAGACTTTCTGTGACACGGTCTCGTCGACGCTGATGGGCAGGATGAGCTTGTTGTTATAGGGACAGGGCTCTATCTGGTCGATGAGCCACTGTTTCTTCTTGTACTTGGGTGAGTCGAGCATCTCAGGACTGAAGTCGTTGAGCGCAAGGGTGATCTTCTGATACTTGTTGTACTGGTAGAAGTCGCGGTTGTCGAGATCAGTCCTCTTCTTGGCGGCCACTACCTTCTTCATCATCTCGACGGCCGGGTTGTTCTTACGGCTGTAGCGCCCACGCTTCGACTTGATGGTGACTTCCTTCAGCAGGGTGTTGTCGGGCTTCAGACTGACCTTGAACATGCTTTTCACGTTGGCATTGACTACCACCGTCTGGGACACGTAGCCCACGGCCGTGAAAGTGAGCGTCCACCCGTTATGACGGGCGATGGAGAAGTTGCCCTCGATATCGCTGGCCACGCCGATGCCATGCCCCTTGTACTGGGCACTGGCAAAAGGCAGGGGCTCGCCTGTCTGGGCATCAAATATCTGGCCCGACACAAAGTGCTGGGCAAAGGTAGTTATAGGTAAAAAGGTTAAAAGGCTGAGTAGTAACAGAAATACTTTTTTACTCATTTATTAACGCTTTTAAATTTGTGATTATCTGTTCTGGAACTGATTCATCGACGGGGTCGCTAGTCCAGCCCTCGCCCTTGAACCATACCGTATGGCAGCCTGCCTCGCGGGCAGGGATGATGTCCTTATCGATACTGTCGCCTACCACTACCACCTCGTCTGGATGGAGGCGGAGGGCCTCGACGCCCAGCATGAAGATGCGTGGATCGGGCTTGCGCACGCCTACCACGGCCGACTCGATGATCTTGCCGAAGATGCCTTCAAGGCCGAACTCCCGCAGCACCGTGGCGATGTTGCCATAGAAGTTACTCACCAGCACCAGGGGGTACTGCTCTTTCAGACGGAGCAACACCTCGCGGCTGCGTGCAGTCTCGGCACAGGTCTGTTCGTAGAGGTCGTCGACCACATGGAGCTGCGCGCTCTGCACGTCGAACCTGGCGTAGTGCTGACGCAGGTAGTCCATCTGCAGCTCGACCTTCTTCTCGAGCGTCTGGCGGAAGGTGAAGTCGGGCTGTATGATGGGGTTCTTGCCCAGCGTGCGCTCACCATGGATGTAAGCCTCACGAAACAGCTCCCAGCCGACGGGCACCTGCTGGCGCTCGTAGGCATGCCAGATGACCTTGCCCCAATGCTGTCCACCCGTGTCGAGCGTGCCGCCATAATCGAATATATATCCTTTTATCATGCTTTATCCTTACATATTATTTAGTATTCAGCGCAGCGCAAAGCTTCTCGTGCTTACGATGCATATACACATACATGGCCTGCAGCACGGTGAGCTCTACGAGGGGATATACCCACGGACAGCCCAGCAGACAGGTGACGTAGATGGTGATAGCTCGCGAGTTGAACGTGAGCAGATTGGTGTACTTCATCAGGGGCCGACTGCCTGTGAGTAATTGCTGGCGCACGTCCTCGGTCTGCAGGGCGGCGTCGCTCTTCCAACGGGCAAAGAACTGCTGGAACTGGGGCGTGCGCTGCTCCTGGCTCTTGCAGTAATTGGCGTAGTTGTAATAGAACAGACGCGAGAGCACCTCGCCCTTAGGCAGATTCTCGTAGATCTGGCGCTGCTGACGGTAGTTGTCGAGTTCGCTACCCTCCTTGCCCAACAGGAAGAAGAGGTGAATCTGGCGATAGTAGTCGGCCAGTGAACTCTGCTTGGAGTGGAAGCCGAAGCCTGCCAGCGCACAGAGCGCGAAGCCCCAGATGCCCCACTCGATGTTGGTGAAGGGGATGTGCTGATGCCACAAACGGGCCACGATGCCTATGTAGATGGCGAAGAACCACACGTCGCCTGAGAAGCCGTCGAGCATTCGGCCGATGAGGGTCTTCTTGCCTGTGAGACGCGCCATCTGACCATCGGTAGAGTCGCAGAAGTTGGCAAACATAAGCAGCAGCACGCCACAGATGTTCGACCACAGATCGGTATAATGGAACATCCATCCTGCACCCAGGCCCAGGAAGATAGACACGATGGTAATGACGTTGGGATGGATGTCGAACTTGTTCCACAACAAAGCGAAAGCCAAGCCTATGGGACGTGTGAAGTGGACATCGAGCCACTCCTCCGTGTCCTCCGACTTAAACGATAATCTCAATAATTCCTTAAATGTTGCCATATATCTGAAAATCTAAATTCTAAATCAACCCTGCGATGGCGTCGGCTGCCTCGTCGCGACAGCGCGAGAAACTGGGCCAGTCGTTGAAGTCGATGATGCACCACGAGCCGTCGGCACGCACGATGGCGTCACCGCCATATACCTTGATGCCAACTGCCTCGGCCAACTGCTCCACACGCTGCTGAAGCCGGGCCTCACTGAAGGCGTAGTGACGAGCCTCGCCATTGCGCGCCTCGTCGGAAAACTTGAACTGACCGTCGTCTGTGGGGTAATAATAGCGGAAGAAGCCTGTGCCCTGAACGCCATAGAACTTCACCAGGTCGCCCACCACATGGGCACTCACCACATACTGACTGATGCCGCGCTGCTGCATCTTCTCTTTCTCCTGTTCCAAGGCCTCACGGTTGGGGGCGAACACCACGTCGCCCTGACTCTGGGCGGCCTGGTCGCCACGTTTCAGCCAATAGCCGTCAACACCCTCCTTAGGGGGCATGGGGGTGCCTATGCGCACCATCATGGCTTCGAGCTGACAGCGTCCACAGTGCTCGATGCCCTCTGGACGGTTGACGATCTGTACGCCCTCGAGCGTCTTCAGCCAGGCCAGCGTCTCAGGCAGTCGGCCCATCGTGAAGATGGCGTCAGCACTTGGAGCCGGTTCTAAGACCGTCGTCTCGCTCACCATGCTCACCTCGCAGCCCTTGCTGCGCAGCCTCTGAGCCACAGCCTCGAGTATCGCCAGGTCTTTCTCCACTGAATTTGGCGAAAAGACCTCTGCCCGCTGTATCATCAACACCCTTTTCATTTCTCTTTCATCAGGAAGCCTTCGGCTTTCTGGATATCGCTGGCATGGTCGATGTCGAGCACCTTGGAGAAGGGCCATGCCTGCAGGCGCAGTCCGTCGGCCACCAGCGCACGCTGGAAATTACGCATACGGCTCTCGCCACGCTCGATACAATGAGCCAGTATGGTGAGCGAACGGGGTGTCAGACCATAGATGCCGCCACTGATATACTTGGGCTGGTCGCACTGGTCGAGGAAGCCTGTGATGCGCAGCTCTCCATCGGTAGCCACGTAAAGGGGTTTCTCATCGTCGATATAGTCGGTCACACCCATCAGGCCGTCGATCTTGTCACAGAACAGCTGGCGCTGGAAGGTCTCCACATAGGTTGAGAACTCCTCTTCGCGGAAGATAGTATCGACAGTGGTGAGTATAAAAGGTTCATTGCCAAGCCAACGGCTCAGCTCCCACATGCTGTGCATGCTGCTGGGCGTAGACTTGACAATGAACTTCAAGGGCACGTCGCCCCGTTTCTGTATTGTCTCCAGATGGGCACTCACCATCTTCATCTGCTCATTACAGATCACCACAATCTCTGTGGCGCCATTGGCCATGAAGATTCTTATAAGACGGTCTATCAACCGTTCTCCACACACCTCTACCAGAGGTTTGGGATTCTGGACTCCCTCCTGAGCCAGTCGCGAGCCCTCGCCCGCGGCTATGATTGCATATTTCATTCTGATTCTCTTGTACGTACACTAAACTGGGGGCAAAGATACGTATTTCCCTCGAAAATCAGAAAACTTTTAAATCTTATTTATTTTTCTATTGATAAATTGTCTATATCTATATCGCCTGAACCGTGCTTTTCCATGTGGAAGCGACTGACACGGCCACTGAGGTTGATGTCGCCTGAACCGTTGAGCTGGCAATCCACTGAACCACAGTCGTTATTGAAGTTCACGTTGATATCGCCTGAACCACGCAAACCGATGTCGGTATCATTCACACGATGCAGGTTGAGGTCGATGTCGCCAGAGCCTACGAGGGTCACTGAGACGTTGCGCGACTCAAGGTTTTTCACATCCAGATCGCCTGAGCCTACCACCTCTACACGGCATCGGTCGCATACCACATCTTGCACGTCGATGTCGCCAGAGCCACGCAACACGAACTCCATATTGTCCGTGTCTATGAGTTCGCGACTGACGAAGTCGCCAGAGCCATTGAGGCGCACGCTGGTCAAGTCGGGCGACGTCACATATATTGACATATCAGCACCATCGTTGAAACTGACGTTCACCATGCCCATCTTACCACGGTTGCGCACAATAAGGGTACTGCCTTCCTTCTCGGTCAGGATCTCGTCTATCACGTCCTCTGGTGCCTTTACCACTACAGAGAAGCTATCGGCCTGAGTATAATAGACCGTGGGCGAGCCATTGACCTCGATACGCTCGAAATCTTTCAGATGGCGCGTCTCTGTCACCATATCCTTCTCGCTGAAGGAAACACTCCTATAACACTTTACACACGACGACATTGCGACGGATAGTCCCACCATAGCTATGCCCAACAAAAAATGATGTCTCTTCATAACGCTTTCGTATTTTTTTGATTCCACTTCTGCTTATTAGACGCAAGGAAAGCCGCAAAAGTTTCACCGTGAGCAAATATTTTTATATCAATTTTACACCAAAGGCAGATCGACCCAGAAAGTAGAGCCATGATCGATGGTCGAATCGACGCCGATGGTGCCGCCCAGACTCTCTGCATGCGACTTGGCTACTGACAGTCCGAGACCAGCGCCAGGGATGTAGTCGTCGACCTTGACGAATCGTTCGAAGATACGTTTCTGGTCTTCTGGCGCAATACCCTTACCAGTATCCTCTACCCATATCTTGACATGGTCGCCCTGAGGCAGACTGAAGCCCAAGGTGATGGTACCGCTCTCAGTAAACTTCACCGCATTCTCCATCAGGTTCTCAACCATCTCACGCAGCTTGTCGACATCGGTGTTCATGAGCAACTCGTTGTAAGGGTACTGGGTCACCACCCTCACCGACACACCATCTACCAGCTGGGCACACTTCCTTGCCACTCCTGTGAGCACAGGCACGATGTCGGTCTGAGCCTTGACCAGGCTCTTGGCCTCGGCCTCTACCTTCGACATGCTCACAAGACCGTCGATGATCTGCAACAGCTTGTGGTTGTTCATCTGTATCTCTGCTATCAGCTGGTTGCGGTCTTCCTCGTTCTCCACCACAGGCAACAGGTCGGCAAAGCCCACGATGGCATTCAGCGGCGTACGTATCTCATGACCCATGTTAGCCAGGAAGGCGGTCTTCAGGCGATCGCTCTCCTCTGCTCTGTTACGGGCATTGATCAGGGCTGTCTCCATCTGCTTCTGGTCGTCGATGCGCATCGAGGCACCCACGATTTTCGTCGGTATGCCATCGGCATCGCGGTCGGCCACCGTGGCGAAGCTCTGCGCCCAGTGGTATTTCGCATTCGGGTTATCCTTTACCTGATACTGTTGGTTGAAGAACATTGAACGCCCCTCAGTCAGGTCATCCAAAGCCGACATCACTCGCGAGGCATCGGTAGGCATCAGCACATCCTGCAGCAGGTCGATTGGCGCCTCTGTTCCTGAAGAGAAGGTAGCGCCATCACGGAAATCGGCATCATAGGTAATGATGCGGGTACGGGTATCAACGTGCCACGTCGACAGTTTCATGGCCTTCAGCACCAGGTCGTACTCAATATTATATTGCTGAACCCTTGTTAAATCGTCGATTTCCTTACGTATCCTAATGCCATTGCGATATTGTATAATGATACCAGCCACGGCTACCAGCAGCAGCAAGATGAATATGCACCACAGCAACGGATAAAGATAAGCATCTTTAATCTGGAAGAAAAGTAGCAATCCAAGCATGGTTTCTAAATGGTTTCAAACATGAATTCGGTGGGCAAAATTAAAGATTTTATTTGAATTGCCAACAAAAATGCCTGTTTTTTTCGTAAAAAGTCATCTTTTTTGTAAGATTAACAGAAAAAATGTGTGATATTTGCTCACTTTACATTAACTTTGCAGGCTGTAATTGAATGACATTCATGGAACAAAAATTTGAATTAATCGCCAAAACGTTTATGGGACTGGAACCTGTACTGGCGAAGGAGCTGACCCAACTGGGGGCTAACGATGTGGAAATCGGTAGACGAATGGTATCGTTTACAGGTGATAAGGAAATGATGTATCGTGCAAATTTCCAGTTGCACACTGCCATCAGAATTTTAAAACCCATACGGCATTTCAAAGCCAAGAGCGCTGACGATGTGTATGAGGAAATCAAGAAGATAGATTGGACAGAATTTTTAGGGACGGAGAAGACCTTCACCGTCGACTCTGTGGTGTTCTCTGAAGAGTTCCGCCACTCTAAGTTCGTGTCCTACAAGGTGAAAGACGCCATCGTGGATCAGTTCCGCGAGAAGACAGGCAAGCGCCCCAACATCTCTGTGGCTAACCCTGACGTCCGTCTGAATATGCATATCGCAGAAGACAAGTGTACGCTGAGTCTCGACTCCAGCGGCGAGTCGCTGCATCGCCGCGGCTATCGTCAGGAGAGTGTCGAGGCACCTCTGAACGAGGTTCTGGCAGCAGGTATGATCCTGCTCTCAGGCTGGCAGGGCGACACCGATTTCATCGACCCCATGTGCGGCAGCGGTACGCTGCTCATTGAGGCTGCCCTCATTGCCAAGAACATGGCTCCTGGTCTGTTCCGCAAGGAGTTTGCCTTCGAGAAGTGGCCTGACTTTGACGCCGACCTCTTCGACAGCATCTATAACGACGAGAGTTTGGAACGTGAGTTCAATCACAAGATCTACGGCTACGATATCGACATGAAGGCTGTAAACACAGCTCGCATGAATGTGAAGGCTGCTGGCCTGTCTGACATCATCAGCATAGAGCAGCGCGACTTCAAAGAGTTCACCCAGCCAGAGAACAAGAGCATCATCATCACCAATCCGCCTTATGGCGAGCGCATCTCTACCCCCGACCTCATGGGTACCTATCGTATGATTGGCGAGCGACTGAAGCACCAGTTCAAGGGCAACGACGCCTGGGTGCTGAGCTATCGCGAGGAGTGTTTCGACCAGATTGGTCTGAAGCCCAGCATCAAGATTCCTCTCTATAACGGCAGTCTGGAGTGCGAGTTCCGCAAGTACCAGATGTTCGATGGTAAGCTGAAGGACTTCCGTTCTGAGGGCGGCATCGTGAAGACCGAGGAGGAGAAGCGCCAGATGGCCGAGAAGCACCGCTTCAAGAAAGAGCGCGAGTTCAAGAAACGCCTGGAGGAGCAGGAGGAGAACGAAGAGGCCGACATCCGCTCGTTCACCTTCCACCGCCACAACCTCGACAAAGACAAGCGCAATGAGCGCAGAAGCCGCAGAGACAACGGCCGTGAAGACCGTGAGGAGCGCAGAGACCGCAAGGGCGGCTACAAGAGCAGCGCGAACAAGGGCGGCCATGAGCGTTTCGACCGCAGCGGCAAAGGTCGCTCATTCAGCAAAGGCAAGGATTTCGGAAAGAAAAGGAGATTCAACGATGACGAGGATTAAGCAGTTGCTGACCACGACATTGCTCCTGGCAGCCTCTATGACAATGAGCGCACAAAACAGACTTTTCTCCCTTGAGGACCTGAATTTCGGCGGCAATAACTACTACCGTATGCAGCCCAGGGACATGTTCCTCACCTGGTGGGGCGAGAGACTCGTTCAGACGGATGTGGAGGAGTGCTACCTTATCGACACGAAGACTGGTGAGAAGCACCTGCTCTTCACCCTCGATGACATCAACACATGGGCAGAGAGCGACAGCGTGAGATATGTTCGCCACCTGATGAACGCCACCTTCCCCTACCCCAGTCAGCCCATTGTGGCAGTAGGCAACAGAAAGGCTTTCATCCTTGTCGACTTCGAGGCAAAGAAGATTGTATGGCAGGACAGCATCTCCGGTCAGGAGGCAAACGACTGGAACGCCCAATCGCGCGCCACAGCCTATGTCGAGAACAATCAGCTCTTCATCGCCGACGCACAGGGCAAGAAGCACCAGTTGTCGACTGACGGCTCACGCGAGATTGTCTACGGACAGTCTGTCCACCGCAATGAGTTTGGCATTAACAAGGGCACTTTCTGGAGTCCTGATGGTATGCGTCTGGCCTTCTATCGCATGGATCAGAGCATGGTGACCGACTATCCGCAGGTGGATATCTTCCCTCGCGAGGCCACCCATGAGCCTGACAAATATCCCATGGCTGGCATGACCTCTCATAAGGTCACTGTAGGCGTCTACGACCTCCAGTCGCAGCAGACCGTCTACCTGCAGGCTGGCGACCCCACAGACCGCTATTTCACGAACATCGCATGGAGCCCTGACAGCAAGACCGTCTATATTCTTGAACTGAATCGCGGTCAGAACGACTGTCGTCTGGTATCTTATAACGCCATCACTGGTGAACGTATCGCAGAACTCTATCGCGAGACATCCGATAAATATGTAGAACCACAGAACCCCATCCAGTTCCTGCCTTGGGATGACACGAAGTTCATCCTACAGAGTGAGAAGGACGGCTATAACCACCTCTACCTGTTCGACGTGAAGGGTAAGGAACTCAAGCAGCTCACCAAAGGCCCTTGGGTGGTAATGGAGGTGGTTGGTTTCAACCGCAAGAGCCAGAGCATCATCATTCGCTCCAACGAGCTCAGTCCCCTGCAGAGCAATCTCTATGCCGTCAACGTGAAGACGGGCAAGCGCACCCTTCTCGACCGTGGCATCGGCGTGACTCGCAGCGTCAGCCTCTCTGCCTCTGGCCAACAGGCTGTTGAGAAGTTCTCTGCGCCCGACATTCCTCGCATCATCGATATCGTGAACACCAGCAATGGGAAGCGTTACGAGTTGCTCAATGCCGAAGACCCCTGGCAGAACTACCAGCAGCCCATCTTCGAGAATGGCAGCATCAAGGCTGCCGACGGACTGACCGACCTGTATTTCCGCATGGTGAAGCCTGCCGACTTCGATGCCAGCAAGAAATACCCCACCGTGGTATACGTATATGGTGGTCCCCACGCCCATAACGTCGATGCCTCATGGCACTGGATGAGTCGCTCGTGGGAGACCTATATGGCTCAGAAAGGCTATATCCTGTTCATCCTCGACAACCGCGGTTCAGAGAATCGCGGACGCGACTTCGAGCAGGCCACCTTCCACCAGCTGGGACAGATAGAGATGCAGGACCAGATGAAGGGTGTCGACTATCTGCGCACCCTGCCTTACGTTGATATGGATCGTCTGGGCGTACATGGCTGGAGCTTTGGCGGCTTCATGACCATCTCGCTGATGACCAACTACCCCGATGTGTTCAAGGTGGGTGTGGCTGGCGGCCCTGTCATCGACTGGAAATGGTATGAGGTGATGTATGGCGAACGCTATATGGGCACCCCTGAGAACAATCCTGAGGGCTATGCCAGGACTTCTCTGCTTGCCAAAGCCAAGAACCTGAAGGGCAAGCTGCAGATTATCACCGGCTACAACGACAATACCGTGGTACCTCAGCACTGCCTGTCGTTCCTCGATGCCTGTATCAAGGCTGGCACACAGCCCGACTTCTTCGCTTACCCTGGTGAGGAGCACAACATGCGCGGCCATGCCAGCGTGCATCTGCATGAGCGCATCACACAGTACTTCGAAGACTACCTAAAGGTGAAAAGGTAGAAAGGTAAAAAAGTAAAAAGAGAAAAGGATAAGAAATATGAAAATACTACTGTTAGGAAGTGGCGGACGTGAGCACGCCCTGGCTTGGAAAATTGCTCAGAGTGAGAAATGTGAGAAACTCTATATTGCCCCAGGTAACGCTGGCACTGGCAACTGCGGTGAGAATGTAGCCATGAAGGCCGACGACTTCGAGGCCATCAAGGAGTTCATCGTGGCCAAGGGCGTTAACATGGTGGTTGTCGGTCCTGAGGACCCTCTGGTGAAAGGCATCTACGACAACCTGAAGGCCGACGAGCGTACTAAGGACGTACCCGTCATCGGCCCTTCAAAGGCTGGTGCCGTACTCGAAGGCTCCAAGGACTTTGCCAAGAGTTTCATGCAGCGCCACAACATCCCCACAGCACGCTATCAGACCTTCGACGGCGAACATCTGGAGGAAGGTCTAAAGTTTCTTGAGACCCTCGAAGCTCCCTACGTTCTCAAGGCCGACGGTCTCTGCGCAGGTAAGGGCGTTCTGATTCTCCCCACCCTCGACGAGGCCAAGAAAGAACTCAAGGAGATGCTGGGCGGCATGTTCGGCAACGCCTCGAGCCGTGTGGTCATCGAGGAGTTCATGAGTGGTATCGAGTGCTCTGTCTTCGTACTCACTGATGGCAAGAACTATAAGATTCTGCCTGAGGCCAAGGACTACAAGCGTATCGGCGAGCACGATACGGGTCTGAACACTGGCGGTATGGGTAGCGTTACCCCTGTGCCCTTCGCCACCAAGGAATGGATGCAGAAGGTGGAGGATCGCATCATCCGTCCCACAGTAGAAGGTCTGGCTGCTGACGGCATCGACTATAAGGGATTCATCTTCTTCGGCCTCATCAACCGCACCAATACGCCAAGCAAAGAGGCTGAGCCATACGTCATCGAGTACAACTGTCGTATGGGCGACCCAGAGACAGAGAGCGTCATGCTCCGTCTGAAGAGCGACATCGTCGATCTGTTCGAGGGTGTGGCTGCCGGCGACCTCGACAAGCGTGCCATCGAGTTCGATCCCCGTTCTGCCGTGTGCGTCATGATGGTGAGCGGCGGTTACCCCCAGGAGTACAAGAAGGGTTACCCCATCACAGGCATCGACCAGGTAGAGGGATCTATCGTCTTCCACAGTGGCACGGCCATGAAGGACGGTCAGGTAGTGACGGCTGGTGGTCGCGTCATCGCTGTCTCTTCCTACGGCAAGGATAAGGCCGAGGCACTTCAGAAATCGTTTGAGGAGGCTCAGAAGATTCAGTTCACCGATAAATATTTCCGTCGCGACATCGGCGCTGATCTATGATCAAACGCTTACAAAACAGAATCGCAGAAAGCCGTTACGCATTGCCAGTAACGGCCTTCTACGCCATACTCATCTGGCTCACCGCTGGTCTGGTGTCCCAGCAGTGGTGGGTCCAGTTCGGCTGTTTCGTGCTGTCGGCGTGGATGATGATGCAACTCAACAATGAGAACCTGCTCATCCGCATCTACAGCCGACTGGTGTCGTGCGCCTATCTGGCAATCACCTGTGCGGCAGTCTTTCTCTTTCCCTCGCGCTCAGGAGCACTCATGCAGATGGGAGCAGCTTTGGCTCTTTACCTGCTCTGGCACAGCTATCAGGACCGCGACTCGGTAGGCTGGACATTCTACACATTCCTTTGTCTGGGCATAGGAAGCATCATCCAGAGTCAGGTGCTTTACTACCTGCCTGCGTTCTGGATTATGATGGCGTGGTTCATCTTCTCACTCTCATGGCGCACGTTCTTTGCTTCCCTGTTGGGCCTGCTCACTCCCTATTGGTTCTGTCTGCCTTATTATGTCTATCAGGGCGAAGACAGTCTGGCTCTGCTGTCAAGTCATCTGAGCAGTCTGTTCGATATCGTGTCGCGCCCCGACTACACGATGCTCAACTTGTCCCAGTTGACATTTCTGGGCTTTCTTGTAGTGCTCTTTGTCATCGGCGCCATCCACTTTATCCTCACCAGCTATAAGGATAAGATCCGTGTACGCCAGATATACTACAGTTTTATCATGGTGGCCATTTATTCCTTATTGCTGGTGGTGGTTCAGCCCCAGTGCTACGACATGGTAATCCGTGTGCTGATTCTGGTGGTCAGCCCCATCGTCGCCCATTTCTTTGCGCTCACCCACACACGTCTCACCAACATCCTGTTCATCGTCATCATCATCATGACCCTTTTGTTCACAGGCTATAACCTATGGATGTCATCATCACTCTTTTAAGTCAGTATGGTTATTGGGGCATGCTGCTGGCAGCCTTTCTGGCAGGCAGTTTTTTCCCTTTTTCCAGCGAGGCGGTGATGATAGCGCTCATGGCCACTGGCCTCGACCCTTGGCAACTCATGGTCTACGGCACCATCGGTAATGTGCTGGGCTCTGTGGTCAACTACGGCATCGGTCGTATGGGCAGGATGGAATGGATTGAGAAGTACCTCCATGTCAGGAAAGAAAGCCTCGACAAAGCCCATCGTTTTCTGGCGGGCCATGGCTCTTGGATGGGCTTTTTCGCCTTTCTGCCTGTTCTCGGCAGTGCCATCACCATCGCCTTGGGACTGATGCGCTCCAACATCGTCATCACATTCATCGCCATCACCATAGGCAAATTATTCCGTTATATTATCTTAATTTACGGCGCAGGGCTGTTTATGTAAACAAAGTTTTTAGTATCTTTGCAGTCATAATTTGAGTTTTAACGTTAGAATAGCATATTTTCAATGAAACAATTCAGACTGGTGGACAATACCCTCGGTTGGCTTTCTTTTCTGATTGCCGCCTTTGTCTATTGCTCCACGATCGAGCCGACAGCCAGTTTCTGGGACTGTCCGGAGTTTATCACGACAGGTTATAAACTTGAAATAGGTCACCCCCCTGGGGCACCGTTCTTCATGCTTACCGCCAACCTGTTCTCGCAGTTCACAAGCGATGCGACTCAGGTGGCCCGCATGGTCAACACGATGAGCGCCCTGCTCTCTGCCACGTGTATCCTGTTCCTCTTCTGGAGCATCACCCACTTGGTACGCAGACTGCTCATCAGCCGCTGGGAAGACCTCTCGCTCTCTAAGCTCATAGCCATCGAGGGATCTGGTTTGGTAGGCGCATTGATCTACACCTTCAGCGACACCTTCTGGTTCTCGGCCGTCGAGGGCGAGGTCTATGCCTACTCCTCGGCCTTCACTGCTGTGGTGTTCTGGCTCATTCTGAAATGGGAAGACCATGCCGACGAGCCTCATTCTGACCGCTGGCTCATCCTGATCATGTATATGACAGGTCTGTCTATCGGTGTCCACCTGCTCAACCTGCTGTGTGTACCTGCCATCGGCCTGGTATATTACTACCGTCGCTATCCCGATGCCAATCTCAAGGGCTCGCTCATTGCCTTAGCGGCTTCGCTGGTCATCCTGGCAGCCGTGCTCTATGGCGTCGTTCCTGGCATCATCACCGTGGGCGGCTGGTTCGAGCTGTTCTTCGTCAACACGCTCGGCATGCCGTTCAACACGGGCGAGATCATCTATATCATCCTGCTGGTGAGCTGTGTCATCTGGGCAGTCTATGAGACCCAGACGCAGCGTCACTCCGAGAAGGTACAGAATATTGCCTTCCTGCTCTCAGTGGGCATGCTTGGCATTCCATTCTACGGTTGGGGATGGTCGGCCTTCATCATCGGTATCATCGTACTGGCAGCCCTCTGGTTCGTATTGGGTTACACCAAGGACAAGAAAGCACTCATCACAGCCCGCATGAAGAACACCACCCTGCTCTGCATGCTCATGCTTATGATTGGCTACTCCAGCTACGCGCTGATTGTCATCCGCTCTTCTGCCAACCCCCCGATGGACCAGAACTCTCCAGAGGACATTTTCACACTCGGCGACTATCTGGGACGTGACCAGTATGGCAACCGCCCACTGTTCTATGGTCAGGCTTACACCTCTCAGGTAGCCCTCGAACAGGATGGCAACTACTGCAAGCCCGTCATGTCGAAGGGTAAGCCCGTCTACCAGCGCAAGGAGAAGGCTTCTGCCGACGAGAAAGACTCTTATTTCGTGGTTCGCACTAAAGACGAATACGTATATGCCCAGAACATGTTCTTCCCACGTATGTACGATGCAGGTCATGCTGCAGCCTACGAATCGTGGATGGGAGGTGTCGACGGCACCGAGGTGCCCTACGACCGCTGTGGCGAGCCCATGACCGTCAAGGTCCCCTCACAGTTCGAGAACATCCGTTTCTTCCTGTCTTATCAGTGTAACTTCATGTACTGGCGTTACTTCATGTGGAACTTCGCCGGTCGTCAGAACGATATCCAAGGTAATGGTGAACTCGAGCACGGCAACTGGATCACAGGTATCCCCTTCATCGACAACGCACGCCTGGGCGACCAGGAGCTGTTGCCCGATGAGCTGAAGGAGAACAAGGGTCACAACGTGTTCTACTGCATGCCACTTATCCTGGGCCTCATCGGTCTCTTCTGGCAAGCATGGTACACCCGCAAGCGTAAGATCGTGGTCAACGGCACGGAGAAGATCATCGACGACCCCGTAGGCATCCGCCAGTTCTGGGTGGTGTTCTTCCTCTTCTTCATGACCGGTCTGGCCATCGTCATCTACCTCAACCAGACACCTATGCAACCCCGTGAGCGCGACTACGCTTACGCAGGCTCGTTCTATGCCTTCGCCATCTGGTGTGGCATGGGCGTGGCAGCCATCATCGACTGGCTCCAGCGCAAGCTGAAGAAGGAGAGTCTGATTATCGCAGCCGTGGTAGCTGTCGTTGCTCTGCTGGTTCCCATCCAGATGGCCTCACAGACATGGGACGACCACGACCGTTCTGGACGCTACACCTGTCGCGACTTCGGTCAGAACTACCTCATGACTCTGCAGGAGGAGGGCAATCCTATCATCTTCACCAATGGCGACAACGACACCTTCCCCCTCTGGTACAACCAAGACACCGAGGGCGTGCGTACCGATGCCCGTGTCTGCAACCTCTCTTACCTGCAGACCGACTGGTATATCGACCAGATGCGCCGTCAGGCCTACGACTCACCTTCACTGCCCATCACATGGAGCCGACTGGAGTATTGCGCCGGCACCAACGAGTATGTACAGGTCGACCCCTCGCTTAAGGAACAGGTACTCGAGCTCTATCGCCAGAATCCTGAGGAGGCTAAGAAACAGCTGGGCGAAGAGCCCTTCGAGCTGAAGAACATCCTCAACCACTGGGTACGCTCTAAGGTCAAGGACTTCCACGTCATCCCCACCGATACCGTTTATATGACCATCGATAAAGAGGCTGTTCGCAAGAGTGGCATGATGATGGCAGCTGATAGCATCCCCGACAAGATGGTCATCTCGCTCAAGGGCAAGAGCGCACTTTACAAGGGCGACCTCATGATGCTCGAGATTCTTGCCAACGCCAACTGGACGCGTCCTGTCTACGTGGCCCTTACCGTGGGTTCCGAGAACTACATGAACCTGGGCGACAACTTCGTGCAGGAGGGTCTGGCCAATCGCATCACGCCGTTCACCACCAACGCTCCAGGTGCCAAGAACTTCGATACCGAGAAGACGTTCAACAACGTGATGAACAAGTTCAAGTTCGGTGGTGTCGATACCAAGGGCATCTATCTTGACGAGACGGTGATCCGTATGTGCTACACCCACCGTCGCCTGCTCTCATTGTTGGCCATGAACCTCGTCAACGAGGGTAAGAACGACAAGGCCAAGCAGGTACTCGACAAGTGTGAGAAGGCTCTGCCATCCTATAACATCCCGCACGACTTCCAAAGCGGTTCACTCGACCTGGCTCGTGCCTATGCCTTGACGGCTCAGCCCAAGAAGGCCCAGCAGCTCATCGACGAACTCTGGAAGAAGTCGGCACAGTATCTGCAGTTCTACTGCTCGCTCGACGAGTCTCGTTTCAGCATGTCACAGCACGACTGCATGGTTCATCTCTATATCATGCAGCAGATACTCAGCATCGAGGACATGATAGATCAGAAGAAGTCTGAGCGCCTTGAGCAACAGCTCCAGAGCCTCATGCATATATACGAATCTAAAGGAGGGAGCTACGGAGAATGATTATTGAGCAACCAGCACCCTATCTCCGCTGGCTCTACCCCAGGGCATACTGGAGGATGGACCGTCGCGACAGGTCAGTGTACCTGACCTTCGACGACGGCCCCATACCAGAAGCCACCCCGTTTATCCTTGAAACGCTGAAGCAGTTCAATGCCAAGGCCACCTTCTTCATGGTGGGCGACAATGTGCGCAAATATCCGGAGCTCTATCAGCGCATCGTGGCAGAGGGCCATCAGGTGGGTAACCACACCCACAACCATATCGGTGGTCTGCGCCACACCATCAAGGAATACAGCTATAATGTCGAGAAGGCCAATGCCTACATCCACAGCCATTACGTGCGCCCGCCCCATGGCTGGATGCGTATGGCACAATATGCCTGGCTCAGTCGTAAGTACAAAATCGTGATGTGGGACCTTGTCACCCGCGACTACTCTAAATGGATGACAGCCGAGGATGTGGTCAACAATGTCAAGAAATACGCACGCAACGGTTCCATCATCACCTTCCACGACTCCCTCAAGTCCATCGACAAGCTCCGCACAGCCCTCCCAGAGAGTCTCCAATGGCTCAAAGACCAGGGCTATTCTTTCCGCACCTTCCCCTAAACCCCTTACTATCGACTATAAACACTAAACAATAAAAAAATGAAGAAATTACTAACATCTTGTTTACTAGCTACCACATTCGCTATGACAACAAATGCTCAGCCGCAACTCTCGGCAACAAACATCGACGAAGTACTTAAGGCCATGACCCTTGAGGAGAAAGCCAAACTTCTGGTTGGCGGTGCTAACAACTTCTTCGGCGCAAATGCCGTAGTAGGCGGCGAGGCCGACCTCGTGGCAGGTGCTGCCGGCACCTCCCCTGCCATCCCCCGTCTTGGCATCCCCGCCACAGTACTCACCGACGGCCCTGCAGGTGTACGTATCGACCCCACTCGTCCGGGCACCGACAAGACCTATTATGCCACTGCATTCCCCATTGGCTCCTGTCTGGCTTCCACCTGGAACACCGAACTCGTAGGACGTGTGGGCGAGGCCATCGGCAATGAGACCAAGGAATATCGCTGCGATGTCATCCTGGGTCCTGGCATGAACCTCCATCGCAATCCCCTCTGCGGTCGCAACTTCGAGTACTACTCAGAAGACCCCCTGCTCACCGGTAAGATTGCCGCAGCTTATATCAACGGCGTACAGAGTCAGGGTGCAGGCGTCTCTGCCAAGCACTTCGCTGTGAACTCACAGGAGACCGACCGCACCTCTGTCGACGAGCGCGTCTCTCAGCGTGCAGCCCGTGAGCTCTATCTCCGCGGCTTCGAGATTGCAGTCCGCGAGAGCAACCCCTGGACCATCATGGCATCATATAATAAGGTGAACGGTGAGTTCTCGATGGGTAACCACGACCTGCTCACAAAGATTCTCCGCGACGACTGGGGCTTCAAGGGTATCGTCATGACCGACTGGATTGGCATCCGCGAAGGTCTGCCCACCATCCGCGAGGTACAGGCAGGCAACGACCTCATGGAGCCGGGCCAGCCTGCTCAGGTTGAAGAGATCATCGCTGGTGTGAAGAACGGAACCCTCGCCATCGCCGATGTCGACCGCAATGTGCGTCGCATGCTCGAGTACATCGTCAAGACGCCCAGTTTCCACAAGTATCCAGCCAGCAACGCCCCCGACTTCAAGGCTCATGCCGCCATCACCCGTCAGACGGCTGCCGAGGGCATCGTACTGCTGAAGAACAACGGCACCCTGCCTTGGAAGGACAGTGCCATCAAGACCGTGGCCCTGTTTGGCGAGAACTCTTACGACTTCCTCTCTGGCGGCACAGGCTCAGGCTGTGTACATCCACCTTATGTAGTCGACATGCTTGAAGGTCTGAAGAACGCAGGCATCCAGTCATCGCCCGTTCTCACCGACATCTATCGCAAGTACATCGAGTTCGCAAAGGTCAAGTTCCAGGCCGAGCGTCATCCTGCCAAATGGTACCAGCGCGAGTATTTCGGTCAGCAGAAATATCCGGAGATCGGCCTCTCACCCATCGCCATCAACAACGAGGTGCAGACTGCCGATGCAGCCATCATCACCATCGGTCGCCAGGCAGGTGAAGGTGTCGATCGCGACATCGACACCGAGTTCAACCTCATCGCCGAGGAGCGTGCCCTCATCACCGACGTGTGCAACGCCTTCCACGCTGCAGGCAAGCCCGTCATCGTGATTATCAACTCAGGCAGTGTCATCGAGACCGCCTCTTGGAGCAGCTACCCCGATGCCATTCTCTGCGCTTGGCAGCCAGGCATGGAGGGCGGCAACTCGATTGCCGACCTGCTCACCGGCAAGGTGAACCCCTCTGGCAAGCTCACCATGACATGGCCCATCGCCGCCACCGACCACCTCTCGACGAAGAACTTCCCTGGTCAGCTCGACTACTACAGCTTCAAGGACATGACAGCCAACAAGCAACCAATCCCAGGACATGCCTATACCAACCACGAAGAGGGCATCTATGTGGGTTATCGTTATTTCGACACCTATCAGAAAGAAGTAGCCTATCCCTTCGGTTTCGGTCTCTCCTACACCACCTTCAGTTTCTCGAAGCCTGTGGTGAAGGCAAAGGGTAAGACCGCAGTAGAGGTGACGGTCACCGTCAAGAATACCGGTTCTTGCGCTGGTAAGGAAGTGGCTCAGGTATATGTCAAGGCCCCACAGGCCCGCTTGGAAAAGCCCTCCCACGAGCTGAAGGCCTTTGCCAAGACCCGTGAGCTGCAGCCCGGCGAGAGCCAGACACTCACCATGACCATTCCCGTGCGCGATCTGGCATCGTTCGACGAGACAGGCTCACAATGGCTCACCGAGGCAGGCCAGTACACCTTCCTCATCGGCAACAGCAGTCGCAACCTTCCTGCTACTGCCCAGCTCACCTTGAGTGAATACACCGAGCCCACCTCCAAGGCGCTCTAAGCATAAAAAGAAAAATCCCCGCTCGATTTGAGCAGGGATTTTTCTTTCCTACGATATATCATCTGTTACTAGTTATGACCATTAAACTCCTCTACTGTAGCTTGGCCTTCTTCTGATACACCCTCTCGTTTTAATACCTTCTTAATCGTTATGAAGACAATCTTCAAGTCAGTCCACAACGTGCAGTGATCCACATACCACACATCTAGTTTAAACTTATCCGTCCAGCTAATAGCATTACGCCCATGGCACTGTGCCCAGCCCGATATACCAGGTCTGACTTCATGCCTACGAGCCTGTTCCTTACTATAGAGTGGCAGATATTGAACCAATAAGGGGCGTGGCCCAATGAGAGCCATGTCTCCCTTCAGAACATTGATCAACTGTGGCAACTCATCTAAAGACGTAGAGCGAATAAACTTCCCTACTTTGGTCAATCGTTGGGCATCGGGTAGAGGTTTTCCATCCGGTCCCCATTCGTCTTTCATCGTCTTAAACTTGATAACCTTGAACAACTTCTCATCCTTTCCCGGTCGTTCCTGAAAAAAGAAAGCCCCAGCCCCTTTATTGGCAAAATGCAGCCATATAGAAATAGCCAGCAGTATCGGAGATATGCAGACTAAGAGAATGAGCGAGATACAGAAATCCAACAGCCGTTTAAAGAATCTATTATACATACAAACGAATCAAATCAGGTATTACCATCGGCTTCGTTTTCAGCAGCATCGTGCCCCAAGTGAGGCCAAGACCGAATGACGAGCCGAGAATGGTCGTAGGTTCTTTTTTAAGTTTATCTGCAATTCTCGTCACCATCAATGAAGGAATACTGGCACCGCCCAGATTACCGAACTCTTCCAGATTATACGGACACTTCTCTAACGGCAGTTTCAATTTCTTAACCACGCGATCCACAATCATCTTATTAGCCTGGTGAATCAGGAAGTAGTCGATATCAGTATTCCGGTCGATATTATAATCTGCCATGAACTGCTCAACACTCTTCGGTGGACGGCTGATGGCAAATGTAAATACCTTCATGCCATTAATCATGGTGTGAATTGGAGCACGGACAATGCCATTACCAAAGTCTTCGTACTCAAAACTTTCAGGCGTCGCAGGATGTCTGAAACCACCATGAGGCGTCATCAAAGCATCGCCTCCTTTTCCTAATGTATGGAAGTCGATGATGATATCGTTCGCACTTTCATCATATTCCAATGCCAAGGCCGTACCACCATCACCAAAGAGAGGTACACGACTCTTATCTTTCATCGAGCCCATCCTCAATGCCGTATCTCCCACCAACACCAGGACTCGCTTAATCTGCCCCGTAGTGAGCAGGTTACCTGCTACGGTAATGGCATACATACAACCGCAACAGCCCATCGGAACATCTACGCAGAAGCAGTCCTCGCTAAGTCCCATGCGGTATTGCAGCAGGCAGGAGGTAGGTGGTGTGCGATAGTCGCCAGTGACACTCTCAAATACAAGTTCATCAATGCTATCTTTGTCCCAACCCAATTCTGCAAGCAATTTATCACCAGCAGCCTGACACATATCCGACGCACACATCGTATCTGGTGCGATATGGCGTGATTTAATGCCTACCGTATTGTCAAACAGCTCAGCTTCCTCCTTAGTAAAAAGGTCTATATCGGCAGTCTTGACAGTATGCTCAGGCACTGCCATTGCCACCCCGGCGATATTGACATTCTTTATTTCCCAGCGTGCCATTACAACTCTATCTCGTATTTCTTTAACAAATCTTTTCCTTTGGCATAGGAAGTCATTTCCATAATATCCTCTGGGTCGAACATCATGTCGAAAGCCTCTTCCAGCTCCGCCACCAGACTCAACTGGTGTACAGAGTCCCACTCTTCCACTGTATCCTTCCCATACTGGTCATTCAGTTCCTCTACCTTTGTACCAAACACCTGCATAAAAGCATTGTTGTACTTCTCTATATTTTCCATATTCTATTTATCTTCCAGTTTTGCATATGATGTTTTGGCGGCTTCGCTCCTTAGATGCAATTCTGCCTTAAATAATTGCTAATATTCTTTTTCAGATAGTACCCTAAAGCAAACAAAATGAAGTAACACCTGTACATAAAAGGCACTTCCTTCAGAAACTTATTTGCATCCATTATTCTACCACTATAAATACAGCTTAATGCACGATTCTTGTATGCACTATTATATATTTGCTTTTTTATTTCAATTCCTTGATGGAATAAGTCTGCAAAAAATAAACAAACCTCTAGGCTACTATTATGAAACGCAAGTCTATCATCTATTGATACAGAATGAGCGATAGACCCTTTAATTTCACGATAAACAGCCACTTCTTCATCCATGAAATGAAACGTGGAGTAATACGACATCCACAGCCACATAGGCGCATCTCCCATTTTCCAGTTAGAGGTGTCCCAATTTTTCTTTTCATTTTCGTATGCAGATCGAAGTGAATTCCTATAGCAAGTAGTAGAATGACAAATGGGATTAGATATTATAATCTGTCTGAATTCGTCCTTATCATTCCCATATATTCTAGTGTAGCGATTCTTGTTTTGATCAAAAACCTTAGCCTTTGCATGAACTAAACCAATACTGTCATCAGATTCTAAAATATCTACTTGTTTCTGCAGTTTCTGAGGGTCAGTCCAATAATCGTCTCCGTCACAAACTGCTAAGTATTTTGCATTTCCCTCCCATTCTGCAATGTATTCATGAACTTTATAATAAATACCCGCCTGGTAGTGATTATCTGCCAATAACACTATTACGAAAGATGCCAGCGAGTTACCCCTCAACTTGGCAGTAATAAGTTGTCCATAATGCATGGTCTTACATAACTGCGTGCCCTCTTCCACATCCAGATTCTCTGCAGCCCATTTTTTCAACACGTCTTGTTCACCGTCAATACTGCCATCGTCAATTACTATATATACAACAGGAAAATCTGTCTTCTGAATTATAAATCCGTGCAATGCATCTGTTATCAAGGTGGCTTGGTTATAAGTGAAACACCTTGTTGCCACCATATTGTAGCACGCAGCATTGTCCAAGGTCGAGCAGCCTAATCCTTTTACCATTTTATTTTTCAGCGATTCTGCCATGTTTACAAGAAATGATAACTGTTCAATATATTGTGTAGTTCGCTGCGCGAGCAGAACATCATCAGGTCGATGATACTCAGGTCGGGGACAAACTCATCAGAGCGCTGCTTGTAGCGGATGTCCTCATTGCGCCGCAGGAAACTGAGGTTGATGCCCATCTCACGGAAAGTATCCTTGTCGTAGTAATTCATTCCTGCACCAGAAGGATTAATATAGTCGGTATAACCGAAGTGCTCGCAAGCGCAACGGATAATCTCCGGAGTCCTGAACTCCCAGCGGTCTGACACCTCCGAGAGCATACGGAACTCCGTCGTGATGCCGAGATAGTCAGCCACGGTCCGCAAGCCGCTGCCGAGATAGCGCGTCAGGTCGGGTTCTTCGTCCATCAGGATAGGCTTGA
>JAEEGJ010008651.1_pt1 | contig 27896 bp, 23 predicted proteins | sample 8958761 | NCBI WGS metagenome assembly JAEEGJ01 (sample SAMN16246546, study PRJNA631951) | gut metagenome | biome: gut microbiome; feature: rumen; material: RS-attached | host: Bos | place: Iran: Karaj | collected 2018-10 | reverse complement strand
GGTACCGAGGTTTCTTCTTCGAGTACCGCAGGAGGTAAGGCACATATCCCTTCTGCATCAAGTCCGTAGGGTGTTTGACAATCAGACGTCCATCCTTCGTATCACATTGAATATGATAGAAAGGATGTGTAGATGAGCTCCAGGCATAGCGTAGCGCATTAATCATCCGCAGGAGCAGAGAGCCGAGTGAGTCAGGTGTGATAGCATCCTGCCTTGTCTCGGAACGAAAAGCCGAAATCAGTTCGACAACTTTAGAGATATATTCCATAGCTAAAAGTTTTCTGCAAAGGTACGATATGGCAATGAGATAAGAAAAGACAAATAAAATTCAAGAAATAGTAGTCATTTCAAAATTATATACTAATTTTGTAGTGCAGAATTTAAAATTATGAAGCGATATCTTAAAACATTTATTCCGGACTTTCGTCCTAAATCAAAACCTGATGCTAGTTTTGAACTTCGAGATTTTGAGAACAAAGATTTTATTTGTCCTATAGAAAAGGGAATTGCAGGCGTATATGTTATAACTGGCTCTACAAACTATATTTATCCTGGAGGAAAGAAAAGTCCTATTATTTATATAGGTGAATCATCTGACTTATTAAGGCGTTTGAGAGACGAACATTATACGAAACATTTGAAACTTTTATTAGATAATCCTGATTGGGGGCTTGCAGATAACTATCAGATGGCATCAAGATACCAATATATGTATTACGATGGAAGTCACGTTGATGTTTTCAAATGTCGTGGTAATCAAGATTCAAAAAATCTAGAGTCTTTTATTTTAAATCAGTTTTATCGATATTACAGAGCAATACCTGTCGGTAATGGCGCTCGTTCTTTTGGACAAGAATAATTAAATAGACAGATATGAAAACAAAGATAAGAATAACATATATGAGGAATATTTTTATCTATGTTCTTTTTCTTTTAATAGGGTGCAATGTCGTATCTGCCAAAGGTTTGGTGTTAAATCTCCGATACACTGAAAAGGAATTATGTTTTGACAGTTTGTCAATGAGTTCCACCTTGTCTGAGATTGGATGTGATATGTTCACTTACATTGTTGACAAAAATAGAAGCATTAGTGAACATGCAGAAAAAGTTCATGAAATAGTTAAAAGATATAGAAATGCAGAAACGCAGGATACAATATTCCTCCTCTGCGACCGCCTATCAACTTTTGTCGGTCTTGATGTGGTATCAAAAGATACAACCATACATGGCCTTATTACCCTTACGGGTGCTTATAATGACGGGTGCAGTTTCCTGTATGACGATGTTTCAATAAAGAAGAACCTTGAGATGATGGATTCCTTCTCTTTTGACGGATCAAAGGAACGCTACCTGAGGACCGTTTATGGGATGATTCAGGATAAAAAGAAAGGAAAGAAAATCAAGATTCTCCCTCAGGCTGACAATATGATGAAGGAATTTTACACCCTGTTGAACAGCCCCTATGGGAAGTCTTTAATAGACTTCTCGTTGGAAGATCATCTTCGAACGACAAAATCGTGGATTGGTTTTATGATAGAGGAACATAATGAAATGAAGATGGAAATTGATTATATGAACCTAAGTTGGACGGCTAATAAATATGGAGTGAAATATACCTGCCCTCTATCTTTCCGTACAGACAACTGTGTAGCAATAGTAAAACATGTGATATTAGACCTTCAACAAAAGAAATAAGCAATGAGACACATTCTATTAAGCCTTTTGGTGTTGTTTTTATCATCAACCTTAGCATATGGTGATAGTATTCCTTGTCAGTTTCAAATGCGTGATGGGAGTATTCGCTGTGGTAAAGTGCTTAGTCCTGAGAAATTGAACAAAAAAGCATTGGTGATTTTTGTTAATCATAGACAGCGAAAAGCTGAGCAAGCCCAGTTTTTTTATTCTTACTTGGTGGATAAATTGTTAGCCGATGGCATTTCCTGTTGTTTCTTTGATAACCGCCCGCTTCATTCCGAAGATTCCACTTCCCTGACTACATTGTTCGATATGGCAGATGATGCTGCAGATGTTTATAATTCCTTGAAAAAGAATAAGATGTTCAGGAAGTATAAAACGGGATTTATCGGTACAAGTGAATCTGGGGGCTCTGCACTAATCTCTGCATCTTCTGTTTCTAAACCATCGTTTCTTATTCAGTTGGTTACGAATGTTAAGCCGCAGGATCAGAAAGACCATCAAATATTTACTCTATATAGTAGTCCTGTATGGACGGCCGCGTTTACGGACATGGGTACTGGTATGGGAATTTCTTTTCATGAATATTCCGCTATGGTTCAAAGAATGATAGATGACATGAAACACTCCCGGATAGGTAACAAGGAGGATTACGCCAAGCGTTTATATAACAAGTATGAAGGAGGCATAAAAAGTCACAAGGAACTATTTGTTCTATTAATTACTCACTTTTTGGAGAAACAAATGGAAGAAGACTATTTGGCACCGCGTATGTGGTATAATGCCAAACCTTATTACAAAAAGGTAAAATGTCCCATACTATTTCTTAGTGGATATCATGATTATAATGTTTTATGTTCTACAAATATTGTCGAATTTGAAAAGGCAATGCATAAGAACGGGAACAAAAACTATACGTCCGTAATTGTTGATGCGACTCACAATCTTTTGGACTTGAGCGTTGAGCGTAGAATAATGCATGGAGGGGATGGAGAAATCGACCGAAGCAAGCAACATCAGATAATGGATGCAATAAGCGAATGGATGAGAAGAAACGTTATTTGACAGTTTGCCTCCAACGATGTAAATGCCATGAGGCAATGGACCATTTATCTTATGGCCTGAGAGGATGAAATATTGTTTCTTGTCCTCTGCAAAGGTACGGACAAGAATTGACGCACGAAAAGACAGAAAAAAAGCTCCTGCACCGATGGTACAAGAGCTAAACTATGGGCGAATCAATATGTTTTGGTTTCTCATTGGCCTTGCCCGCTGCGGGCAAAGGCGTTTTTATTTTTCAAGAGCCTTGCCCAAGCTGGGCAAACGTGTTTTGATTTTTTTAAGAGCCTTGCCCGCGCTGGGCAAGCCGTTTATTTTTTCAGTTCGCCTTTGTCCGACGTGGGCAAGCCTCTGTTTTTCTTAAAACACTACAAATATTTGCCTTTTGAGCTACATGGCAAATGGTTTCGCCATATTTTTTGCCCAAGATGCCGTGTTTAGGTTTCAGCGCTCGGCGGGGCGGGAATACTATAGAACTGTCGTGTTTGTTGTACTTCGCCTTACAATCCTCCATCCACGACCCAAATGCGCTGTTCATTGTCGTTGCGGAGGGCGATGTGGCGCTTTTCCTGCTTGCCGTCGGGGGTGGTCAGCGTATAGAAGACGCGGACACCTGCGTATGAGGATTCCTTGCGGGCTTGAAAGTCAGAGGCTTTGCAGCCCTTCATTGCCACCTGCAGACTATTGAAAACGGTCTTGTAGTAGATGAGGGCTTCACTGGCCTGGTTTTCGTCGCCATTGATGATGGCACCCAAAATACGCTCGGCGGCTTGCTCGGCGGTCTCGTTTTGCAGCATTTCCAGGCGGTTGCTGGACGTGAGTTGCTGTTGAGTCATGTCCATCCATTCTGCAATGGGCAGGCGGATGATGTTGGCTTTGCTGAACATGACATTGTAGCGGATGTTGTCGATGTGGAGCAACAGAGTCTTTTTGCCGTCTTTGATGACCCACAGTTTCACGAAGCGCAGCAAACCGTCGTTCTTGGTGAAAGTGTTCTCGACAATGACGCGGCAGTCGTCCATCGTTCCCGTCTCAAATAACTGCTGCAGGTCCTGATTTTTCTCCGTGCCTTCGATGGTCAGCACGATGGTCGTGTCGGTTTCCGTCTGCGTCACCTTGGTTTCCTTCGACAACGCGATGGCCGATTGCTGCATGGCCAACAGCCGCTCGGGGAACATCAGGTTAGCGAAACGCTCCAGAAAGTTAGCTCCGCTATTGCCTTTAACGTAGAGCTTTCCGGGAACCCACATGTATTGGCTGTTGCCGTCCAAGACGACGGTACGACCGTCGGTTTTATCCACGCGGTAGAACAGAGAGTCGTTCTGACGAAGCAGTTGGATATCCGTCTTCACGAATGGCATTGCAAGGTCGAAATAAGTGAAATTCTCTTGCGGCGTGGTGCGGGCGTAAACCTCCATCTGGAAACTGCCCACGTTCTGCACGCTCTGGATGCCCTGTTGCAGGAAGGTGACTCTCGTGTCCTCGGCCACAGCAGGCGTGGAGAACAGATGGCTCCAGCCGATAACGAAGCCGAAAACGAAGATGGCTGCAGCGGCGGCATAGTGCCAAAGACGGAATGTTTTTTTTACAGAAGTGACGGCTTCCTTTGGCTGAAGCTCAATGAAAACCTCACGCAGTTCGTCGTAGTAGGCCTTGCATTGGGGGCATTCGGCCATGTGCTCGTTCAATTGAGCCTGCGTCTGCATGTCTATGTTCTTGTCGAAAAGGTCTGCCACCTTTTCTCTGAATTCATTGCATTTCATAATGTTTTTCCTTTCTAATCGTTGTTAATTGTTTTGTTTCATGCTCCGCCGGATTTTCTCCAGTCCGTAGAGGAAGCGGGATTTGACCGTCGGGAGCGGCAGGGAGAGGATTTCGGCGACTTGGGCAAAGCTGTTGTCGCCGTAGATTCTTAAGCGGATGACCTCGGCCTGTTCGTCGGGAATCTCCGTCAGCAGTCGGGCGATGCGTTTGTAATCGTCCTCGTTTCGTGTGTCGGGAGTGGTGTCGGCCACATCGACCCTTGTGTCCAAAGGAACGGTCTTGATGCGGTTGGCGCTTGCCTGCCACTTGGCGCAGACGTTCGCCAGTGTGCGGAAGAGGTAGCTCGGCAGGTTGTCTATCTGCCCGTCCTCGGTGTCGGAGAGCCGCGTGTGCAGCTTCAGGAACGTCTCTTGCAGCACGTCCTCCGCATCGTCGCCATCCGCAAGCCTGTAGCAGGCGTACCTGAGCAGTCGCGGCCGCTCGGCCTTGAACACATCGGCGAGTTTTTCCCTTGTAATCTCACTTGTTTCCTTCATCGTTTTGTTTGTTTTTTCAGATGCATCTACTATAAAGACCCGAAAACTGCAAAAAAGATTTAACCGTCGGCAACTTTTTTTCAAAAAAAATGGGACATTGACCTGTTTTTGCAGCCAATGCCCCATGATTTCAATGTAATTTCTCTGTACCTTATATTATATGTACGTTTGAGAAGTCGGAATGTTATGCCCCGCCGTGATAATCTCCGTTCTGCATGGTAAGAAAGTGATTAGTACTCCAAAAGGTCGAGGCCTTGGCTACGATAAAAGGCGAACTTCTGGTCACTTGACAGGAGCGTAAGCCGCTCTGTGATTGCATGGGCAATAATGACATGGTCGCTGGGGTCTCGGTGGTCTTCCGCCTCGTTGAGCGTAAGACGGGAATAGGCGAACATCGTGCGCTCCGTAAGCGGCAGAATGTCCACCATGGCTTATTCTTTCATGGCAAGAAGCATTCCCTCTGCTGACTTCCAATATTTAGACAATAACTTCTTGTTGTTGAACGACACTATCAATTCGCGGGCAGTCTCGGCACTGACATAAAGCTTTGTTTGGGGATCATTAAGAATGTCCCAAACATATCGATCGAACGGGTCGGTGTCTGTCAACCAGTCAATGATGACGCAGGTGTCAAGCAAAAGTCGCATGGTCACTTAGTCGATATACGTCACCAATTTTGTTTTCAGTTCAGGGTCGTTGATGATGAATGCTCCTCTGTGTGCCCTTGCCCACCTCATAAATGCACTCCTTGCGGGCTTCTTTGAGTTGACGGCTCTGTTGGCTGCCATCCTTGCTCTTCTCTCTTCTGTTGACATGATTATGCTATTTAATAGATTTACGAGTGCAAAGATACAACTTTTCTTTGAACCCCCGTTGCCTTGCCCCACATTTTTAATATATATTAGGCGAATATGCACAGAAAACGCCTCTTTACAGCAAAAGCGGACAGCCCTTCTGTCGGCTATCCGCTTGTGTGGCTTTTATCTTTATATAAATTAGAACAAGTCGGAATGCGTGCCTGTTCGCAGGAACAGTAGTGTCAGCTCCATGTCGTTCTGCTGCCACGTCATCAGCCAGTCGGGTTCGATGTGACACTCCCAGGTCTCAATGCGCTGGTTAACCAGTTTGCGAGGGCGGTACTGGAAGGGCAGCGAGCCATTAGTTCTAAGTAGAGCAATTGCATCATAGAGAAGTTGCATATCAAGCCCTCTCTTCAGACAGCGCTTCAAGTCTTTGTCGAAGCGCTTGGTAGTATCAACACTATACATGTTGGCTACGGAGTTTACTGAATGCCTCTTCACCTAACACGCTCTTGAACATGTCGTCCACAGAGTCATAGTGAGTAACACGTCCATGCTTCACGTCGTCAAGGGCTTCCTGAAAAGCCTTGGTCTTTGTGATGTCGTACTCCTTCTTTGCAGCGGGCTTTTGTACCTTTACCGATGCCACGCCCACAATCATCTTGCAGGCTTGCTTTACTTTTTGGACGAGACTTTCGTCAGGAATATGTAATACTAATGTAGCCATAATCTATGTCGTTTATTTATTTCACGCTGCAAAGATAGGAAAATAATCAATAACTTCCAAATTATCTGCCAAAAAACACCTTCGGGCGGACGGGAGGCAGCCCGAGGGGAAATGAGGTAAATGGGCGCAGAACCAGGACGAAAAAACGGAAGCCGCGATTGACGACTTCCGTTTCCTGGTTTTATCTTTAAAACAGATCAGAGAACCGTCCCGTGACCCAGGTTACTGCACCTCACCTTCATCCCCGACACAGAATTCCTCAAACATTTCGAAGTCAAGGAAATCCCCGAATACCACAAGCCCTATTAACTCTTTCAAGGGAATTGCGCCGTCAGCAGTGCAATTCCCTTTTTTGATACCTAAGCGTCTGATTTACACCCAAAAAGCAAAGAAATTTTTAGTTCATTTTCTTTGTGATTTGAATTATTTTTTGTACTTTTGCCCCATCTTTTTATTTGAAAATAATTACTAAAACTATAATAGCTTATGAAAAAGAGACTAACCCTATTCATGATGACTCTTTTGACGATGGCAGCGTTTGCGGGATTGAAACAGACAAATGACACCCCATCATACACCATTACATTCAAAACCACAGGGGCAAACGATGGCTCAACCGCCCTCACTACTATTGAAGAAATTATTGCCTCAGGCTCTGAATACGTGTCCGAGATTACCAAAGCCGTCAAAGTCTACCTTGGTGGTAACAATCGTGGTATTAAATTAGGATCATCAAGTGCAAATGGTGAAATCACTCTAAGGCTGGCAGAATCAATAAAACCATCGAAAATTGTAGTAAAAGCAAGAAAATATAATGATAATCAGAATGAAATTACTGTCAATGGCACTGCTTTTACATTGGCTGACGATACCTTTGACGATTGCGTTTTGAACTATGACGGTAATACCACAGTTTCAGAAATCGCTATTGTAGCGACGAAACGCCGTGCTTTCATTTCCTCGATTGATGTCTATTTGCCAAACGGAGATGTACCTGAAGAAGATGTTTATACTGTTGCTGGAAATAATGTAAGTCTTTTCGGGTCATCATGGAATCTCGAAAATACCTCCAATGACATGACTAAGATTCAGGAAGGACTATACCAGCTGCAATTCCATAATAAAGAGTTGACAGCGGGGAATATACAATACAGGATATATAAGAACCGTAACCAAGCAACCTGCTGGCCTGAATCAAATGCCATATTAAATATCCCTAAAAGTGGTAATTATGATGTTTGTTTTACCTTTAATGCTGACACCCATGAAGTTGGAGCTACAGCCACTCTTGTTTTGCCTGAGTCAACTGCTGTTTTTGATTTCAACCAGATGACTCTCCCTGTTTCAGATAGTAACGGAAGTCACGACGGTGATATTACAGAAGATTTTATTCTAACCAAAGGTGACATTACACTGACCATCTCTCCTATAGAATTTGGCAATACCAATAGTCGTTTCTGGAGTACATCAAGCGGACCACAACTACGATGTTATGCTACGAGTACATTGACTATAACAGCCTTTGGTACTATCAAAAATGTTACCTTTGGAGCTAATAATTCCAATCTGTCTGTCGGAAGTATTGACATTGAAAACAAAATATGGACTGGAGCTGCTAATTCTGTTGTGTTTACTGTGACAGGTAGTATCCAAATTAACAGCATTTCAGTCACTGTCGCTGGTGGTTATGGAGACTACAATTTCTCTTTTCCAGAAGGTTGTACTTTTGTAAAAGACCGGCTCTTTGCTTATTTTGAGAAGCCAGACGATTGGAATGGTGATATTAAAGTATGGGCATGGAATGACACCATGAATTTTACACCAGACCAATGGCCAGGTGTTGCTGCCAAAAAAGTCGGCACAAGGGATAGCCATGAAGTCTGGCAGTGGATAGGCCCCGAGATAGATGAGTCTATGCCGTCTGATATCATTTTTAGTGTCAACGGCAACCCTCAGACGCAGGACCTTGTCTTTGTCAATGGAGGATACTACACTAATGACGCTGTTATGCCCATGGCTGTTGCCGACATGTCACTGCCCATTCATGATGAGAGCCTCGTGATTTCAGAAGAAGAATGGAATATGTTGAAGAGCTATTATCTGTCTATTGAATCCAGCGAATGGAATACCCCATGGGATTTCTCGCCTAACATCACATCAGTAAAGACGCTACCAGGTGTCACAGCTGCTGACGGACATGTTGTTGCTGTTGATTTGTCTGCTAACAATCTTACAGGAACATTCCCCTTCTCTCTATTACAGCTACCCTATATCAATGCCTTGAATGTTTCAAACAACCAGCTTTCTGGCGATATCGGTCAGGGTATGGCTGACTACATACAAACCAATTCCTTTATGCCATCGGTTAGAGACTTAAATATCTCTTCCAACCAGTTTACTGGTAACATTGGCCAATTTGCCGTTTCGTTTCCCAATTTGCAGTCATTGAATGCCTCTCACAATCATTTTGATACTGTAAATCCCATGATTGCTGAAACCGTCACATCATTAAATCTCAGTAGCCAAACGTTAACGCATGAAGTAAATCTGCAATTGAATGATGTTTCGACGGATGCCATTCTGTCCAACTTCCCCAACATTTTCCTTTACAATCACGAGGCTCAGGATTTCATACCACAAATCAATTTGTCCTGCACATATAACGATTGGACTGTCGCGATGGATTTAGCCAATGGTGAAATGACGATTCCGTCTGTTTCCACACAAAATGTCTATAGAGGTGAGAATGGAGGAACTGTATTTGCCAAAGTTTTAAAAAGCAACCATCAGGAAGAGGGCAGTACATTTAATATGCATCTATACTTTGATGAGGGCGATGCCAATTTTAATGGTAAAACAGATGTCCTCGATTTACAGACGACCATCAATTATATGTTTAATGAATACAATAATAAGCCTTTCAATTTCACAGCTGCTAATCTGTGGCAAGATGCGACTATCAATGTTCAAGATGTCGTCTGTTTGGTTAATCTCTTGTTAGAGCAAAACAATACCGCTACAAGTAATAGTTCTAATCTTGTTCCCAGAATGAATGCATCAGTATATGCTACTGCAAGTGTTTATATTCAAGACGGGAACCTGTATATAGAGTCTTCACTGCCAGTTTCTGCTTTTAGTATCATCATGTCAGGTGCGAGTGATTCTGAAATAGTATCGTCATTAGGCGGTTACGGAATAACTTGTCGTATAAAGAAGAATAATGGCAGAACTCATTTGCTTGGCTATTCACTCAATGGAGGCACTCTACCTGTCGGGAAAAATGTTATTGCGGAAAACGTTGGAGGAACAATTGTTAAAGCGATGTTAGCTGACATTAATGCCGATGAGATACCTGTCAGCGCTAACGGTTCCCCCACAGATATCCGCCCTTCAACTTATACAACTCCTTCGTCTATTTACGATTTGCAGGGTCGCAGAATAATCAATGAAGAAGAAATGAAGTCTGGTGTTTATATTATCAATCATCACAAATTCATCAAGAAATAAAACTTTGAAAAATATGAAAACAATAAAATGCTTATTGATATTATACGCATCACTTTTGGGGATGGCTGTCAATGCCCAGACAGGCAACAGACTGTATATTAATGATGTACGTATGTCGCGTGGTTCTGAACAAACCATTTCTATTGGAATGGACAATGAGACAGAAATTACTGCGGTGGAATTCGTTCTTCATGTACCAGATGGTTTTTCGGTGAACCCTCTTTCTATTGTGATGGATTCTTCACGTTCCAATGACCATGAGGTAACAGCACGCGCCATGGGCAATAACAACTATAAGGTGATGGTTTTTTCACCTACGAACAGCCCAATAAACGGGATGGCAGGAACATTGTTTACAGCAACCCTCATAGCCGCATCGACTGTAACCGATGAAACGGAGTATCAGCTCGTCATTACCGATGCCGTGATGACAGTCCAGTCTGGAGCAAACGTCATCAATTCTGTTCAAAATGGTCATGTGACTATTGCCAGTATCCCCAACCTGCATGTTATTTCACTTGACTGTTCCAATCCTGTTGCTGGTTCGGAAATGACGGTCAGATGGAAAGTTCGTAATGATGGACGTGGTAATACTGGCAATACTGAATGGAAAGACTATGTCTGGTTGGTTCCTGATATTCAGGGGAATTCTTTAATGACCGGGGTTATCCTATTGGCTACTGTCAATAATGTTTCTTCTTTACAGTCTGGCGAATACTATGAAAAGAGTATTAACGTACAGTTGCAAGAACGAATTTATGGTAATTACTATCTCGTTGTTACCAGTGATATGTACAGAGTGACGAATATTGACTTCTCTGCAACCAACAATCAGGTTCCTGATCCTTACGAACCCGAAACGGCAGCATACGGATACCTTCGCGGATATGCCAACCCTTCATACGACAAAGTTCAGGAAGAAGGTGAGCAGAATGGGTGGAGTGATAACTTTTTCTATAAAGCCATCAACATTGCCGTACCCCCATTGCCAGACCTTCAGGTAACAAAGGTTACCGTTGTGGTAGATAACACCCATAACGAGAACTCACCACTCTCCATGGCAGGATTGGCCAGCTCTACTGCGTTCTATTCTGGTAAGCATGTTCTCATTACCGCTACTATAACAAACAAAGGCGGTGCACCTGTAAATACTACTACTTTCATTAATGATGCCTATATCTCTTCAGCAGAAAACCACGAAGATGCCAACTTGATTCATCTTTCCCGTGAAAACCTGACGACTGCATTAGGAGAGGAAGAAAGTGTCAATGTTGTCTTTTCTGCGCAGATACCGTATGATTGGAGCGGTGATACATGGTTTCTTGTATATGCCGATACTGGCGATGCCGTTTATGAGCTTGCTAATACCGAGAACAACTGGGGACACAGCATGAAAATAGATGTTTTGCTTACCCCTGGTGCTGATTTCGAGGTCAGTAATTTATCGGTGCCTTCTAAAATTACTTCTGCAGTTCCATTCGACATCAGTTATTCCGTGGCGAATATTGGCCCTGGTGTACCATACTCGAACACGTGGACTGACAAAGTCTATTTATCGCGGTCAGCATCAGGATTAGACAATTCTGCGATATGTGTGGGAACATATACACAAAAAGGTCAATTTGTGGATGCAGACCATTACACTGGCGACAATTATACTGTTACCAGGAGCATAACGCCATCTAATATTCAGGCAGGTACTTACTATGTCTATGTATCAGTCGATTCTAATAATAACATTTCGGAATACGATGGTGAGAACAATAATATCATTTGTTCTGACGCCATCACTTGTGTTGTTCCTGACTTAACGCCTGAAATCGTATCTATCGCTGAGGATGTGATATATGGCGGCGGTACCTTCGCACTCACGTGGAAGTTGAAAAACATTGGTGCTGGTGACGTTGTAAATAAGTTCTTTAGGTTTAATGTCAATGCTTGTTCTTCTGCCACTGGTTCAAATGCCATTTCTATTGGTTATTATAGCTTGACAGTGTCTATTCCCAGTGGTGGTGAAAAAATTATGAGATGTAACGTAACGGTTCCAGAAAATAGTAATATCTACGGTAACAAGTATATTAATGTTAGTTTAGAGACCAACAATTTCCTGATAGAAAGCAACACTTCGAATAATTATTCTTCTGGTATCCCGAGAACGATTAAACCAAGGGAGACAGGTATGAATCTTTCTGTCACAGAATTAATAGGGCCGTCATTATTGACTCCTGATACATGGGCAAATATCACCTATAAGGTTACGAATACAGGCACGGCTGCCATTAGCCAGAATGTCAATCATGTTGTCTATCTGTCAGATAACCAAAACCTTACTGGTGCCGTCCTATGTGAAGTGCAAAACACCCCGCCAAGTGTTGCTAACCTGCAGTCTAACGGAAAAATATCTGTCAGTCAGGCCATCAAGGTTCCTGCCAACATGACTGGTGGTACTAAATATATTTATGTCGTTGTGGATCCAGAGAACGTACTTGAGGAAGCAGTCCGTTATGATAATTCCCGATATGTCACGACATTCTATAATGGAAATCTCCCGGATTTAGTCATCACTGAACATACGATTCCTGATGTTATAACGACCTCTACTCCAACACAGATAACGCTGAAGATAGAGAATCAAGGCCAAAAAGATGCTGAATCCACAACTTGTCAAATCGCACTTGTCGGCTCTAATAATTCTCTCACCCAACTGACAACGATTAATGTTCCCTCAATCAAAAAGGGGGAGAGTGCAGAAGTGAGTGGAACAATAACTTTGAGAGATAACATACAGGGCAGTCGGACGCTGAGCGTTAAACCTAATTATAATAATAAGATATTGACAATGAAAGGTAATGACCGTACTTTGTGCAAGGATGTTACGATAGTACAGGCAGAATTACCCGACCTCGTCATTTCTGATTTGGAAGTCGAAGGTGGACTTCGTGCTGGTGAAAAGGCTACGGTAAGAGTTGTTGTAACTAACAATGGTGACGATGATACGCATATTACCAAATGGACTGACCAATTTTATTTATCTACTGCCTATTCCCTCAATACGCAAAATGCCATTTATCTGGGTGAGAAAGCACATGTCGGCAAGTTGGGTAAGAACGAGAGTTATGAAGTCTCAGTAAATCTCAATATTCCCTCAAACATTCATGGCTACTATTTCCTTTATGCTGTTGCCGATGGCAAAAAAGCAAATTTAGAGAAAGACAGGAGCAACAACACTATCAGAACCACTGTCAACATTGAAAACCGGAATGAAACTCCTGCTGATCTTTCTGTTGTCAGTGTCACCGCACCGTCAAGAGTGATGGCTGGCGAATTAATCAGTATCTCCTACACGATTACCAACAACGGCCAGTATCTTGCCAATGGAACGCTCCGTGACGTCATTTATCTTTCCAAGAATGCCACTTGGGATGAAAACGACATCATGGTTGGTGTTGTGTCAGGCAATGCGACCATTGAACCGGGTAACACGCTGACGCGCACGGCCAATGGACGTATCACCAATGTTGTGGAAGGTAACTATTACTTTATAGTCAAAACAAATTCTACGCATACCATTGCTGAGTCCGATTACAATAATAATCATGCCGTACAGTCATTTACCAGTGCGGTAGACTTTACCACCTTCCTTCTTGGCAGTTCCACTAACGTCAACACTTCTGGCTATTTCAAACTTCCTGTATCAGGAAACATGTACGGAAAGACGATAGGCTTCTATCTCAATCATGATGAAGACACTCCGGCAGGCTTGTATGTGTCTTACGATGATGTTCCCTCAACAGCCCATTATGATTTCTCATCCACGACTTTACAGACAACCGAACAGGAAGTCCTCGTGCCGAATGTGCAGGAAGGTACCTACTATATATTGGCACAAGCGAACGCTGCTGCAAGTCAGAATGTCAATCAGTTTATACTATCTGGAGAAGAGCCTGCTGAGGAATCCTTCATGACGTTCTCTGCCCATGAAGTGCCATTCGGGGCGACTTCTCTGAGTATCAAAGAAGGCGGTACCGATGGCTGGCTATCGACTGAGATTCATGGTGCTTTACTCGACAGCATCATGGACTTCCGTTTGGTACGTGACAGAAATGTCATACTCGTTGAGGCAGTTACATTCAATGATCAGACATTCAATATCGCAACCTTTAATCTAATAGACGCTGAAACTGGCAGCTATGACGTTATTTCGGAATTACCTAATGGCACGCAGGCTGTATTAGCTGACGGCTTTAGGGTTGTTCCCGGACAGTCCGTCAACTTAGGTGTCAAGTTGGAATTACCGAATGCCTCACGAAGTCTGAATTATGCCCCATTGGCCATTGCCTACGCAAATGGCGGCAATACCGATATTGCGATTAAAGAATTGTTGATTGTGGCAGAAGGGGCTACATTAGCGGAAACCATAGAAGGCTTGAAAGATGGTAAGACAGAAATCCATGTGGTTCCCAATTACACCAAGGACCGACGGGGTTATGTTTCCATTCCTCCTGGTACGCAAGAGGTCATCAACTGCTTTATCGGAGCATCTAATGGATGTACCGTCACTGTTTACGTTGTCAAATAAAAAAGCTGAAATATGAAAAAGATTCTTGTTTCTCTAATATGTGTGATTGGCTTCATGACTACAGAAGCCCAAAACATCATCCGACCGAAGATAGCAGGTCCTAACGGCCTGTGGGTGAACAGCTACAACGGTGTGCTGTTTTTCGGACAGACCGATATTGGGACGCAGAACACAGCCATGCCCATGCAGTTGCGCTTCTACTATAACAGTTCTGCCAACAAGACCAACTATGGATACGGCCTTGGTTTCTCGTTAGGCTATGAAATGCGCTACGAAGTAGACAGTCTGAACAATGTCATCATAGAGGCGGGTGATGGTCGCACTGACACCTATACCCGCTTTGGCAATGATTTTGAAGCCCCCGCAGGTGTATTCAGCACGCTCACCTATAGTGAAGGGAAGTACATTCTCACAGACAAAACAGGTGATAAATATGAATTTGCTGATGTCAACCATAAGAAGCTAACAGCACAGACCGACAGAAACGGCAACCGTACGACGTTCACCTATACTCCAGACTCATTGCTCACGCAGATAGAAGATGCTGTCGGTCACACGATTACCCTGGAGTACACCAATAAACTTCTGACGCGCGCCACCGCTTCCTTCCTTAATGGCAGCATTACCTATTCCTACGATGCCAAGAAGCGATTGATTAAGCGTACCGATGCCATGGGTAATGTTACGTCTTACGATTACGACAAAGATAATCACATTGACGAAATTACCGATGCCAACGGTCACAAGACCAATATATTCTATAGTGCTTCAAGTATGGTGAGTCGAATAAAAACCGAAGTCAGCGACAAGTCCATCCGCTACGACGGCGACAAGACCGTGTTCATCGACTACACCATTCCGCAGAACCAGTATTCCTACTACCGCTGGGACGACAAAGGCCGCGTCATTGAGAAGGTGGGCCTCTGCTGCGGCATACAGTCGAAGCTCGAATACGACGAGGACGATAATGTCATCAAACGAACAGATGCCAACGGAAATGCAACAACCTATACGTATGACGAACGCGGCAATATGCTCTCGCTTACTGATGCCCTCGGCAACACCGAGCGTTACACCTACGATGCCGACTTCAATCAGGTGACCTCCTTCCAGGACAAGAACGGCAACACCTACCAGTTCACCTACGACCAGCGAGGCAACCTCACCGCCCTCAACGGTCCCCTCGGCTTCAGCAACTCGTTTACCTACAACGATAAGGGCTGGCCGCTGACCACCACCGATGCCAACGGCAACGTGACGGCCACGACCTACAATGCCGACGGAACAACGCAATCGGTGATGGATGCCGCAGGCTACACCACCACCTACGCCTACGACCCCTGTGGCAACATCACCTCGCTGACCGACGGGCGCAACAACACCACGACCTATGCCTACGACAAGAACAACCAAATCACCTCGCAGACCGACGCTCTCGGCAACACGACCACCGTCAGCTACGATAAGGTGGGCAATATCGTCCGCGTGAAGAACGCCAAGAACCAAATCCGCGCCTACACCTACGATGCCCTCGGCAACGTGCTTACGCAGACCGACCCGCAGGGCGGTACTTATACTTACACCTACGACGGTAAGGGCAACGTGCTCAGCGTCACCGACCCCACTGGCAACACACAGACCTTCACCTGGAACGAGAAGAACAAGTTGCTTACCCAGACCAATGCCGCCGGTGAGACCACGACCTACGACTACGACGCGAAGGGCAACCTCACCTCCGTCTTCCAGCCCAACGGCAACGTGCTCCAGTACTTTTATGACCGTCTGGACCGTGTGGAACAGCTCTCCGACAACATGGGACTCATCGCAAAATACACCTACGACGGAAACGGCAACCAGCTCACCGTCACCGACGGCCTCGACCGCACGATGACCTACACCTACGACGCGCTGAACCGCCGCACCACCGAGGCCCTGCCCACCGGTGCCACCACCACCTACGCCTATGACGGCAACAGCAACCTGCTTACCGTCACCGACGCGAAGGGCAACGCCACTACATACACCTACAGCTCGCTCAACCAGCAGCTCACCCACACCGATGCCCTCTCAGCCAAGACGCAGTTCGAGTACGATGCCAACGGCAACCTCACCAAAGCTACCGATGCCAAGGGCAACGCCACCACCTACGCCTACGACGCGCTGAACCAGAACACGGCCATCACCTTTGCCAACGGTCTCTCGCTGCAATACACCTACGACGAGCTGGGCCGCGTCGTGGCCTCCAAGGACCGCGCAGGCCGTGAGTTCAAGTATGCGTACAACAGCATTGGAGATTTGCTCACCAAGACCTATCCCGACGGCACCACCGACCGCTACACCTACGACGGCATCAGCCGTATGCTCTCCGCCGTCAACAAGGATGCTACGGTTGATTTCACCTACGACAATGCAGGGCGTCTCTTGAGTGAAACGCTCAATGGCAAGGTGACAAGCTATAGTTATGATGTTGCAGCAGGGAAAAGGACGTTGACCTATCCCTCCGGCATGAAGGTGGAGGAGCACCTCAACGCCCGCGACCTCATCACCTCGATCCTGCAGAATGGCGATGAGGTGGTGACCATCGCCTACAATGCCGCCGGACAGAAGACCACACAAGGCTATGCCAACGGCATTACCACCACCTACGGCTACAACGAGAACGGTTGGCTGTCAAGCATCACCGCCGACCATGACATCATGAGCCTTGAAATGGACTACGATGCCATCGGCAACATGACCGAGCGCAAGGACATGCTCGACGAGGCCCGCACTGAGAGCTACGGCTACGATGTCATCAGCCAGCTCACCTCGTTCCGTCGCGGCACCACCGTCGATAAGTCCTATCAGTTCGACCTTCTCGGCAACCGCGTCAAAGTCTTAGAGAACGGCATCGCCACTAACTACACCTCCAACAACGTGAATGCCTACACCAACATCACGGGTGGTCTCTCTTTCACCCCGCAGTACGACGACAACGGCAACATGCTCAACGACGATAAGCACACATACGCCTACGACTTTAACAACAAGCTCGCCAGCGTCGATGAGTCCGTCGGCACCTACAAGTACGATGCCCTTGGCCGTCGTATCGTCAAAGATAACAACACCTTATTTTATTATATGGGTGATCACATGGTTGAAGAAATTACAGATGGTGTTACCACATCATATGTTTATGGCAATGATATGGATGAAACATTATTAATGTTAAAAGAGAATACTCTCTACTATTATCACATTAATCATCTTGCTTCTACTATAGCGATATCTGATTCTGAAGGGTCATTAGTTGAAAGTGTAGACTATGATGCGTATGGACAACCACTTATCAAAAATGTTCATGGAATTATTATAGATATTTCATCTGTCAGCAATTGTGTTCTATTCTGTGGTCGTTATTATGACTACGAAACAAGAACTTATTACTATCGGGCAAGAACAGTTCATCCTTATACAGGTAAGTTCTTGCAGAAAGATTTTATGATGTACGTTGATGGCTTTAATGATTATGCGTATGTAGTTAATAATCCAATTACATATATTGACATAACTGGGGAGTTTAGATGGAAACCTTTGATACAATCTGTAGGCGGAGCTTTAGAAATAGCTGGAGGTGTCGCATTAGGAGGTTTCTTTGGGTGGACAGGTTTAGGTGCTGTGGGGGGTGCAATGTTAATAGCCCATGGAGCAGATAATCTTCATACAGGTCTGCTTGGTTTTGGTTGTGACCAAGATTTAGATACTTGGACAAATAGACTTTTCCAAAAAGCCGGATGGAGTAAAGATGCAGCTGATTTATGGGAAATGGGAATATTCTTACCACTTGGATTTGCTGGTGGATTTGCTGGAGCATCTAAACAAGCTTATAATTGGATGGAAAAAGCAGCCTTAGCTAATCCTCAAAAATGGTTGGGTTCTGGTGAAAATGTGCTATTATGGCAAGGACTTGGTAAGAATGGTGCTTCTGTTGCGAAAGAATTTGCCTCCAAAAATCAATTACAATCGTTAGAGATGACAAATATGGGTAAAGTAATGGAAGCATTATATCCATATAAAAGTTATTCAAAAGAATTATGGAGAAACACATCTAAGATGTTTGCTGAAAATGCTAAGTCAAGTCCAACTGTATATATGGGTAAAGTAACAAAAGACGCATTAGAATGGTGGAATAGATCCACACTAAAAAATGTGGAATTACCTGTTATAAAATCAAAGGGGCTACTTGATCCTTCTAAATTCCGAATAAAAAACTAGAATAATGTCCATATTACAATATAATGAAACGTATTTCGGGTGTCGCTCCGACAAGAAGAAAAACAGATTTTCGACACTGTCCGAGCATTCCGACAAGAAGAAAAACAGCATTTTGATGCTGACCGAGCACTCCGACGAGAACAAAAACAGCATTTCGACGCTGTCCGTGTACTCCGACAAGAAGAACTTAAACAATTAAAGAACAAATATTGAAAGATATGAAAAGAATATTATTATTTTTGTCTATGCTACTCTGCCTCACGGCAGGCTATGCACAGGATAATTTGGATGGCCAATGCGGAGGTGGCCCTAAAGGTTATGATAAACCTCAACCACATCCTTTCCTGCAGAAAATACAGGCGGCATTCGGCTCCATTCCTATATTGGTATCAAAAGACCCCAATGAGATTATCGGTCCAGAAGGCTATGACTCTGTGAGGTGGGTGAGCATCAATGATGTATTAAACTACACTATCTTATTTGAGAACGACCCGGAATTTGCTACGGCAGCAGCACAAAAGGTTGACATCAGATTTGGTTTTCCAAATAAAAACTGGATGAAGGGCTATGGAATTAGCGACTATTGCTTTTCCAATCTGTCATTCAAGGTAGACAAACCCTCAAATGCCTACCAGAACCGTATCGACCTAAAGGACACGTTGGATATCTACGTTGATCTGATTGCTGGTCTTGACGTAGCCAAGCAACAAGGTTTTTGGACGTTCACCACCATCGACCCCGAAACAGGTTATGCTCCGTGGGAACCTGAAAAAGGTATGTTACCCGTGAACGACTCCACACATGTGGGTGAGGGTTATGTCACCTTCCAACTGAAACCTTACGAGGGTCTGCATACTGGTGACAGCATCAGCATTCAGGCCAGCATCGTCTTCGACCAGAACGATACAATTCCCACCAACCGTTGGGTCAACAGGATTGACGCAGGCAATCCGGAGAGTAAGGTGACTGCCGAGGCCCATCCGACACTGCCAAGTGTATATAACCTGACGTTCACAGGTAAAGATGATGAAAAAGGCTCAGGATTAAAACATCTGCTGCTCTATCTCGCCAATCACAATGGTATATATGAGGAGATAGACACTGTAGCTGTGGATTCTGTATTGGCCTTCCCTGTTGAGGCGGGCAAACAGTATAAACTGTATTCCATCGCCGTGGATAACACCGGCAACCGCGAACCAGCCAAATTGGAACCTGACGTCATCCTGAACTTCAATCAAGCTCCTACAGACTTGATACTGAGTGACTCAACATTCCAGGACGACTTTGTGCCAGGCGGCTTTATCGGCAAACTGACTTCTGTGGACTCTGAAGACGAGAAGTCTTTCACCTACGCATTGGCTGAGGGTGACGGAGCAATCCACAACGACATGTTCCAGATTACCGATGACCAACTACAGATTAAGAACTCGTTTAAGTGCGCCGAGGATAAAGAATATAAGGTACGCATCAGTACCACTGACGATGGCGGCATGAGCTTCAGCAAAGCCTTTGTGTTAAAGTTGGAGAATGTGCTGGAAAAACCAAAGGCTGATTCTTTGAAGGTGAATATTTGTGAGGGAGAAACATGCTTATTCCATGGTGTTGAATACGACAAGACTGGTATCTATACCTATACTCAGAGTAATGAATATATGTGTGATAGTGTTTATGTATTGGACTTGTCAGTGCTGGCACCATTAGAGCCACCTGTTGTGACGGTAGAAGGACCGAATACGCTGGTGTCGTCAGCTGCAAAGGGCAATCAATGGTTCAAAGCAGACGGTACACTCATAGACGGTGCTACTGGTCAGGCGTTCACACCTGAAGAGGATGGCATCTATTATGTTGCCGTCTCTAACGGTACTTGCTTTTCGGAACCATCATTGATGTATAATGTGGTGTTGACTGACAGAATTGATCTGGCACTCGACTTGCAAGAGGGCTGGAACTGGATGTCGTCGAATCTCTCTGAGAATGACAAGAAGGATGCAAAGACATTTTTGGAACCTCTCGGCGAAGATGTAAACAGACTGGTGTCTATCAGTAGCGAACTTATCAATGACCCGCTGTATGGCTTGGTTGGCTCGTTGTCAACGATAGAGCCTCAGCAGGGATATAAATTGGAGATGAGTAAGGCTGCGGCCAACACATGGTCTGGCCCTGCTTCAAGACCGGAAGAGACGGCGGTACATCTGCATAAAGGCTGGAACTGGATAGGCTATGTGCCAGTAGCCATACAGAATATTAAGGATGCTCTGTCAACACTAGAGGCTTCGGAGAATGCTGTCATCAAAGGTGAAGATGATTTCGCCACATTCACGGCAGGGCAATGGACAGGTTCATTGGAAGAGCTTCAGCCAGGTCACGGATATATGTACTATGCAGACAAGGATATCACCTTTAACTATCCTGCTAAACGTGCTTTCGTAGTTCAGAATAGCCTGATGAGCAGGCGGCATGCCTTTGCCATGACAAGGGCTATGGCTCCATGGCAGTATAATGAGTATAAATATCCAGATAACACCACCATGATAGCACGACTGAATGTCAATGGTGCCCAGGCTATGGAAGGTGCATTCACCGTGGGAGCGTTCTGCGATGACGAGTGCCGTGGCATAGGCAAATGGGTTGACGGCCTGTTGTTTATGACTATCCACGGAACATTGTCTGACGAACAGGCGATTACCTTCAAAGCGGTAGAGAATATCTCCGGTGATGAGCTGCCCGTCAATGAGACGGTAATCTTTGACGGTAAGATGATTGGTACTGTCAACAGTCCGTTTGTATTGAATGCCAATGGCAACTCCACAAAAGTGGAAACAATTGACGCGAACTATACGGTATATCCTAAGCCATTGCGCAACTGGCTATACATCAGTGGTCCGACGGAAAACATCAAATCGGTATTTGTCCTGTCAACTGGTGGTAGCAAGGCCATTTCCATGGAAGGATATCATGACAGTGGTATCGACGTAAGCCAGTTAACTCCCGGTGTTTATGTTGTAGCGATTGTCACGAATGATGGTCAGACAAGGTATGAAAAGGTAATGAAAGTAAATAATTAAGTGGTGATGATGAAAAAAATAATATCACTACTCCTGCTCCTTGCAGGAGCTGTGGAAATCAGTGCACAGGATAATACCCATTGGCAATGTGACATCCATGCATATGAGTTTGACATGACGGTCTACTATTCCTTGGTGTATAATGACGAAGCTGTCAGTGACATGGCGAACTATGACGTTGCTGCCTTTGTCGGTGACGAATGCCGAGGTGTCGGCGAAGTCCAGACATTATCACTAACAGGTGGCAATACAGTTAGTTACGGATATATCCGCATCCGCAGCAATCAGAAAACGGGAGAAACAGTCTCGTTGATGGTTTATGACAAAACACTTGATATGGAATGCCATGTGAACGAGACGATTGCTTTCATATCCCAGAGCCTTATTGGGTTACCAAGTTCACCAATGGCCTTTACTTTCTATGATGAACGGCCGGTAACAGTAAAGGTGACTAATACCTCACGTGAATATGGTGAGGCTAATCCTGCGTTTGAATACACAGTAGAAGGTCCAGATTTGGTGGGTGTGCCCGAAATAACCAGTGATGCAGGCAGCGAGTCTAACGTTGGCACATACGCTATAATAGCCACAAGAGGGAGCATCAAAAATGTCAATGTGTCTTTTGTTAATGGTGTGATGACCGTCACCAAGGCTCCTTTGACCATCAGTGGTGGGGAGTATACTATTAGGCGGGGGAATCCACTGCTAGAGTTCGTCGCCACCTATAGTGGTTTCAAAAACAATGAAACGGAAGAGGTGTTGACAACAAAACCCATGTTGATTACTGAAGCGACATCACTTAGCGAGCCTGGAACGTATGACATTATTGTAAGTGGTGCGGAGGCTCAGAACTATGAGATAGAATATGTCAAAGGTACACTAACCATTTTAATCTTGAAGGGTGATGCCAATAATGATGGCAAAGTGACGATAACCGATGCAGTGGCAATAGTGAACAAGATTCTAGGTAACCCTTCTGTTGATTTCAATGTGGTTGCGGCCGATATCAACGACGATGGAGACATCACGATAACTGATGCCGTAGGTGTTGTGAACATCATTCTGAATAATGGCAGTAGTGCAGCACCATTATTAATAAGCAATATAGAGGAAATTGAACCAGAATGAATCTGTATAGCTTTTTTGATACATCTTCAATTAATAGATATATCCCCGATTGCAAATGAATGCAGTCGGGGATATATACCAATAACATTTAGGTAGGAAGTTAGAAGGGAAAAGCTTGCATGGTAGTGGAAAAGTGCGTAACTTTGCAGCGTCAATGATTGACAAAGCGATTTTTGAAACACTTACATTAACAACTTAAAAAAAGAAAGGAAATAAAATTATGCCACTACTTTATAAGTTATACAAAAACAAGAATACCAAGAGTGCCGCCTACGGCAAGTGGTATGCAAAGACCCAGCACGTGGGTACGGTCGACATCGCCAAGCTGGCTAAGATCATGCAGCGTAACTGTACTGTCAAGGAGAGTGATATCCGTGCCGTGCTGGTAGAGATGGTTGAGACGATGCGCGACCAGTTGCAGGACTCAAAGTGCGTGAAGCTCGACGGACTGGGAACCTTCAAGCTGGGTATCAGTACCGAAGGTGTGGAAGAGGCCTATGACTTCAACGCCGGTCACGACGTCAAGAATATCCACGTGAACTTCCAGCCTGAGACCAAGGTTGAGCTCTACAACGGCAAGCGTATCCGTCGTAAGTCTCTCTTCGACGATGTCAAAATTCAGGAGTCTCCTAAGAATGACGTGGACACTACGAAGCCGACATCTGACGACAATCCTGGCGATTAATCCCACCTAAAGGTTTACCCCTTTTTAAAATGTTGTGACGATGAAAACAGATTGGAAAAAGATAGTGAAGATGGTCATCACCATTCTCTCTGCCCTGCTGACTGCAGCAGGTGGAACGGCAGTCATTGCCAGCTGTATGTAACAATATGTAACTCAGAGCTCCCCGGCCCCTTGAATGAGGTCGGGGCGCTCTTCTTGTAATGATGAGTATTGAAACTCTTTCAAAATTATTTCCTGTCTTAGCATCGAGATCACAACGTTAAAGAATAATAAAAGTTACCCTTTGGTAATTTGCCATTGGGTAACTTTTTGTATATTTGCTGAGTAAAATGTGTACTATTGCCTTTACGAAATAATCTTGAAACGTTATGGATATTTTGTTCCCAATTATTTTTATTACTGTTGTAGTCTTCGTCATTATTGCTTTGCGTCTGACTGACAAAATCAGCAAAAAGCAACAGTATTTTTATACTATAGTAACCCTGCTTCTCCCGATTCCTTATTATTATTTTGTCATAAAGACGTTACCAGGAACTCTCGGCTATTCAATATTTTTCCTTTTCCTATCCCTAATTCTTCTCGTGGGATGGTTTCGGGATAAATAATGAATTAGTAATGCCACCGGCTATCTCTTTGGCATTTTGTAATGCTTCTTGTGCCATATCAGAGTTAAGCCAGTACGTGTTTGTGAGCCTTTCCCGAGATCGGGCTTGTTGGGTGGATAGGCGATGTCAAGACTTCTGAACAGTGGCTTCTCACAATAAAGATTCTCCAGTTTGGTGTTGTTCGTCAGGTTCAGCTCCTTGAACTTGTTGCCATTGCAATACAAATCCACAAGGTTCGGATTCGACGACACGTCAAGCACGGTCAGCTCGCAGTCATTACAGCTTAGCTTCACGAGTTTGGTGTTGTGCGATACGTCAATCTGTCCCAACTCGTTGTTGTCGCAAATGAGGTGTGTCAGGTCTTCTTGGAAGGTAACGTCGAGGGCGGTCAGTCGGTTGTCCTGACAGTTCAGCTGTTGTAATTTCTCATTGTTCGACAGGTCTAACGACGTCAGTTTGTTCTTTTCACAGACCAATACGCGCAGTTCCGTATTCTGAGAAAGGTCGCAGGTTATGATTTGGTTGGAGCTACAGTCCAGCTGTTCGAGGGCCTTGAAATGCTCAATACCCTTCAGGCTGCTGATACCCAGTCCACACAAGTCCAGTTCGTCGACTTCGTCCAGGAACTCGTAGGGGATAATGTCGCCGTCGGCAATGGGCAGCAGCATGCACAAAGCACCACGGAAGCGCTTGTCAGGGAAGTTGTTTTCGTCCAGCACCACGGGGTCTCTGGCGATTTCCTCTTCACCATTCTCTACACTTTCTGTCTCGTTCTCAGGTGCGCTCATGTCTGTGAGCGACACCTTCTGGTTTTTGTTGGCATTGCATCCCATAAGGGCCAGAAGCGTCACTGCCATTAAGATCTTTTTCATCGTTTTATCGTTTTTAGTTGTTAAACTGCCGCAAAGATACGATTTTTTAAGTTCATAGTTCACTGTTCATAGTTCATAGTTGCTGCCGTTTAACATCTTTTACCATAATCTGCTCAAAAATAACTGTGAACAATGAACTATGAACTGTGAACTTTTTCGTACCTTTGCTGTCTGAAATAGCATTTACAAAAACTGAAAACTATTATGGAATTTTTAGTACCAATACTGATTGTTCTGGTTGTCGTGTCGATAGCCTTAAACATTGTCGTTCTCCGAAAGATCAAGGACTTGTCCAATGATTATAATTCTATGGTGCAAACCATAAACAGTGCTTATAAAAATAGTGTCATTGAGACTGTCATGAAAATGAGTTGGGATGAATTCCGTAGAATAAAAGATGTTTATCAGGAAATGAATTTCTGATAAGCGATGAGAGAAGTGACGAGGAAATAAACGAAGCAATAAAAGGTTTTTCAGAGATGATGATGGTTAGAAACACATTAAGTCTAAAGGGATTTTGTTCCTGCCTGATGTCGGCATGGATGGTGGTTGGCCTATTTGGCTGCAGCAGTGTGAGGACGGAGAGTGTCGCGGATTTTGCGGTTGCTGAACAGACTGACACGGTGCGTGGTCACGGGGAGAATAATGGAGAGGAGTGGGCTGCATTCACGGTCGATGCCCCTGTCAGTGGGCCTCAGGCGCTGGTGGACTCCGTGCTGACCTTTCTTAACAACGAACTCTATGAGGCCTGTGAGGCTTGTGCCCATTTCGACGAACAGACGGTGTCGTTCAAAAAGGAGGAGATGTTTACCGGCAATGGTGAACAGCTGCTGAGTCACTACATGGAGAAATACCGTCCGCTGATTGCTGACAGTCTGTGGAAGACCTTCGGCGTGAGGCTGATAAAAGAATCCCAGACGGCGAAGTATGTCACCTACGGCGTGGAGGTCTTTCATTGTTCACTGGCTTGCAGCTCGCAAAAGGCGTACTACACGTTTGACATGCACGACGGCCATCAGGTGAAGGAGGTTATCAGCCACGACAACCTCATCCGTTTCTTCGAGGACTATCCTGAATACAACTCCATTGGTGCTGACGCCTGGGCGGGTAGTCCAGGTTGGAAGTTCTCGCCGGAAAACAGATTCGATAACACCTGCTGCGGTCTGTTGGACAGCTGTTTCATGCTTGCCATACCGGGTTACGGCAATCATTTCCTATTGGTGGACTTCCCTTATGGTCAAGTGTTCTCGTACCTCACGCCAGAGGCTCAGAAATTGGTGGAGCAGACGGGTGAGGGAGAGCCGATGCTGCCTCCCTATCTGCCAGAACGGTCTGAAGACGGTGAGGTGTGGATGGAGGTTGATACGGTCCATTGCGCCCTGCTGGGTTATATCAGTGCCGCCGGTGGTCCGCTGGTGGATACACTGATGCACTATGAACCGGAACTGGAAGTTTATCCCAAGCGTGTCCATTCCATTAATGCGGCAGAAGGTGCCACCATCTTCCTCTTCATCTATTCCAGGGGCCATCTCATGTATTGCGACGAGGCAATGACCGTTGCGCTTGGCGAGGACGGTCTGCAACCGGCCACACTTTTCTCATTGGAGAGTCAGAAGGACAGCGTCATCAGCTGCATGTGGTACGACCAGCTGGTGGAAGCCAGCAATGGCTTCCCGTTCGACGAAGTCGACGAGAACCGCTTCGGCATCCACTACGATCCGTTCACCAAGCGCCTGTATGTTCCTATCATGGATGAGCACGATAAAGGCTCTGAATATGCCAATACGAGCTGTCTGCAGTATACCGGCCGCTACCATGTCCTTCAATTCGACGGTAAGGTGTTTGTGCCTGCCGGTGACGACGGAGCCTGGTGGCTGAATGCCGACCTGCGCAACTACAAGCGTACTGTCAGCAACCGCAAGACCGCCGCCGGCATCGAACAGGTAGACCTCATGCCCGATGGTACTACCCGCCGTGCCGTGTGGAAAGGAGCCAAGACCCTTGACGACCTTCGCAAGAAACCGGACGAAGTCGTTGACAAGAAATAATAAACAAAAAACAAGCGCCCAGACCTCAGTGTCTGGGCGCTTGTTTTAATTAAGTCAGAGATTGTACCAACAAACTCTGCACCTTTAGGTCAAAGAATTTCTCCATCGCTGTAGTCACCGCCACCGCCAACGCTCTCTACCTCATCTTTTGAGTTCTTGTGGATGGTGGAAGCAGGGGAAACAGCCAGCATTCCTGCAGTCTTAATAGTTACCACCTGCATTTCTGGATTCATATATTGCTTTTTCATAACTTCTTTATATTTTTAAAAACGAATTGTCTTAATTATATATTTTTCTGAAACGAATTAGAATAATTGGAACGAATTAAAACGAATTATATATTTATTCTCATTCGTGGATATAATTATTCTCATTATTCCAATTCGTTTCTTTTCTATTTTATTATTTAATCTTGGTGAATGCGTTGACGAGCTCGTTTCCGTTTGGAAGAACTCGAGCAAGCTCAGTTCTTCACTCACTTAATCACGACCTTTTTGCCATTCACGATGTACAGACCCTTAGTGGGCTGAGCAACCTTCTGACCATTCAGGTTGTAATACTGGCCATTAGCT
>JAEEGJ010008650.1_pt1 | contig 27897 bp, 23 predicted proteins | sample 8958761 | NCBI WGS metagenome assembly JAEEGJ01 (sample SAMN16246546, study PRJNA631951) | gut metagenome | biome: gut microbiome; feature: rumen; material: RS-attached | host: Bos | place: Iran: Karaj | collected 2018-10 | reverse complement strand
AGGATGACCATCCTCCAACTTTATCTGGCATTGGGCGGTGTGCCCTACTATTTCTCCCTGCTCGACCCAGCCAAGAGTGCGGCTGAGAACATCGATATGCTGTTCTTCTCCACCAATGCGGAATTCAAGAACGAGTTCCGACGCTTGTACACCTCCCTGTTCAAAACCCCTGAACGATACATGGACATCATCCGCCTGCTTTCAAAGAGCAAGGAAGGGATGACAAGGGGACAGATTGCCACCGCCCTCAAAATGTCTTCGGGCGAGGAATTGACCAAGATGCTCAAGGATTTGGTTTATTGCGACCTCATCATCCACCATAGTGACGGAGGCAAAAAGAACTCCGGCATCTACAGATTGATTGACTTCTTCACCATCTTCTACCAGACTTTCTGCGCCTCCGAAACCATCACCGACCGCGCTTATTGGAGGCACACCCTCAACACACCAGGCCAAAACAACTGGTATGGACTGGCTTTTGAACGCCTATGTATGTATCATATTTGGGAAATCATACAATCCCTGCGATTGGACACCATCCTCACCTCTTATTATTCTTGGCGTAGCCGCAAGTCCACCCCTGGGGCACAGATTGACATGATAATAGACCGTGCCGATGGCGTTGTTGATATTTGCGAGATGAAATACTCCCGATATGAATACAGCCAGGATGCAGAAGAGAGCCTAAAGTTAGGAAACCGAATCAAGACCTTCCAGTCTGAAACCAAGACTTCAAAAGCCATTCGGACTGTCCTCATAACTACCAAGGGATTGACTCAAGGTGAACATAGCGATGATTTTGCTAAAGTACTAACAATAAATAACTTATTTGTTGAGAATACCGAGGAAGGTTAAGCCAAACTTGCCAAAAATTTCAAAGTTTGGCGGTAAATATCTCTTGGGGAATTACTTCTTAAGCTCACAAACGTCAGGATAAAAATCCGAAATTTTCCTCCTGAACTCCGAATCGGCAGAGTTGGCATAGCTGCTGTCGCGGTCTTTCACCCACTCGGGGCCTTGGAAGAAAAGCCGCATCTTCTTGTAGTCGCCACGGTCGGAGAAACTCTTGATGATGTAAATCAGTTCGTAAGGCTTGTTGTTCTTGCCGCGCCATTCTATCACGGGCAACTCCTCCCCTTCTGGGCGGCATCTTCCCGTCAGACGGTAGGCTAGCAAGGCTTTCACCGCATTGTCGTCAGCGATATAGCCCTTTTCGGCGAGCCAATCGATGAAAGCAATCAAAGTCTCTACACCTTTCTTCTTTAAGATATCGTCCATGTAGAAAAACTCTTTTGGTGTGTTGGACTTGTGCTGCCAGTCGAAGAAGTCGTCGGGAAGGGTGAAAGGCTCCGAAGGCTTCGACTTGGGGTTTTGGTATTCTTCCCATATCCTGTCAATCAAATCTTTGGCTATGGGATGGTCGAGAATTGGGTCAATCAAGTTGCGCTCCTTCAGCAGGAACTCATCATACAAGTCCCAATAGTAACGAAGGAACACGCCCAGATTGGTTTCGATGAAATGACGGTAGTCGGAAAAGTATTGATATAGCGTTTCGTCGCTGTCATCGGAATTGATGCGCTCGGACGAAGGTTGCCATCGTTCCACGGCTTCAAGCACCACATCGCTGTCTTCCGCTTCATTACCTTTCAAGCGGCCAGCCATGTAGTCGAGAAGATAGGGGAAGTCTTCGTCCTCTATATTCTCGCCTTTGAAAGAATCGTCCAAGCAACTGGCGCACAATTTGGCCAAGGAAGTGGTATCACATCGGTTCTGTTCCAACAACGAAGTAAAGCCCTCCATGTCATTTTGCACTATCCTATCAAACAAGTCCTTCTTCTCGCTCGAACCGAGTGGCAGCACCGAAAGAAATTCCATGACCGTGGTGTTGAGCAAGGTCTTCAGCGTCTTGAAAATCTCATCAGGCAGCAAGAAAGGCAGGTCGGCATCGTCTTCGTTAATAATCTCATTCTTTTCGTCCAGCAGAAAGCGGTTGTTGTGGACAAACACGATGGCATTACAAAACGGCGCAAACACCTCCTTCCATAATTGAAGAGGTTCTTTCAGATCATTATCAGCCTCCTCATCCCGAAGGATCTCGTCCACATCTTCGGCTATTTTCTTCGAGATAGGGGTTTCAATGACCCGCTTTAAGCCGTCATAATAGAGTTTCCGTTTGACTATTTCATCATCGCAATTCATGGGCGCAAAAGTAATCAATCTGCCACAAACATCACCAATTTCAGCCGGACAATTATAGTTACAACCATTTTTTTCTCTATTTCTATTACCTATAAATCCCACTTGTAATCTTTTTACCTCAATATATATTTTTATACTTTTTTTTACTTGTGAGTGAAATGGATAAAAACGAATCCTGGTTGGGCAACAAAACAAACCCCTATCTTGTTGATTTTCAAGATAGGGATTTTCTTTTTCTCAGGTCTTCACTCTACGGCATCATCCGTTTGCCAACCGAAGGTGCTCCATTCCCGTCGCTATTGTTTTCTCAGCTGAAACTCACTGCAATGGGCAATCGTCTTCGTGGAGCCGTTGGGGAAAACACGCTTGACGCAGGGTACTGAGTTATCCCATTTCGAAGCTTTTTCGGATGAAAGGGGCTCAAAGCCCACATAGACCAAGGAGCCGTCGTCCATCCATTCGGCATGGTATTCGGAGCAATCCGTGTCTTCCAAAGGCATCTGTACAGCTCCGTCAACACTTGAAACACACAACACGCCATGTGGATAGTCGCCCCACTCAAGTATGGCCATATAGAGCACCATCAAATTGTCGGGCGAGGAGGAAATGTATTCGAACTCGCGTTCCGTGGCATAGTCGGGGTCAGAGACGTATTTGTCGAAGTCAATCTTATCCGTCAGACAGACGTGTTCGATGCCGTCCACAAGCCAATAGTTGCCTTCCTTCTCGTTGAGCAATTCCTTGAGCTCGTCACGCACAGGGTCAAATGCGTAATTCTCTTCCGTCTGTTCCTCTGCTTTAGCTTCCAGTCGAGCCCTCTCTTCACGATCCCATTCTTCCCAGTTCCAATCGGTAATCTCACCCGTGTCAAGGTTATAGAGTTTCTGCTGGCTCAACGCGTACGAATCCCAACTGAACTCATGCCACAAGCCCAGCGCGTTGTGACCAGGGTAATACAAAAGCGGCGACACCGTTCCGTAGGTCTCGGTCACGCATTTCTCATAGTCCAATCCCCAGTCAGCCAACTTGACGGGACGAAGCGATGGGGCATCCAATTGCATGGATTTCAGCACCATCTTCCCTTTTTCGGGAACGCAATAATACAACATGTTGTCAACGAAGGCACAGTTTACCACGCTGTCGGACTCAACATCGCAGGGAGTCATGGCTGAGGTCTTTGTGTTGTAAAAAAACAACTTGCCCTTGTCAAGCATCACCATGTCGCAATCCGACAAGGCACCGACATTTTGTTCAGCCAACAAAAGGGTTGCATCATCGGCCTTCTCAACCTTGTTGAGGGTATCCTTTACGATGACAACAGGATTCTGCTTTGTTTTTTGATGACAGCCAACGACACCCATAGCCATCATGATGAGCAGGATATAAACACTTCTCTTCATAACCAAAAACCAATAAACACGACTATGCTGACGATGCCTCACTTGCCCAAGTGCATCCTGATCCTGGAAGCTAAAATGTCGACGACTACAGGACTTGAGCCGCGTGGCAGGATGATGTCGGCGCTGCGTTTGGTGGGTTCGATAAACTGCTGGTGCATGGGTTTGACGAAGGTCTGGTAATGACGCAGCACGTCCTCCCAGGTGCGGCCACGTTCGGCGATGTCGCGGCGGATGATACGCATCAGGCGCTCGTCACTATCGGTATCCACAAACACCTTGATGTCCATGCGCTTGCGAAGTTCTTCCTGGGTCAGCACCATGATACCTTCCACGATGATGACCTCGGTGGGATGCACATAGATGACCTCCTGTGAACGGGCACACGTGACGTAGGTGTAGATAGGCATGGGGATAGTCTCGCCTTTTTTCAGGCGGTCGAGATGATCGATGAGCAGGTCCCACTCGATGGCATCGGGATGGTCGAAGTTGATCTGCTTCTTCTCCTCGGGCGACTTGTCGCCGTTGTCGAAGTAATAAGCGTCTTGCGAAATGACTGATACTGAATTCTCTGGCAACTGTCTCACCAGTTCCTTAACGACGGTGGTTTTCCCTGAACCCGAACCGCCAGCGATTCCTATGACTAGCATAATCTTAGAGTTTTGATGGCACAAAGATAGGGGTTTTGTTGCATTGTTGGTTGTCGAATTGTTGAATTGTTGTGAGGTTTTGCTTATTTTTGCACAAATTTTCAAAAACGAATCAAAATGAATGTCATTAAGAAAACCTTGGGCGCACTGATGGCCGCTGGCGTAGTAGCCTTATGCAGTTGCGGTCCCAAATTTCCCGAACTCCCTGTCACAGAAGTCCAACCCTATTTCGGCGATGCCGCCAAGACCAAAGCCATCGACACGGCTTATTATGAAGTGAAAGACGCCAAAGGCAACAAATTGGGCACCGTGCTTTTCTCCTCTCCCTATTCCGATAACGTGAAAGGCTTCAACGGCCCCACACCTTTATTAATAGCCTTGGATGCCGATGGCCGCATCAAGACTGTGGCCTTGTTAGAGAACGAGGAGACACCTCGCTTTGCGCAACGTGTTGTGGAAGGCGGCCTTTATGAGGCTTGGAACGGACTCACCGTCGACGAAGCCTTGAACAAGGACGTGGATGCCGTCAGTGGCGCCACCTACACCTCCAACGGCGTGAAGAAGAGCCTTGAAGCCCGTTTGAAAGCCTATCAAAGACAGACAAGGTAACCGCGTTTTCTTGGTATGGTTTTTGTAAATTCATAAGACATTATCCATAAAAATGAATGCCTTATGAAAAAGACCTTGTTATCACTGTGCCTCCTGTTGGCCTTGACTGTCACCGCTGTGGCACAGCCTCGCCCACCGAGGCCGCGTTATCGTCATGTGCCAAGACGAACCGTCGTCAGGCAACGTGCGCCAAAGCATCCCGAACATTGCTATAGCCCGGTGGGTACGTTCCGTTTCCATGTCCTTGGCGATTTGGGCATCAGCGACTTGGGAGCCATCTTCGTGCACGAAATCCCCTATCATTTCAGCGTAGGCGGCATGGCTGAATACCAAGTAGGTCACATCACCAACTTGGGCATCGGCGCGGAATATTATTCCAGCTATGGCGAGCATTGCCGCCTGTTCAAAAACATGCAGGAGACTTACATCCACACCTTGCCCATCTACGCCAACCTGAAGTTCAGCTTGCCCTACACGTCCGTCAGTCCCTTTATCGAAGGCCGGATCGGGTTTTCCGCGCCTTTGGGCGAAGTCACCTGCAACGACCCGGATGGCATACGCCATTATATGGCAACGGGGTTGTACACGGGAGGCGCCGTGGGCCTTAGGATTTACCGAGCCCACCTCAGCTTTGGCGTTTCGGCCATCGACATCGTCGACAGCGCCTTAGGCTTCAACGGTGGACGCAAAGATGTAATCACGGATTATTACGTCAGACTGTCGTTCGCGTTCTGAACCATCGAACAGAAAACTGCCTTGCCTATTAGATCCCCGAGGGGATGACATAATAGGCAAGGCAGTTGGTTTTTTATTCCTCGGAATCGTCATCAGGGGCATACGCCGAAGCACCCTCCAGCACGATGACGATTTCGCCTTTGATCTCTTTCTTTGAAAAATGCGCTATCAATTCTGCCAAGGTGCCACGGGCATTCTCTTCGTGGATCTTGGTCAGCTCGCGCGAAACGCAAGCCTTTCTCTCAGGGCCACAGACCTCGGCCAACTGTTGCAAAGTCTTCAACAGGCGGAAGGGGGATTCATAGAGGATGGTAGTATAGGGATAGCCTGCCACCGCCTGCAATTTGGTCTGACGGCCTTTCTTGTGTGGCAGGAAGCCTTCAAAGATGAACTTTTCAGCGGGCAAGCCCGAGTTGACCAATGCGGGGACAAAGGCCGTAGGTCCAGGCAGGCACTCCACCTCGATGTTTCGTTTCACGCACTCACGGACCAAAAGGAAGCCTGGGTCGGAGATGGCGGGGGTGCCGGCATCGGTCACCAAGGCGAGGGTCTCCCCTGCCTCGATGCGGTAGGCGATGCGTTCCACCACCTGATGCTCATTGCGGATATGGAACGGCATCATGGGCTTGCTGATTTCGAGATGCCTCAGCAGGTTGCCCGAGGTGCGGGTGTCTTCGGCAAGGATGGCGTCAACTTCCTTCAGGATACGGATAGCCCGCACGGTGATGTCCTCCAGATTGCCGATGGGCGTGGGCACAAGATAGAGTTTCGACATGGCTCCTATGATTCAAACTTACGAGAGACCAAATCCTTCAGTTTCTGATAGGCCTCGTTGCTGCTGTTCCACTGCAATTCAATCTTCAACTCATTCAAATATATCATGGCACCGTTCAAGGTCTTCAAGTCGTTGAGGTTTTCGATGGACTTGTTGTATTTTTCCATGCTTCCACCAAACAACTCATTGACGAACAAGAACTTGTCATTGATTCCTATGGCCGATTTCAGGTCACGGGTTGGAGCCTGCTGCAACTTGGCAGCCAGTGAATGGTCTTCTCCCATCATCTTTTCGCCAAGGGTCTCCCCTGTCGCCATCTCAAATTCAGTGTCGTCACGCTTGAAGACGTCTTCATACTCTGAAGGTGCCGAATGCTCAATCTCTTCCGGCTTCATATCCCAAAGACCCGACTCCGTCCCATAAGCGCCGCCTTTATTCTCATGTTCCATCTTAGGCATCTCGAAAGGATTGTCCCTCACCAGACTCTCCCCATCCACCAGGTCGCGCTCGGGAATCTCCTCTTCAGGAATCTCCTCCACAAAATGAACGACCCGCTCTTCCACCACCGCAGGGCTCTCCTCAACCGTAACCACTTCTTCAACTTCCGGCTCTTCCTCTATTGACAGTTCTTCTTCTATTGTCGACTCTTCTTCAATTGTCGGCTCATCCTCTATTGTCGGTTCTTCTATTGTCAGCTCTTCTTCTATTGTCGGCACAGCCATGTCGTCTGTCGTCTCTTCAGGTTTCTCCTCTTCCTGCACAGGAACGTCCTCGAAACGGAAGAAAAGTCCTAACTCATCGCCTTCGGGATTCTTTTCTGGTTCAGGATTGAAATCATTCCCATCACTCTCAACAGGCTGTGGAGTTGCAACCTCTATTGGCTCTTCTTCCAAAACGAGGGTTTCCTCCACAACAGGTTCTTCTTGAGCGACCTCTTCGGGCGCTGAAGCAGGCGTTTCCTCCGCCGCATTTTCCACGTTCACAACGGGTTCCGCTGGCTCTTCTTGTGCTGGGGTTTCCACCTTGTCCTCGCTGTCCTCATTGCCCTGCATCATCGGAGCAAACAAGCTCGAAAAGGCTTCAGAATCGATATCCATTTCCTCATCGTCACCGTTTTCGCCCAAATTGATAGAACAAAGGAGGTCGTAAACTGTGTGAGTGCGGTTCATCAGCACATCCAAATCAAGCAGCCCGAGAGGTTTTTCGTTCCTCAGGAGATAGTTGACCTGTTGATGTAATAGACTGATTTCATGCTTTATGGCAAGCAATTTTTCTTTTTGATTCTCAAAAATGTCGTTCATATATGAATTATCTTTATTTTTGTGCTTCGACAAGCTCAGCAACTGCTTTGATTAGTTCAGCAACCGCTGGGAGTTCCGCTTTGACGGAATTAAGCGGCTAAATTACGAATAATCCAATAACAAATGCCATGTTTTTAGAAAAAGATTCTCACAACAAAACGCAAGGGTGGATTGAGGTCATTTGCGGCTCCATGTTTTCGGGCAAGACGGAAGAGTTGATACGTCGTTTGAAACGCGCCAAAATCGCCAAACTGAAGGTGGAGATTTTCAAGCCGGGTGTGGACACGCGCTACAGCGAGGAAGATGTGGTGTCGCACAACTCCACCGCTCTGCATTCCATCCCGGTGGAAAGCGCCAGTGAGATTCTTTTCTATGCCAACGACGTGGATGTCATCGGCATCGATGAAGCGCAGTTCCTTGACAATGAACTGCCTAACGTATGCCAGCAATTGGCCAATCAAGGTGTGCGGGTGATTATCGCGGGCTTGGACATGGACTTTATGGGTAAGCCATTCGGCCCCATGCCCACCCTAATGGCCATCGCCGAAGATGTGACCAAGGTACACGCCATTTGTGTGCGCTGCGGTGGTCAGGCACAATTCTCACACCGCACCATTGCGGGTGATAAATTGGTGGTTCTCGGAGAAACCGAAAGCTACGAACCGCTTTGCAGGGCTTGCTACTTGAAAGCGCGTGAAGAACGTGAAATGAAAACGCTGTGATGTGAGCACCACATGCCACTGTAACAAAACAAAAAACCAAGCTTTCCCCTTAAAGGGATCCATCAATCCTCCTTACGGCGTTTGCCTACGAGATAGGCCGCGCCGAGGGTGGTCAGCAGGGCGATGCCCGTGCCCAAGGGTGAGTCGGCATCCTGGTCTTCAGTTTCACCGTGGCCAGGAAGCAACAAGGCATCTTCACCTGCTTTTGCGCCAAAAATGCCGGATTCTTTTCCCATACCGAAGAGACCTCTCTCTTCATACACTTCCACATCCTGTGCGAAAGTCGTTGCGCACATGCTCAGGACGATGGCGATGGTCATTATTAGTTTTTTCATGTTATATGTTGTTGTTTAATTGTTGATTGTCTATTTAACTTCGTTGAATCTTCGATTTGTTTAATTGTTGAGATGCAAGCTTCTATACTTAATCGTCACCGCGCTTATGGCTCACAAATCATCTCACCGCAATTCCTATTTATTGAATTTCAATGATTTAAAATTTATTCTTATCGTTATTTTGAAAACGGCTGCAAAGATACAAAAAAAAGTGGATATGCGAGTCTTTTTCTACACTTTTTGGATGGAACTGGAATAAAAGCCAAAAGGATAGGGTGGATTTTGAAGCCAATACAATGACGACAGCATCAACTTGAACGATTCCCTGGTTGAAGCGGCCACTGTCATGGTCACGAATCATTGTCCCGAAGTCAAATTCTGAACAGTTACTTAAACGTGAATAAGATCATGCTCTTGGGTTTCTTCCCCATCGTCCTCCTCGGAATCGGGCAGCACCTCCTTGGCGTAATCCTTCACCAAATCGAAGCCACGATAGACGTAAGGCACAGTTTCCTCAATATAAGGATAGAGTTTCGACTGCTCACGCACCTCAGGTTTCACCATGCCTATCAGCTGGAAGTTGTTGAGCACCATCACCAAGATGCTACACAGTAACACGCCCTTGGCAACACCGAAAACAGCCCCGCCCAGCTTATTGAAAAAGCCCAAGTTCATGGCTTTTATCAAACTGGTCACCCACTTGCCAATCACGTTGACGAGAATTACCAACAGGATGAATGTCAGCACAAAAGCAACAGTATTCAGATGCTTCGGATTGATTTCCACGAAGTCCTGCAAATGCGAAGCCGTGAAGTCGGAGAAATGCATGGCACCGTAGATGCCGATGGCAAAAGCCAACAAAGTGACCACTTCGATGATAAGGCCCTTTCGGAAACCCTTGAAACCGAAAAGGAAGAGGATTATGGCGATTATTAGGTCTAGATAGTTCATATTTTAATGCGGAATGCGGAATGCGGAATGTGGAATGCTGAATGTGAAATGCTGAATGTGAAATGTGGAATGTGGAATGCGGAATGACAAATTCATTCAGCATTCAACACTCATAATTCATCATTTGGAATAATAAAGTATCATCCGTTCAATAGCGCGTTGGCAGACGGGGCAGAAATCATCGCCCTTGAAGGTCTTCATCAAGCAGTCCATACGGGGGCTATAGACGCCTTCGGGTTCATAACCTCCACCTTCAAAGACCCCGATCGAGTTCTCATACTTTTGCTCGCGTGGCGTGGGCACTGGCGTTTTCTTGTCCATCATGTCCTTCCACTTCGCGTCGAAGTTGACGAGGGTAGTGATGTTGGGCTCCCAAGGCTCCAAGTCGTTGTTGTACATGTCGCCATAGGTGTCATCGTCGTAATACTCATCGGCCAAACCTGCAAAGCCATGCCCGAACTCATGGATGATGACATCGCTCGAGAACCCGTTGCTGCTTGCGCTGGAGCAATAGAAGTTGTAAATGCCGCCACCGCCGTATTTCTCCGTGTTGATGAGGATATAAATCTGGTCGTAAGGCACTTGTCCAGCCAAGTCGCGGATGTCGCGGTTGTCGGTACTCATGCAATAACGCTCTGAGTCGAAGGTCCAAAAGCTGAAACGCATGACCGTATTCTTATAAACATGGTCACCCGGCATGGTGCAGCCCGACTCGACAGAAGGCGCCATCACGCCACGAATGTTGAAGCTCTCGCGATAACGGTCGTAAGGGGCATAGCTGAACATGCTCTTCACAAAGAAGTCGCAGTCTTTGATGAACTTGCCCATCTCAGCTTGGGTATAGCCCTCAGGAAGTATCACGATGTCAACGGCTTTAGTGATGTCCTTGTTGCCAATCCACGCATCATAAACAGGCAAATCGAGTTTGTCATAATCGCGGATGAAATAGTCATCAGGGTTGACCGTGAAGCGCATCCCTTCCTTGAGTTGTCCCTCCCAGGTCTTGTAGCACAAGGCGATGTCAATCTTCACCTTAGGGAAAGGCACGATGACGGATTCCTCGAAAGTTTTGGTGACTTGCTTGGCTTCATCGGTAGTCTGCCACTCACCGTAAAGGTTTTGGTAGCCTTTGGAAAACAGCATTTTATCCGTTCCCGACGCATACACTTTGACAATGTAACTGCCAAACTCCAGGTCGTCTATGAGATTGATTTTCGAGCCGCTCCAATAAGGCTCACGAATCAGCTCCTTGAGGGAATAGTTGGTCTCGTTGTGGTTGCCCGTCAGGCAATAGTCGACGCGCAGGGAGGATTCGGTGAAATACTGGTCAAATTGCGCCCAAGCCATCATCGGCAACAGGGCAAGGAGGATCAAAAAGGGTTTCTTCATAATGCCACTGGTTATAATTTTATCCCACAAAAATAGTGATTTTTTCAATAATCCTTATCTTTGCACGGCAAAAACACCTTTATCATGAAAAATGTATTCTTCCTCATCTTATTATCTTTGGGCCTCGTGGCTTGCAACAATACAACTACGCCTAAAGAAAACAACGACATTCCTGACGCTGTCGAGCAGGTCCATAGTTTTATGGAAACCAACACCTTATTATATGACACAATCACTGCCGATGGTTTGGGTAGTCTCAAGCTTGGTGCCAAAATCCCTGACACAATTCCTGGATATGACGTCACAGTCCTCATCTTTGAAGATGAGGAGGAAATGGAAAATGTCATCGTCGAAGTCACAAAAGATGACAAGCTCATCTTTCAGATACAACCAGGATATGTCGACGAAACAGATGCAGCGAACGACACTATCGCCGGCATTCTTGTCGTCTCCGACCAGTTTGCCACGGCAGACGGCATCCGCGTAGGTTCAAACGTCCAAGACATCTTAAAGAAACAAGGCGTGGCAACCTATTTCAACGAGAAAAGGGTTTTCATCAAAGACCATGGCTTGACCTATATTATCAAACCCGAAGACTATGAGGGAGCGTTGCCTGCCGTTAACATCGACAGCCCAGTGGAGGTCGAGCAACCCACCTTTAAGGCCGATGCCAAAGTCAGGGCTATCGGTATCTTCGGAGAATAGACTTATTCATCGTATTCGTTTGACGCGTAATGTCCTCACCCCTACTAAATATCCACAACCTCCAGGTCTCATTTTCCCACGACGGTGAATGGGTGGAAGCCGTGCATGGCATTGACCTCGACGTGTTGGCAGGGCGCACTTTGGGACTTGTGGGCGAGTCGGGGTCGGGCAAATCGGTGAGTTCGTTGGCCGTGATGCGCCTGCTCAATGAGAAGATGAGTCGTATCGAAGCCGACAGCATCCAAATCGAAGGCGAGGAAATCAAAGGCTTCAGCGAAAAGCAGATGGCCGAAGTAAGAGGCAAACGCATTGCCATGATTTTCCAAGAGCCCATGACCTCGCTCAACCCTGTCTATAAATGCGGCTATCAGGTTAGTGAGATGATTTTGCAACACGAAACAGTGAGCAAAACAACTGCCAAGGAGCGTGTCATCAACCTCTTTAAGCAGGTGATGCTGCCCCGTCCTGAAGCCATCTACAACAGCTATCCACATGAGCTTTCGGGCGGTCAAAAACAGCGTGTGATGATTGCCATGGCCATCGCCTGCAACCCCAAGCTGCTTATCGCTGACGAGCCAACTACCGCCTTGGACGTGACCGTGCAACTTGAAATCCTAAAGCTACTGCGCAAGTTGCAAACCGAAACAGGCATGGGCATGATTTTCATCACCCACGACCTCGGTGTGGTGGCCGAAATCGCCGACGATGTGGCCGTCATGCATAACGGAGAGATTTTGGAGCGCGGCACTGTGCAGCAAATCCTCAACCACCCACAGCATCCTTACACCCAAGGCCTTTTGGCCTGCCGTCCACCGATGGACGTGCGCCTCAAACGTCTGCCCATCGTCAAGGAGTTTCTTGACGGACAATGGCAAGGAGGCAAGGAGCAGATTTTGCACGATTTGCAAATCACAGCTAAAGAAAGAAAGACACATCTTGATCAACTCTATTCCCAAGAACCGCTTTTGAAAGTGGAAGGTCTGAAGACTTGGTATCCTCTGCGAAAGGGTGTTTTCAGCCGCGTCTACGACCATGTTAAAGCCGTCGACGACGTGAGTTTGGAAGTCTACGAAGGTGAGACCCTCGGTTTGGTGGGTGAATCGGGATGTGGCAAGACCACATTAGGGCGTTCCATACTGCGCTTGGCGGAACCCACAGGTGGCAAGGTGTGGTTCGACGGCATTGAAGTGACAGCACTGAAAGGCCAGGCCTTGCGCGATTTCCGCAAGCAGGCACAAATTGTATTCCAAGACCCCTACTCTTCCCTTAACCCGCGCATTACTATTGGCGAAGCCATCGCTGAGCCTATGCGCGTGCATGGGATTCATGGGCGTGAACTGCATACTGCAACTCAAAATGGAGCTCAATTGCGGGACGCAATTGGCGACAATGAGTTACGAGACGCAGTTTGTGACTTGTTGGAACAAGTGGGCTTGGATGCCTCACATTACAATCGCTACCCACACGAGTTCTCGGGCGGTCAGCGGCAACGCATCTGCATCGCTCGCGCCCTGGCCGTTAACCCGCGTTTGGTTATCTGCGACGAGTCGGTGTCGGCCTTGGACGTCTCGGTGCAGGCTCAAGTCCTCAACCTACTCAACCGCCTGAAAGAAGAACGCCACCTCACCTATATCTTCATCTCCCACGATTTGAGCGTGGTCCGTTTCATGAGCGACCGCGTGGTGGTGATGTACAACGGCAAGCCCGTAGAGATAAACGAAGCGGATGCCCTTTTCGAACATCCGCTTAACGCTTATACCAAGAAATTGATTGATGCGCTCCCTGGCAGGAACCATCACTTCAGCAACACCTGAGGTCCCATATTGTAATAGATGTCAACAGGGATGCCAGCGGCATTCACGCGGTCGAGGTCGGCTTGCAGTTCCGGCTTGATGACGCTCATCTCGCCCAACCATGCCTTGGTGGCCTCGTAGTCGCCATTGCCTTGGTGCTTCAGGATGTCACCAGCGAGTTTTTCAACGGCTACTTTCATCTTCTCGAAGTCGATGGCATAGCGGCCATCTTCGTTGCGCACGAAAGCACCTTCATTCTGGAAATAGTTGAAGGTAAGCATATTGGCCTTGCCGTGGGCACTGGAGGCACCGAAACGCACCGAACGGAAGATACCCGCCATGAAGGTGGTGTAGTTGTCTTCCATCGTGGTAGTGGTGTATTCGCCCATTTCGGAGAGTTTGGTCACAAGATAGAGACCAAGCACGTCGGCTTTGGCTTCCTCGAGGGCGTTGTATTGGTTGCTGAGGGCTTCGCGAACCGTACCTTTACCCGTGATGGTGTTCTTGATGCCCATGCCGTGGGCGGTCTCGTGGAACATCACATTGGAGAAGAAGGCGTCAAACTTGATGTGCTCCATCGATTCGGGGGTCATCAGCTCCTTGGAGATGGGTTCCAGAATCTTGTCGAACTTGGCCTGCATGGCGTTCTTGAGCTGCAGCTTGCGGGTACCACGCTCCAGCTGCACACGCTCGTCGTTGGGCAGGTTGATGGCGATGGTCTTCGAGTTGGCATTGCAGTCGCCAGCGTAATAGACCACATCGTAAGCAGCAAGGTCAACGTCGCTGCCAGGCACTTCTTTCTTGTACTCAGCAGGCACAGGCAGTTGCTTCTGCAACTCAGGCACGAAAGCGGCGTAACGAGCCAGTTTCTTCGTCCAATCCTGATCTTTGATGAGGATAAAAGCCTCGTGCGAAGCCTTGATGCCATAGCGGGCATCGGTGTAGTTCTCGATGGGGCCAATCACCATGTCGATGTTGTTGTTGCGCACGTCCATCCACTGCATGTCGCTCTGCAAATAATCATCGGTGCGGAGGGCTAAGGCACGAAGTTTCAGATAGGTGGCAAACTCCTTGTCGCCAGCCAGTTCAGAGGCTTGATCGAGCAACGAAGCGGCCTTCTCGATTTGTTCAGCAAAGTAGTCATGATACCACACACACTTTAGTGCACCGTTCTCGTCGCGGACAATCATGGTGTATTGGCTAGTCTTGTTCGGGTCGTCGAAAGCAGTCCATTCCTCCTCGGTCATGTCGGCAGGATAGAACTGAGCTCCAGCAGGTTTCGGGCCGATGCCTTCCACGAAGGGTTTGTTGCCGTCGAGGCCATCCCAAGGACCGTAGGCAATGGTAGCTAACTTCTTGATGTCGGCATTGTCGCCGATTTTGGCCATCAGTTCGTCCTTGTCGCCGTAGTTCTCTCTCCAAAAGAGGCCATCCATGATGTCGGCAGCTTCGAAGAGCAGCGGTAACATTTGTTTCTCGCTATCGCTGAGGTGATCAATGTTAGTCGTCAAAGTATACTGGGCATACTTGTCCGACAGATGGGTTTCTTCTTGAACAGGTTCTTGCACCGGTTCAGGCTTTTTGTTGTTGTCGCAGGCGGTGGCCATCAATGCCACTACTGCAATAATTGATAAGTACTTGATTTTCATAGTTTTAAAAATTTATAACTTGAAACATTTTGATGAGGCAAATTTAAGATGTTTTGTAACACGAAAAGCATAAAATGAAAATTCCGTCAGTTGACTGACGGAATTTACAATTTTCCAATCCGAGCATCAGCACCCAATCGCTCTGGAAATCACCAGACGGAGGATTTCGGAAGTGCCTTCACCGATTTGGAGGATGCGTTGGTCGCGATAGAAGCGCTCCATGTCGAACTCCTTGAGCAGACCATGACCGCCCATCACTTGAACCGCCTTGTCGCAGACTTCAGCGGCCACTTCAGAGCAATAGAGCTTGGCCATCGCCGCTTCCTTGCCAAAGGGACGATGCTGGTCTTTCAGCCAACAGGCACGATAGAGCAAGCCTCTTGCCGCATCGATCTTCATGGCCATATCAGCCAACTTGAAACTCACCGCCTGGAACTTGCAGACGGGTTTGCCAAACTGCACGCGTTTCTTGGAATAGGCCAAGGCCATCTCATAAGCACCTTGTGCACACCCCAAGCCCATGGCACCAATAGAAAGACGACCTGAATCGAGGGTGGCCAGCATAATATGGGAGCCTTCGCCCGGCTTGCCAAGGATACAGTCTTCAGGCAACTTCACATCGTTGAAAACCAGCTTGCCCGTGTTGGAGGCACGCCACATCATCTTGTCGTGCATGGGGGTCTGAGTGAAGCCTTCGCGTTTGTTTTCCACCAACAAGGCCGTGAATTCCGGTTTGCCGTCCTTCTCGCCCGAAACGGCTTGGACTGTAGTACCCAAGCTGATGGGTGTGGCACTGTTGGTGATGAAGATCTTGGAGCCGTTGAGATGCCAAAACGTGCCGTCAAATTGGGCAGTGGTTTTGGTGCCGCGTGAGTCGCTGCCAGCATCTTCCTCGGTAAGACCAAAGCCCCAGAGACGGTCTTTGCAAAGCTGAGGCAGATACTTGCGTTTCTGCTCCTCGGTACCATAGTCCTTGATGGGTCCGATGCCCAAGGAGTTGTCTGCAGCAATGGTGGCAGCGGTAGAGCCGTCAACGCGGGCCAATTCCTCCACTGCGATGATATAGCTCAGATTGTCAAGTCCTTGACCACCGTATTCCTTCGGGACAGTCATGCCCAAAAGACCTTGTTCAGCCATCTTGAGGGTCAAACCGACATCGAAATGCTGGTCTTCGTCGTTTTCGCGAGCTACGGGTTTCACTTCCTGTTCGGCGAAGTCGCGCACCCGCTGGCGGAGGGCTTCCTGTTCTTTTGTTAGGTCGAAGTTCATTTATTATTCAAGATTTAATATTCAAAATTCAAAATTCAAGATTCTAACTCTAAAAGCTGTAGTTTATTATCCACCATCTGGCCTTCTTCAACGAAAATCCGTTTCACCTTGGCCTTTCCGGCGGCGACGATATTGTTCTCCATCTTCATGGCCTCCACTACCATCATAATCATGCCCTCATCCACTTCATCACCTTCTTTCACATTGATTTTCACCACCTTGCCTGGCATTGGCGACACCAACTTTGATTTGTCGTTCACCGTCTCCTTGCAAGCATAATCCAACGTGTCATTGAGCTGGTCGGTACGGAAGCAAGTGAAGTTAAGTCCATGGAAGTTAACGATCGTCTTCTGTTCCTCATTGACCGAACAATAGACCGTCTCTGCCCTTCCATTCAGCATGATTTTCATCTGATTGTTTTCATAACGGATGAACTCTACCTTGAAAGGAGCCTCACCCATCATGCCTTTAATCCTTCCCGCCCCAGCATCATTAATACAGACAGGAACTTTGTTACCTTCCACATCCACTGTCAATTGCATGTGGAAGCGCCAATAGCCAATTTCCTCCCATACATTCTCGGTATGATGCTCAAACTGTCTCTTGCAACAGTCAAACATCAGGAAAGAAGCAGCTATATCGTTGGCATTCAGATTGTCCCGACTATCATTCAAGGCTTTGAGCAACCCATCCTGATGAGAAGCGCAGAAGCCTGTATCTATTCTGTTTTCGACAAAATCAGCATTTTTTATCACCTCCCAAAGGTAAGCCTTATTGGTGGTCAGCCCTTGGATGATAAACTCCTTCAAGGCCCGCTGTGCCGTTTCAAGCGCACTTTGACGGTTCTTGGCATGACAAACCAATTTGGCAATCATTGGGTCGTAAGCCTCTGAAATCGTGCATGGACCGTCAATGCTACTATCGACACGGGCACCACGAATCTGAGGTTCGTGATAAGCCGTCACCTTACCTGGAGTAGGAAGGAATCCGTTTTCAGGGTTTTCGGCATAGATTCGCAGTTCGATGGCATGGCCTTGTGGTTGAATCATATCCTGCGTCCAGCCCATCTCCTTCCCTCTTGCAATGCGAATCTGCTCTTCCACGATGTCGATGCCCGTACGCATTTCGGTCACAGGATGTTCCACTTGAATGCGTGTGTTGATCTCCAAGAAATAGAAATTCAAGTCCTTGTCGACCAAAAACTCCACCGTCCCGGCGTTGCGGTAGCCGATGGCCTTGCAAAGCTTCACGGCCGTTTCCAATATCTGCTGACGTTTTTCCTCTGTCAAGGTTGGCGACGGCGACTCTTCGATGATTTTCTGATAACGGCGTTGTATGGTACACTCACGCTCATGCAGATGAATGATGTTTCCGTGATGGTCAGCCAGCACCTGCACCTCGATATGTCGCGGATTCTCAATGTATTGCTCCACAAAAACCGTCCCATCAGCGAAATACTTCTCCGCCTCACGGGAGGCCCGCTCCAACTCCTCCTGCAAGTCCTCTTTTCGCCTGACGATATGCATGCCTTTGCCGCCGCCGCCTGCCGCCGCCTTGATCAACACCGGATAAGGCATCTTGGAGGACTGCTTCAGAATCTCCTCCTTGCTTCCCGTGAGACCAAAAGTGACCGGAATGCCTTCCTTTATGGCAATGTTTCGGGCCGCAATCTTATTGCCCATCAAACGAATCACTTCCGCATCTGGACCAATGAAAATCAAGTTGTTGGAGGCACACGCTTCAGCCAACTCGGGATTCTCAGAGAGGAAGCCGTAACCAGGATGGATGGCATCGGCACCTGAATCCAAGGCAGCATCGATGATTTTCTGAATATTAAGATAAGTATCTTTCAGCATGCCGTCGCCAAGAGGATAAGCCTCGTCAGCCAAACGACGGTGCAAAGCCTCAGCATCATTGTCGGCAAAGACCGCTACAGAAGCGATATGCAGCCTGCGTAAAGTCTTGATAATCCGCACTGCAATCTCGCCGCGGTTGGCAACCAGCACTTTATTGATTCTTTTTGCGTTCATTGTTTCAACAAATAACACCGCAAAATTAGTCTTTTTCTACAGAAAACAAAACTATTATCATTTCATTTGCTCATAATCGCGCGCCAAGCCGCTTTGCGAGGGCTCATTATACATGAAAGACGACATCGGGAAAACGTTCGTTGAAGAAGGCCACAGATTGTTTAAACAAGTGCAAAGACACATTTTTTCGGGGTGAAATGATGCTTTGAAGAAAAAAAATTGAAAAATTTGCAGAAAAATGTTTGGCGAATTGAAAAATGTTGTATTTTTGCAGCCGCAAATGAGGGGCATTAGCTCAGTTGGCTAGAGCGCTTGCATGGCATGCAAGAGGTCATCGGTTCGACTCCGTTATGCTCCACAAACGAACCCCGCTGATTCAGTGGGGTTTTTGTTTGCCAACAACACCGCAGATTCCCTTCGGGAATGGAGTATCCATCTAATCACTGAGCGGCGGCTTGTAACGTATGCTATCCGTAAAACGTTACCTGCCGCCGCTGTAGAAAAGACAACATGCGCCATTCTCGTAAGGGAATCTCTGTTTTATTCGCCCCTGAGCTCCACCAACGCCCGCTGGAGGATTTCATCCATAGGCGCATAAATCGGATAGAAGCCCTCGTCATCAAAAAGGTTTCGGGCAATATAAGCTTTCAGTAGAATGTTGGCTTCACGTCGAGCCACCTGCATTTGCTCCTCAGTGCCTTTGATACCTTTTTCCTCTGCCAGTTTCACTAAAGCTTCAAACATGGCATCGCTCACCGCAAACGACTGGTCGAAAGACTTCACCGTCTTATAATGCTGCAATTGGGCTCGATGCTTGTCGGTATATTCAAAAGCATATTGATAAAGCAAACCTTTGTTGACGATACGGTTAAAATAATACTGTGTACTGTCGTCGACCAAAGGCACATAGATATCAGGCATGATGCCGCCACCGCCATAGACGGTCTTTCCTTTAGGAGTGGTGAACTTCAACGAATCAGCGAAATGGATGCTATCAGGATGAAACAGCTCACCGTTTTCGTAACGTTCGTACGACTCTAACAAGTATTTCTCGTGATCCTCATCATAAGGCTTCTGTATACAACGTCCTGTAGGTGTGTAATAGCGCGCCACAGTAAGGCGAATGGCTGATTGGTCACTGAGCATGATCTGCTCCTGCACCAAGCCTTTGCCGAAAGAACGTCTTCCAATGATAGTTCCACGGTCGTTGTCTTGCAAGGCTCCAGCCACAATTTCACTTGCGCTAGCCGACTCTCCATCAATGAGCACCACCACTGGTATGCCCTCTAATTTGCCATGATGGCTAGCTTTCATGTACTGGCGTGGACGATTGCGTCCTTCGGTATACACAATCAGACTACCCTTGGGCAGAAACTCGTCAGCGATGTCGACAGCAGCTTGCAAGTAACCTCCTGTATTTCCACGAAGGTCGAAGATAAGCTGTTTCATGCCTTGGGCTTTCAAATCTTTTATCCCGTTCTTGAACTCGCCGACGGTAGTTGCGGAAAACTTACTGAGTTTCAAATAACCCGTCACCTCGTCAAGCATATAAGCAATGTCGACACTATATGTGGGAATGGCAGCCCGCGTGATGTTATAGTCAAGTAGACCCTCTACCCCACGGCGCAATACACGCACACGGACCTTGGTATTCTTGGGGCCTTTCAGTTTTCGCATCACATCCTCATTGGTCAGTTTCTTGCTGGCCACCAGCGTGTCATCCACATAGATGATTCGGTCGCCCGCAAGAATACCCACCTTTTCGGAAGGGCCACCTTTAATGACACTGACGATGGCGATTGTATCTTTTTCCAAACGGAACTGCACTCCAATGCCATCGAAACTACCCAAAAGTGGGTCATTGATCTCGTTGAACTCGTCTAAAGAAACATAGGCACTATGCGGGTCGAGTTCCTCCATCATGGCAGCTATGGCTTTGTCCTGCAACTTTTGTGTGTTAGGCACTTCCACATAATCGTTGCCGACATACCACATCACCTCATCGAACTTGCTTCCGCCTTCGACGTTGGCCTGAGGATTGTCAATAACACCTTTATTAATATATAGGCCAACGAGGATGCCAGAGAGAAGAATGATGGCGACCCAAACGGGACGGATTCTGTTGTTTTCCATGAGTTATGTCGGCTTATTCGACCGTCGCGCTTGACAAGTCAAGGTTCCTATCCACCTTGCGGAACAAGCCTTGCAACACCGTTCCCGGACCTACCTCAACGACCGTACGCACGCCTGTAGCAAGGATATTGCTCATGGTCTGCGTCCACATGACAGGTGAGGTTAATTGGGCGATGAGGTTTTTCTTTATGATTTCAGGGTCGTTGACCGATTGACCCGTCACATTCTGGTAAATTGGGCAAATGCCTTGGCTGAAAGTAGTCTCCTTAATGGCTTCGGCCAACTCAACGCGGGCAGGCTCCATCAACGGACTATGGAAAGCACCACCCACACTCAGCGGCACCACACGCTTGGCTCCGGCTTCCTTCAGTTTCTCGGAAGCAGCAGCCACGCCTTCCAACGAACCGGAAATGACCAATTGTCCAGGGCAATTGTAATTGGCAGGAACCACCACGGCATCCTTAACAGAAGCACAAACGCTCTCAATAAGTGCATCCTCAGCCCCGATGACAGCAGCCATGGTGCCAGGTTGGGCTTCGCAGGCCTTCTGCATGGCCATGGCACGCTTGCTCACCAAACGGAGGCCATCTTCAAAACCCAATACCTTGTTGGCGACCAGTGCCGAAAACTCGCCCAAAGAGTGTCCGGCCACCATAGTGGGGTCGAAGTCCTCCAACATGGAAGCCAAAATAACGGAATGCAAGAAAATGGCAGGTTGGGTCACCTTGGTCTGGCGCAAGTCCTCGTCAGTACCTTCAAACATGACATCGGTTATCTTAAACTTCAGGATATTGTTGGCTTTCTTGAACATATCCTTGGCTTTCGGAAACTTGTCGTACAAGTCCTTACCCATCCCTACAAATTGGGCACCTTGGCCCGGAAAAACGTATGCTTTAATCATTATTCGATTTAGTATTTAAGATTCAAAATTTAAAATTCAAAATTCAAGATTTATGATTCAAAACCAACTTCGTTAGGGCTTCACATTTCTGGATCGTTTCGTTCTTTGCGGCGACACAAAGCAACTAATGCAAATTCGACCCTATCAGTTGGAAAAATTCTTCCCGTGTGGACTCGCGCTCAAAAGCACCAATGAAGTCGCTCGTTGTGGTCACTGCACCCTGCTTCTGCACTCCTCGCATCGACATGCACAAATGCCGCGCCTCGATGACAACAGCCACACCCAATGGATGCAAAGCCTCGTTGATGGCATTTTTGATTTGGGTGGTCAAACGTTCCTGCACCTGAAGGCGACGCGAATAAGCCTCCACCACGCGGGCAATCTTGCTCAGTCCTGTGATATAGCCATTGGGAATGTAACCCACATGCGCCTTGCCAATGAAAGGAATCAGATGATGCTCACACAAGGAATACACCTCTATATCTTTGACAATCACCATCTGGCGATAATCCTCCTTGAAGCGGGCCGAAAGCAAAATCTCCATCGGGTCCTGCTCATAACCATGAGTGAGAAACTGCATCGACTTGGCCACACGCAAAGGAGTCTTCAGAAGGCCCTCGCGCTGAGGATCTTCCCCCAAAAGTTCCAAAATGGCGGCGTAGTGTTCCTGAAGCTTGGTCAACCGTTCCGTATCGTACTGCTCAATGGCTTCATAGCCCAAACGCTTCCTAAGCTTTTCATCCATCATCAACCGATTTTTTGCTTAGGCATTGCCACGGTCGATTGCTGACCCATGATGCACTTGCCGGTAAACTGGGCACCCACTTCGATGAGAAGCTGCTTGGTGGTCAAATCAACTTCCACTTTCGAAGTCGACTTCAAGGCAGTCAGTTCTTCTGTGTTGATATTGCCTTTCACCACACCTGCAATTTCGGCTTGTTTGCAGTTGAGGTCGCCTTCCATAACACCAGTCTGGCCAATCATGACCTTGCCGTTTGATTTGAGTGAACCAATCAGATGGCCGTCGATACGGATATCGCCATTCGACTCTATGTCGCCCTTGATGGTCGTGCCGTTACCTAAGAGGTTGCGCGGTTGTGATTCCATTATTGCCATAACTCTTTATTTTTTATTGGATTGTATATAGGTATTGTATTCTTCCAAGTCTTTCGACTGATAGAAGACAGGATAGTTCTTGATAGAAATAGGTGTAATTGAATATTTCGCCTTGTCGATGCCACCAAAGACATAGTCAGTAAGGAACATCGAGGTGATGTAGTCGGTAGCCTGTTGCTCATTTCCAAAGTTTCCGATAGTCACAATGGTATGATTATCGTCAAGAACCACATTTTTGATACTGAAAGTACGTGTACGATGTTCCTTCTTGTTGAAGTCGCTGATACGTACCATCAGCGGGTCAACGCGAACCGACTTCGAGTCGCAAACAATCATAACGAAATGCTCAATATTAGGCTCGTAAGTATAAGGAGACTCCTTTTTCACCTCAGGCTTGTCACCACCCTCTTCTTTATTAATATCGGTGAGCACCAAGCCTAAATGATATTCCTCATTAACGTCTTCCAGAACACGTTGGGCATAAGGCGTGATGCTACTGTTGGGATAGGTTCGCACCAAATTATACAAAGCAAAAGCCATCGTATCGATGGAGACCAGACGACCTTCCGCAACGGCATGGAGGAAAGCAAATCGAGGCATGAAAGCTGTATCGGACTCGTAGAGCTGCATGGCTCGCTCAGTATTCATCTTCACACGATAAAACTGTCCTTGCTCAAAGGCCTCATAAGTCTTTGAATAAAAGTCGGAAGCCTCGCGTTCTTGGGCTTGCAGCTTCTCGAAATATGTTGGGTCATTGATGAACTCAGCGTAACTCGAAGTGGGATACTTATCGAAAATCTTACCCTTGTAAACCAACGCCTGCTCCTCATGATTAAGATCATTATGCATCTTGTATAACGCATACCAAGTGGGGAGTTCCTTCTCATAGCCAGGGTAGCGCGTGTCGAGTTGCTCATACGACTCGATGGAGCGCGGAATGTCAGACAAACGGTCCATATAGAGGAAGCCCAGATGATAGAGGCCATCGGCGATGAGTGAGTCGCACACTTCCTTTTGTTCCATCGTGAAGGGCAAGTCTTGGAGATAATAACCTCGATCGTGGTTTGTGTAAGAGGCATTCAGCGAGTCCTGTTTGGCTTTGGCGTTCTTTTCTTCGGTCAAAGCCTTGTCGTCCTCTTCGCCCGACAAAGCGGCTGCCATACTTCGCTTGTCGCTAATACGCCAATTGTCTTCATTTTTACGCATACCCCATTTGCGGGTGAACTCAGTGACACCCTTTGAGACGGAGGTCGGGTTATAGAAATACCATGAGGAGCCGGTACTGTTTGTGGGCTCTGACTTCAATTCTTCCTCTTTTCCTGTGCCTGTTGCACTACCCATCAATGCCAGCTGTTCCTCATATTCACGTTGCTGCTGTTCTATTTTTTCCTGTTCGATGACATCGGCAATAATTTTGTCGATGAGGATATTCCTTGAAACCGAGTCCATCGCGGCCACGCGCAGCAAACTGTCTTGGTCGCGAACCACGTTGGCATACATCACCAGTTCATTGAGGGTTTGCGAGATGTTCATGATGCTGTCGTAGCCTTCAGTCTCACGATTCATGCTGGTGACAGCAGTGTCGTAGTAAGCCTGCGCCAATTCGTATTGATTGCTTTCGAAAAACATCGAAGCCACTTTCAGCGACGATTGTGCCCTTTGGATTTGGTTGTCCTTGTAGGCTGCCACCGACTTCCGAAGATAATTGATGGCTTTGCCCTGGTCACCTTCGCGGAGTGCCAATTCTGCCATGGCGTAATAGATGCGGTCGAGGTAGTCCTCATTGTTCGGGTCGCGAAGCATCTTATTCATCATCTTGTAAAGTTCGGCAGCATTGTCGGCTGTACCCACCTTGGCAATATTCATCCTCGACTCAAAGACCATTTCGTACACAGGATTGCGTTTGATGACTTTCTTGAATTGTGCAGTGGCACGCTCCGAGTCACCTTGATGCATATAGATTTGGCCTAAGATGAACATGGCACGGGTACGCAAATCCTGGTCTTTGTTGAGCAGGATACCGCTTTTCAGGTATCTGACTGCGTTGTTGTAGTCCTTCGTGGCAATGTAATAGTCTGCAATGGTAAAATCGAAATTGCGCATCAGTTCCTTGGGCAGTTTGGTGACGCCAGCGGTCCTGGCCTGCAACTGCTCAATGGTGGCGATGGCCTTAGGATATTCTTCTGTTTGGAGATAAGTCTTGATGAGCCACATATTGGCCACGTAAGCGATGTCGTTGTAGTTGAATTCAGTGGCTACAAAGTCGAAGGTGCGCTTGGCAGGAATGTAGTCATGTTTGAAGAAATGCGCCTTTCCCATGACGAGGTAGGCATCGTCAATCCATTTTACACGCTCGCGACTGCCAAACTTCATCGAGTGCTTCTGCACACAGATGGCGGTCTTTTCCAAAGCACGGTCCATGACGGAGTTCATACCCATACCGTCTTGCTTAGTGCCATAATTGTAGACACGCAAAACCTTGGAATAGTCGTCTTTGACTTGTGTGCGGAGCTGCCGTTCGCCGTCCTTGAGGCTTGCCTCTCCGTTGAAATAGATGTTGTAATGGCTCGTGAGGTTATGGAACATGCGTCGGGTGACCGTGTTCTTCTTGGTCGAGCAACCGCTCAAAAGAAGCAGCGCCATCACGCAGCCCAGCATCACGATTATTTTGTTTCTTTTATGCACTTCGTTGTCGTTTTATTAGTGATAACTCCAATTTAGCTCGAATATTTCAAGCAAAAGAGAAAATCATTGGCGTTGTCCGTACCATTTCATGGCCTCGTTGAGGAGCATTTCATCGGTAGGCTCCACCAAAGCGGAACGCATCACAACGGCAATGCTGTCATTCGTGTTCTTAAACTCGTCAAGCAAGAGCTTATCGAAATCAGCTTGACGGCTTTTCTCAATGCCGGCACGCTGTTGGCCGAGGAGTTGCAAAGCCTTGCCCTTATAATTATCCAATGCTAAATATTGCATCAATTCCTCCACATATTGCAGGCTGTCTTCCGACCAGTCGAAAACAACGGGGTCAGCAAGCGACTTCAATTCATATTTCTTGCAAAGTTCAGGTAGTTGCCCTTGTATCTTCTCCACTTCACGGCCAAAGTCGACAGCCAACCGTTCTGCCCGTTCCTTCTCCACGTTAGCCTTGATTTTCGGCACATAGATAAAAGCCAGTCCCGCCAAGATAGCCGCCACAACGGCAAGAATAATCACCTTCACGAAAGAATGACCTTTGGTGATGGCCGAACGCACATCACTGATGTTCTCAAAACGCTGCTCTTTGGAAAACTGGGTGCAATGCGTGGCGGCAGCATGAAACTGCTTGGAAATATTGCGTTCACCGATGAACTCCATGATTTTGCCCAAGGAATAAATGTCGGCACGAGAGTCGATGTCTTCACCCTTGATGATTTCGGGGGCGACAAACTCCATCTCCTTAATGAGTAGCTCACGGTCGGCATCCATCTTAGTCTCCGGAACGCCGATGTCGATGATCTTGGGGCGGCAGTCATTGGCGGTCACCATGACATTCTCAGGACTCAAGTTACAGTGTACCACCCCATTGCGATGCATGTAATTCAAGCCATCGCAAATTTCAGCGAGGACACCCTTCACTTGTTTTTCGGTGAGCGTGCCCACACGCACATGCTCAGCCAATGTCTTTCCCTCGATATATTCAAAGATGATAGAGTCGCCCAAGCCTTCAACATGGACGAAATCCATGACCTTCCGGATATATTTGTTGTCGAGCATGGAGGTGGTTTCAAACTCCCGTTTCAGCGAGGCCAGGCATGCTGGATCGTCGACAAATTCCTTTTTCAAAGTCTTGACAATGACTTTTCTACCATTGAAATTGGCGGTATAGACACGACTGTTTCCATAGCGGGAAGTATGGATCAGACGGAGGTCGGTGTAGTCGTTTGAAAAGTTGTTTTCTGACATTCTTCACAATGTATTTGGGTGCAAAGATAACGCATTTTTCCGAACCAATGGCAAAAGTAACTGGGAAAGTGAAAAAAATCTTGTGCTGGATAATTAAAAACGTGACAATTTGTCAGTTTTTTGTATTTTTGCCGTTTCTTAAAAGCAAAATTTAGACAAACTGCGAGACGCAGTTTGTGACAATGGATTGAAAATTAAACAAATACAAATAAAATGAAGATCTCTTATAACTGGTTGAAACAATACGTCAACTGTGATTATTCGGCTGAAAAAGTCAGTGAGCTGTTGACCTCCACAGGTCTCGAAGTGGAAGACCTCGAGCGTTTTGAGTCGGTAAAGGGCGCCTTGAAAGGCGTCGTCGTGGGCAAGGTACTCACCTGCATCGACCACCCCAACTCCGACCACCTGCATATTACCACCGTCGATGTCGGCGGTGAGGAGCCTCTGCACATCGTGTGCGGCGCACCCAATGTGGCCGCTGGTCAGAAGGTGCTCGTGGCCACCATCAACACCGAGCTCTGGATTGGCGATGAACACATCGTCATCAAGAAGGGTAAGATCCGTGGCGAGGTCTCGGAAGGCATGATTTGCGCCGAAGACGAGCTGCAACTGGGCACCTCTCACGACGGTATCATGGTGCTACCCAACGACTATGAAGTGGGCAAGCCTGCCTCGTTCTATTTTCCTGTGGAAGAGGATTATACGATTGAGATTGGTCTCACCGCCAACCGCAGCGACGCCACCTCGCACATTGGATCGGCCCGCGACCTCGTGGCTGCCCTCAACCAGCGCGAGAACACCACGAAATACCACCTCATCCGGCCCTCGGTGGACGACTTCAAGGTGGAAAACCATAACCTCGACATCGACGTCGTGGTGGAAGACACACAAGCCTGCCCACGTTACTCTGGCGTGACCGTCAGCGGCGTGAAAGTCGGCGAGTCGCCGGCATGGTTGAAGAACCGCCTCGCCGCCGTCGGCATCCGCAGCATCAACAACATCGTCGACATCACCAACTACGTGCTGATGGAAGTCGGCCAGCCCATGCACGCCTTCGACGCCGACAAGATCACGGGCAATAAGGTCGTGGTGAAATGCCTGCCCGAGGGCACGCCTTTCGTCACTCTCGACGGCGTGGAGCGCAAGCTCAACAGCCGTAACCTGATGATTTGCAACGCAGAAGAGCCTATGTGCATCGCTGGCGTATTTGGCGGACAAAAGTCAGGCGTGACCATGGAGACCACCAACGTCTTCCTCGAGAGTGCCTACTTCAACCCCACCAGCATCCGTAAG
>JAEEGJ010008649.1_pt1 | contig 27901 bp, 43 predicted proteins | sample 8958761 | NCBI WGS metagenome assembly JAEEGJ01 (sample SAMN16246546, study PRJNA631951) | gut metagenome | biome: gut microbiome; feature: rumen; material: RS-attached | host: Bos | place: Iran: Karaj | collected 2018-10 | reverse complement strand
CGATTTAATATATATTCATATATATTTATCATTAGTTACCTAATCCAGATTTTATTTGGTTATAAGCATCTTGAGCTTTCTTAGATTTGTCACTTGTCAAAAGCTCTTTTATTCCATCAAGTATTTCTGATGTCTTTAATCCTGTATAAGATTCAAGAGCAGCTAAGTTTCCTATCAAGTTTCCAAATATTCCAGCAACTTCATCTTTTTTCTTGCTTTTCAACATTTTTTCTCTAAGTGTCCAGAAATCTTTCATTTCTTTCATATCTGATGTCTTAGCAAACAAATTTGATCCTTCATTGATCATATTATCTTCTATATAATCCATCAAAGAATTATTTTCTTTTACTTTAGAAGGTGAAAATATGGTTTTCAAGAATGCTTGTATATGTTCATCTTTAGCAATTTTTGGAGCTACTTTTTCAGCGGTTTTTTGAGATACTTCTGTATTTACAGGGGTTTCATCTGTTTTTTCTTTTGGTTTTTCAGTACCAGCTTTTTTCTTTGCATCTTCTATTTCTTTTTGAGCTTCTGGTAAATCAGCCTTTTCTTTTACATCTTCAAGTAATTTTCTGAAATCATCTGAAGACTTCTTGAAATCATTGTCTTTTTTGATTTTTCTATCTTTTGCAAGTTTTCCAGCTAAATTCAACAACTCAACATAATAAGCATAGTTATCTGTCAAATGTTTTTGTTTGCCTTTGTCATCTTTCTTCTCAATAGCTTCATCAAATACATTCTTTATTTCTTTAGCTAATGATTTAGTGTCTTTTCCAGCATTCTTTATTCTATCTGAAATTATCTTTACATCTTTATCATCAGATAAATCTCCTAATGTTGTCTCTAATCTAAAAAGGTTTTTTATCTTTTGAAATAAGCCTTCATCTATTGATTCAGTAGATTCATTTATATATTGTGTTAAATTTTTCATTATATATTTTTAATTATTTTTTTACAACTTTTGGATCAACTTTTCCATTTACCATATTATTCAATGCTGATCCTTCTTTATCTGGTAAAGCAGTTTTGCTATCTTTTGGATTATCTCCACCCGTATCAGTCTGAGGCATAACTTTACGAGAATTGTCTCTTGCCATTTTTACATATTTAGTATTCATTCTTTGTAAAACTAATAAGTTAGCGCTTAAATATGCTGCTAATCCATCAAAATCTTTTTCTTCATCTAAACTGTCTTTAATCTTTTTTTGATTTTCATCTTTTACTTTAGCAGCATCCATAATAGTCTTAAATTGTTTTTCTCTGTCTTCATAATATTTAGAAACAGCTGATCTGATTATTTTTGCAGCATCTTCATTCTTTTCACAATAAGAATTTACTTTTTCTAATATTTTATTTTTATCATCAGTCAAAGCATTTACTTCTCCAGCTTTTGCTGAACCTAACTCTTTTTTCTTTATTGATGCAGCTTTTGCAGCTATAAATCCTTGACATATTTTCAATACATCATTTGCTGAAAGCTTTTCATTTCCACCTTTTACACTTAAATGGAAACATTCCATTTTAGCATAAGGATTAAAAGCAAATACCTGTGACCATCTATGATGTCCATCAATAATATATTTTTCATCACCTTCGCCAAAAGTGATAAGTGGGAATGGCATTTTTACTAATGGACTGTCACTATCTGCAAAATCTTGACCCATATTTTTCTTAGCATTATCTGTGTTGTCAAATGGGAATCCTAAAGATTTGTCAACATCTATTTCATTTTGTGTTGGGTGAAGATTCTTTACTGATAATTCCATCATTTCTCCATCAAAGTTATATCCATCATCACCTTTATAATCTCCAAAAGCTTTATTTAATATTGATTCACAATCTTTATCTTTCAACATCATATTTAACTTTTTGACATAACTTGGTAATTGATCTGTTTTAGACAATTTAGCTAATATGTCTTTAGCTTTGACATTTTTATTCATTAAGTCTAATTGTTCATTAATATATTCTAATAATCTTTTCATAATTATTTATTTATTTTATTATGCTACATCTTTTTTACTTAATTCTTTGAATTTCTTAAGTTCTATAGAATCATATATGTTTCCATAGAATCCATTTTCTAAAAGGATTTCACGAACTGTATCTTCATCAAATTCACCAATAACAACATAAGTATCATCTTTTACATCATTTCCTAAAGCTAATTCAACAGTACAGTCAACATATTTTCCATCAACTTTATTAAATGCATGCTCAATTGGAAGACCTTTGAAATTGAGATAGCCTTCACAATACAATATTTCATGTTTGCCTTCATAATAGAATCTGTCCATAAGCTTCCATGCATTCTCATAACACATCTTAGGTTGTGGATGCACTCTCTTCTTTATTTCTTTAATCTCCTCAGGAGTGAACACTTCAGACAATTGAACAATGTCAACTGAGTCAGCATCTTTTGCTTTTTTGTCAAATAAATATTGTTGATATCCTGATGCACTCTTTGCAAAGAACTTTAGCATGTCAACTATACCTCTGTCATAGTCTTTTAGTTCTTCATTTATGTGTTGTTTTAATGTTTTCATCTGTTATATAAATAATGTATTAAATTTTTAAATTTAGATCTATTTGATTGATTATTTAGAGAATAATAATTAAGTACACCTGAAGATTCATAAGGGTTTAATTTGAATTTATTAGATTCATAAGTTATACCAGATGAATTATTTTTACAATCAATAAATTCAAATCTTATATAAGTATCATAAAAATCTAATTTTAATATTTCATTGCTTTTATTGTACATTAAATATTCTAAATAATGTTCTTTATAATATATTCCTCTTTCTTTATTATTATATTCTTTTATAATAAGTTTTTGACAATCACAATCATCATCATAATAAAATTTACAACCTTTATTATTTAATGAAATAAACAAGTCTATGAAAAAACTATCATTTAAATTAAAAGATAAAAATTTATCTAATGTATCTAATATTAAATCATTTTCTCCATTTTTATTTGGAAATATTTTAATAAAGTCATACATTTTATCATTTTTATATACTTTATGCAATACTTTACTAGATTTACTTATTATATATTCAAATATTTGCTTCATCAATTAACAAAAACTATTTATTAAAAATAAAAACAGAACTTTAACAAAGTTCTGTTCTTATATTTTAGTTAGTAATTTTTTATGTGTTTTTTATTGGTTTACATTTAACTTCTCAAATGCTAAATCTATACCTTTTTGTTTTGCTATTCCCTTTTCTGTTCCAATTTCACCAGGACCAATATTGATCATTGACTTCATGATTCCACACATTCTTCTTCTTGAACGTTCATCATCCTTGAATATGATTGCAGCTATATCCAAAAGTTCTTCATAAGTCTTCCAAATAGGTGACATGTCTATAGTCTCTTCAACAAGCCAATTCACATAATCCCATTTTTGTGTTCTCCATATCTCTTCTTTATCTAAAGTCTTCATGTTTTCATCTAATGTGACTTTTCTTAAAGAAAGACCACTCATAGATAAAACAAATTCAAGCTCTTGATTTTTATTTACATGAGGAATGTTATTTATGTTGAAATACTTATATGCATTTTGTTTTACATCATCCTGTGCAACCCTGACAATAGCTGTCATAAAAGTCTGTGTTTGAGCATCAAGATTAAGGAATGTCTTTTGGAAATGAAGTTCTTCAGGACTTAACACAATTATACAGTCAATTTGAACTGGATCATTAGAATTATTTATATTGAATTGGCAAGTCACAATATTCCCATACATTTGTGCTTTTTTGCCTATATTCTTTCCTAATCTGAATTTTGGCGTCAATTCATCAGATAAACTTTCTAAATATGTCTTGAATTGTTTCTTTACTTCTTTTATGTCTTTGTCAGATTCTATCCAAATACATAAGTCAATGTCACCATGATCTTTTTTAGTTCCAGCATTATAAGAACCAGTTATTTCAAGCTTCTTATATCCTTGAAAGTTATTTAGAATTAGCTTTTCAAAATTATTTACAGTAGGTTTTACATCTTCTCGTAAAATCCTATTTGCTCCTATTGATCCTGACATGTTTGGTATTTTATTAAGTTAGAAGTTTCAGGCAAAAACTTTCCAGTAAGTCCAAGTCTTTCTTGATTTTTTATCCAATATTCTTGCATATCTTCTGGAATATCACATCTTGTTGAATCTAATGTTTTTAGATATATGTCATATATTCCATTTAATACATTTATAGATAATTGTTCATGAAGATATTTTTGCAATTTATTATAATTCCTTAGAATATCTTCAGTTAAATTTATATTATATAGTTTATTAAGAAAATCAATAGCTTCTTGTGGAGTTGTAGCAACAATCTCTTGTGTTTCTTTGTTTTTAACTCCATAATTATGACTAAACACATATCCTTTATAAGCAAACATATGTAGCATAAGTTGAGTTCTATGAAGTCCTTTTATGTTTCCTTCATATATATCAGAGAAATATGCAAACTTAAGCCATTCAATTTTTCCAAAGTTTATGTCTATTTGAACTAATAATCCATTTTGCTTATAATCTTCATCATATTGTGGAAATTGACAATATAATACACCTGATCCAGATTGTTTCAAATCAGTATTAATAAATTCTGATTCTTCATTTATCTTTTCAGCTATTGCAGTAATTACTGCTCTTTTCATAAGTTGATGATCAGTAGCAGTTCTTGCTCTTTTCTTGAATTTTGTAAAAAGATCATTAACATGATTTTCATCTATGTCCCATATAGAGATATCTTCAAGATATTTTTCATCAAAACCTAAATCAATATCTCCTGAAATATCTTTTTTACCAGCTGATCCAAGAATTATAGAATTTATTCTACAATAAATATAATTTGGAAATATTCTTTCTAATTCATTTAAGAAACAATCTAATGTTGTATCGATATGTTCTTTTTTAATAGAACTTGATTTTATTTCAAATACATGTCCTCCCATTATTCTAAGTTTTTAAGTTCTTCTTTAAATTTGTCCCAAATGTTCGTATACCACATGAATATTCCTGGCATCATTTCAATATATGTTGTGAAATCATCATTCTTTATAGCTTCTCTAACTTTTGAAGCAGATATGTCATCGTCATCTCTTTTTATTTCAAAACATTTGAATTCAGGTAATAAATCATTATCTGATTTATATTTCTTATTGTTAGCTTGTTTTGAATAAGCTTCATATCTATCACTACCACACAACCATAAAACAGGTTCATAATCATGCTCATGACAAATAGAAGCAATTTTGGCAATGTCTGCATTTATAATATAGAAATGATCAATGATAGTATTTTTTACTGAGCTTCTAATCATGTCTATTTCTTCTTTTATAAGTTCATCTGAAAACGGATGTCTTTCATCAAATTTTTTGTTAGGTATCTGTAATATCACAGTTGGAAATCCATTTTCCCTATATCCTGCTTCAATCATTTTAAGATGACCATCTGTAAATGGTTGAAATCTACCAAGAATTATATTTACTTTTTCCATATTTAGTCAAATTGGTTAAAAATATCAATTAGTTTTTTACATTTTCTTAGTTCTTTGATCTTTACATATGAATGTGATTGTTCTGTACCATCTTTTTTCAAATAATACCAATCACTTTGTGTAAGAAAGGCAAATTGTATTCTTCTTAATACTATATCATTATATTCGTTAGGCAAATTATAATATATGAATATATAAAATGATTTTTTTATTTTACCACCTTCTATTTCTGGGTCTTTAGCATATTGTACACTATTGTTTATTGAACTAGGACCATTATAAGTTGTCTTTACTTCTATTGAATATGATTTTGGATCATTAGGATCTAATCCATAAAACGATAATTCTACTATAAATACATTTTCTCCAATTCCATCACAGTGTATGTCTTTTTCTTGTTTTCCTTGATTTCCAGATCTGTATTTTAATATGCTTGATGGTATATGATTATTTAATCTTTTTGCTAAAGATTTTTCAATTATAAGAGGCCAAATTTTATTTGTATCTTCTAAAGCCTCAATATCTCTAATCATTTTTATGAATCTGTCATTAAGTTCAATAATAGTGCTATTGCATGCATCAAATATTCTATACATGCCTTTTTGCATATCTCCTTCACCTATTATTGAGAGATATTTTCCAATTATAGTGTTTTCATATTCATTAACATCTATCTTTTTACTTTCTATTATATTATCCAAAATAAATTAAATAAATATTTTTATTGAATATGAATATAGTAAATTAATTGTTAATTATTTAAAATAAATAAGCCCACTAATTAAATTAGTGAGCAAAATGTTAAAACATTTTAATTATTTATTTCCAAGCTTGTAATACTTTTAAATTATCTAATTTTAATCCTCTTGCATGCTGAAGGTTTTGTACATTATCATCAACAAAAATAACTTCATCAAATTTCTTGCAAATATCTCTTATAACATTTGCTTTCTTTTCTGCATCTGTATTTCCTGGATAATTCTTATATTCATCATTTATAGCATGAGAATATTTATCTTTGAATATGTTTTCTAGTTCTCTTAGATTTCCATCTTCATCTTTATATCTAAGGAATTCTTTCAAAGCTGATTTTATTGTATCTTCACATCCACGTGCTGTCAAAAAACAAAACTTATAACCTGCTTTGATATAAGCATCCATTAGTTTAAGGTTTTTCAACATTGGTGTTGCATTGACTATTGATTGATATACTTTTTCTTCATCATAAAAATCTCTATAATCAAACCAATCTTTATGGTCTGTAGAATCAGGATCCAAAGCAAATTGTGAAGTTGTCAATGCTATTTCTTTTCCTGTATTAGGATCTTTTTTATATAAATGTATAGAATTAGGGTCTACTTTCAATAATGTATCATCAATATCAAATACAACAATACCACGAACTCCTTTTGGAAGCTCGTGGATTTTTTCAGTTATATATTGATTTAATGATTTCATTTTTACCAAATTCTGATTATGATTTCATCATTAGTTTCATATTTATGGAATAATTCTATCTTATCTAGATAATCATAGGCATTATCATCTCCTAATACAAGATTTGCTAAATCTTTTGCGGAATTTATTGCTTCGATAATAATGCTATTATCTCCCATTTTTGAAATACAAACAAATCCTTTTTTATATTTATCCTTTGATTCAGTAAAATCATAAGTTTCATATGCAGCATTTTTATCATCTTCATTTTGAACCATATGAATCATAGAATTTTTTGGATGTTTATATTCTTGCCCTTTCATTATAATATATTCATTAATATTTTCCATTATTTAAACAATGTATTTATTAATAATAAAATTTAGTAAATCCTCTTTTCTGGTATAACTCCTCTTATACCACCTTTTGGATTTTCTATATCTCCATTATATCTTGGTATAACATGGATATGAAGATGTTCAACAGTTTGTCCAGCAGCTTTTCCTTGGTTTATGCCAATATTAAAGCCATCACAATTAAACTTTTCTTTTATAAAACTTTCTGCAAACAATAAAGCACAAAAGAAATAAGCCATCTCATTTCCATTTAGTTCAGTCACATTGTTTATATGTCTTTTAGGAATTATAAGGATATGACCTTTATTAACAGGAAACTCATCATATATAGACACCCAATATGGATCTTCATGAATTATCTTTTCTTTATTTATATCACAAAATATACACATAATTATTTCACATTTCTAAATGATGTCTTTAAATCAAATCCATGAGCAATAATCTTTCCATCATTAGATATTATAGGTTCTGGATCAAGTTTTGAAGTCATCAAAAAATTTTCAATATCTGAATATACATTATTCATTTCATCAAACCAATATTTATATACAGAAAGTCCTAATTTATTAAAGCAGATATTTGTGACAAGTTTTGGAGTAATTTTTCCACTATAATGATCTTTATAGATTGGAGCATTCTTTATCAATTGAATTTGATTAATATATTTTTGAGAATATTCAATATCACCAAGATATTTATAAGTTTGTCCAAGAACATCTTTGTCATATAATACAAATATAGGTGATTCAATTTTCAAGAAAATATCTGGATTCTCTTTTTTCCAACAAAACCTCATAGCTTCTTGGTAAGGTCTTTTATCAAGAGGATAACTTAGAACCATTTCTGGCTTATAATTATCATTTTTAAATAATGAATTATATACTGTCTCAAAAAACTCATATATTTCTTTCTTTGTTTTTAGTATTGAAAGAAACTCTATATCATCTTTTGTCAAAAGCTTTATTTTATATGAATAATTTCCAGTAGATACACTTATAGCTGGAACAGTATATATATAAGGATATATTCCAAAAGTATATCCAATAATATCAACATATCCAGCACCAGATACCCAATATGTTTTTACTCCTTCTCCTATATGTTTGTCATAAGAAGACTCAATATCAGGCATAGAGAAACAAACTTTCTCTTTTCTTACATAAATTAAATCAGGATCATTATCAATCCATATATAGTCATAAAAATCTTTGTATTTGCTTATTATTTTCATTTTTTACAAATTATTTAAACGTTATTTAATATAGTAAACTTTTTTTTATATGACAATTGAATTTTTAATAATTTGATTCTATTTAATATTGAATATAAAAAATTAAGAATTATGGCAAACCACACAGATCATCATGATGAAACATATGAACCATATAGCGATTGCTTAGTAAATGGTATGGATTATAATGATTGGAGATTTGAAGAATCTTTGAGAATTTATGAAAATAAAACCAATAAATAAATAATACTATGAAAGTAGAAATTACACCAAATGTTATCAAAGACATTGAAGATTTTGTAGAATCAGGTCGCAGAGATGAATTTTTCGCTCATGCTTTAGTTAAAAAGATGTATGAATGCATCAAAAATCAAAGAATTGAAGATGAAGCATATATTGAAGATTTTGTTGATTCTGTTCAAATGTAATGGAAAACCAGTTACTTATTTATATAGGAATATCTTTCATTAATGTGTTTCTTCATATATTTAGAAGCATATTGGTTATTAAGTCTTCAAAATTGAATGCTTCATTTTTCAATTGTATTTGTTATACATTTTCAGCTGTAGTAATTAAGTTCATTGCAGAGTTTGATCTTTGGATAGCAATAACAGTTCAAGCATTCACTAATTTTGTTGGTTGCTATGTTGGTATGTGGGCTGCAGAAAAATACTTAAAAAGAAAATCAGAAAAAACTAAATAACATGGATATTTAACAATGAAAAAGAAAATATATTGGGTTGTTGCTTGGAAGCCTAATGAATTTCCAACACAAGTTTTGTTATCAAGTAAAAAACCTTATTACTTGAAATCAATTGATGAATGGTCAACTCAAATAGGAGATAATGATTGGGCTATTACGGATTGCTTCCTTTTCAGAAATGAACATACATTATATGACGGAAGATTTATCACTGAAGATTTTTATAAACCAAGAAAGGTAGAGATTAATATTAATTTCAAGTAATATGGAAAATAAAATTAGAATTGAACCTGAACTTAGCATTAAAGGAATGATTTGCTTACATGCTTTAGATGATGGTGGAGAGGAATGGCTTGATGAAAATGAGTTCAATCGTGTGCGTGTATATGATGGAAAGACATATGTAGAATATTATACAGGATGGGAAGACTGTCTATATGAAGGTTTTTATGTAAAAGAGACACCTGAAGAAGTACACAACTTGTTGAAAGAAGCAAGACGACAACTTCAGGAAGCATATGAAAAGTATGAAATTACTGAAATCAAATAAATCATAAATATGAAAAAGTTTTTAAGCATAGATGGTTGGAATCCTGAAGGATTACGAACTGGCGATAGAGTCATCTATATTATGAGATGCAAAAACGGCAGAAAGAAACTAAAAACTGGTATTGTGGGTTTAGGATTTGGTTATCCTGAGGAGGAAGAGAAACGAAATATTGCAAGAGAAAAAAATGAAGATGGAGAATATGGGTCTTGGTATATAATTGATGACATTGATGGAAAGAAACATTACCCTTGCACAAAAGATATTTTGCTTTTGACAAAAGACATTGAAGTCAAATACCTCAATTCTACAATAGTTGAAATTAATTGATGCAAAAGAAAAAACACATATTATATTGCTACTCACAAGAGATGTTTGATGAGCTGATGAAAAGTCTTGGTTGGAAAGAACCAGCTGAAAGCTTTTCTACAGTATCTATCTGTTCTCCATGGAATGAAGGATTTGAACATTATTTCAAATCTGGAACTCCAAATAATTATAATATTGATTGTGATGATATTGTTCGTCCATTCTGGTGGGATAAAGATTACTATGACATTGCAGAAGAGTTATACTTAGATGGACAAGTCAAAGAGTCTAATGAACTGTTCAATTTCTATAAAGAAGATGAAAAAGGAAGATATCTTGACGTGAAAATGTTCAATTATGAGCAAGCATTCTTGTTAGCTGCTTGGATTAATGTGCAGATATTGAATGGGCGCGATAACTTCTTTGTGCATTGTGCAGCTGGCTTGTCAAGATCTCAAGCTATTGTAAGATACATACTTGATGTGTATACTGAATATGATTGGAAAACTCGCAAAGATAATCCTTGTGATTATTACAACAACCATATGCTGCTTATGCTTAAGCGTGCTGCAAGGCAATTAAATATTTTATAATATGATTGAAGAAGTAAAGTCAATAAAAAACAAGAAAATTGAGCAAATGATCATCGAATGCCCAATAAAAATAAATATTTCTAAACATTGGACAGGTCAAGATGATGTAAGATTATACAGAGATGATAGTTGGACTCCAATCATATGGGATGGAAATGTATATTCACTTAAACAACTTCTAAAAGAAGGCTGGATTGTAAAGTCAATAGAAAAATCTTTTTGCAGTAAAGAAGATGCGCATTTTGGATATGAAACAGCAATATTAGAAAGGAATATTTCAAATGATTGAAGAAACTAAACAAAACAATAAGAAGACTATACAGCAAATATTAAGAAGGATAATTGAAATAAATACTTCAAGTTCTTTAATAAGTGGTATAGGAATAAATTCTTATGACAGTTGGGAAAATATTTTCAATAATAATCCAAAAGTAAGTTTAAATAAACTTATGCAAGATGGTTGGAAAGTTGTTTCAATATCTCAGACATTTGCACCTTCAACAAAATCATATGCATTTGGGATAGAAACAGTAATAATTGAAAAAGAAGCATAATATGAACAAAAAACTTGTATTAGAAAGAATTTGTGAAGGATCAGATTATGTATCTACTACTATAGATGCTAAATATGGTAAATCACACTGGAATGATATTGTTACAGGAAAATGTTATTCATTACATAAATTAATTGAAGAAGGATGGGAAATTGAAGATGTAAAAGTTTCTTCATCAAGAAGTAGTTCAGCAAGTGGATATGTAAGTAATTTAGATCACACAATATTAATATTAGTAAAAAATGATAGAGGAAATAACGAATAAATTACAGAACAAAAAGGTTCTTCAACGTCTAAGATATATTGACTTTGAATGGAATGATGATAAATATACATTTGAAGGAAAACAAAGATATGGCAGTTGGGTAGATATTGCTACTAATAAAAAATTAAAAGTTAAAGAATTTGAAGAACTTATGAATTTAGGGTATTCAATAAAAAATATTACTCATGAAACAATTGCAAATTCTGAATGTGTTGATACAAGTGAAACTTATTGTTCATGCATATTAGAAACAATTTTTTTAGAAAAAAATTAAAAAATTATTGAAATTTAGAAAATATTGAATCTATATTATAAAATCATCGTTTACAAAAACGATAAATTTTCTTTTTATGTTTAACAAATAAAAAAGTAATACAAAACTATTATGACTAGATTTCAGAAAAACAGAAATGCGGATTTGACTAGCTCTTTGCAGTCAATTCCAGCTTCAGCAGAAGCAGCTAAGGCATCAGCAGCAATCCCTGAATATGATGCTAAGAACCGTCAGGGCTATAGTGGTTACGCTATAGAAGATGAATTGCATCTTGTCTCTATGTTGAACACTCTCAAGCTTGAGAATCAGTTCTATCGTTCTGACAAGCAGCAAATGACTGAGCTTCAAGATTTGATTGAGAAGCTTGCTGCAAAGGATCCATATTTCATTGCTCAAGCAATTGTATGGTCTCGTTGCATTGGTGAAGGTATGCGTAGCATCAACCATGTTGCTGCAGCAGTTCTTGCACCTTTTATCTCTGGTCAGGAATGGACAAAGCGTTTCTACTCTTTGTTCAATAAGAAGGCTAAGGGTGGTGGATGTATCTATCGTCCAGATGACATGCTTGAGATCAAAGCTGTCTATGAGACCATTGGTAATACTGTTTTGACTAACGGTATGAAGAAGGGTTTCGCAAATGCTATCGAAAACTTAGACAACTATCAGTTGCTTAAGTATCGTAAGGCTATCATTGACCTTTCTAACTTGTGTCACCCATCACCAGAACGTTCAAAGGCAACTTTCGTTGATGAGAATGGTAAGACTGTAAAGACTCTTGATGCTATCATGAAGGGTCAGAAGATTGCAGCTGACACTTGGGAAGTTGCTCAGTCAGAAGCAGGTCAAGAAGTTGCACAAGCTGTTCGTGAAGGTAAGCTTTCTAAGGAAAAGGCTGAAGAGGTCTTGAAGGAAGCTAAGAACGACAACTGGGAATCATTGCTTAATGATGGTCGTCTTGGTATCTTGGCTGCAATCCGTAACTTGAGGAACATCCTTTGTGGTGGACGTCAAGAAGTTGTCGACAAAGTTTGCGCTCTTGTCTCTAATGAGCAGCTTTTGAAGGCAGGTAAGATCATGCCTTACCAGATTGACCTTGCTTATGAGGCAGTTCTTTGTGGAGACATTAAGCTTCAGGGAAATCAGCAGAGACAAGTAATGTCAGCCCTTGAGGATGGTATTGAAAGATCTGTTGCTAACTTGAAGGAGCTTTTGACCGGTAGTAACTTGGTCATTATGGACTGCTCAGGTTCTATGAGTACTTCAATTCGTACAAATGGTACTTATAGTTATGGTTCATCTTCATGCTCAGCAAAGGCATCTTTGATTGCAGCAATGATTATGAAGTCAACTAATGCCGACTTGATTGAATTTGGTAGCTCTGCTAAGTATGTCAATTATAACTTGCGTTCAAGTGTATTTGACCTTGCAAGATCTATCCGTAATGAAAACATGGGTGGAACTAACTTAGCTTCTGCATTCAACCTTGCTAATGCAAGTGGTAAGAAGTATGACAGAATCTTCATTTTGTCAGACAATGAGTGCAACAGCGGTTACCAGAGAGAAGCTTACAAGAACTATGTAAGATCAGGTGTAAATCCTTACATCTATTCTATAGACTTGGCAGCTTATGGTACTCAGCCAATCAAGAGTGATCATGTCCATTATTTCTTCGGATATGGATATGCAATGTTCGATGCTATTGCAAAGGACGAGTTCAATGCAGCTTCTGTTATTGATGAAATCCGTAAGGTTGTAATCTAATAACTTGTAGCTACAAAATATTAAAAGAGGTTTGACTTAGTTGAACCTCTTTTTTTATTTTTAAATAAATTATTGAATAAATATTAATATAAAATGAAAAAACTTACAGAATATTTTGAACAACTTTCTATAAATGATTATTTGTCTTATAACTTAATCAAAGAGTCTTGGAATGCAGAAAGAAAGAACTACAAAGAAGAGCTTCAAAAGATTCTAGATTCATATGAAAAGAAAAAGAATGCAAAGCCAAAGAAGTCTAGATTTGGTTATTCTTTGAAATCTGCAAATCCTGTAGAAGTATTAGCAAAATATCCAATGCAAATATTGATTGACAAAGCAGGATATGAACCAAAAGAAATCACAAAAACTGTATATTCTTATACAAAGACAAAAGGATCCCAAGAAAAAGAAAAGACATATTTCAGCAAGATACACTATGGAGAATTCATTGCTGATGAGCTTGAAAATGGAAACCTAAATCCAGAAGACATGGTAAAATGGTGGCAAGAATATGATGAAGAGATTGCTAAGAATAACTGGCATGATCCAAAATACATTGTAAAGCAAATTGATGTCACTCGTCTTTGGAACCCTTACTATCCAAAAGATGACTCTGTTGTAACTGCTTTATTGAATGAGCCTGCAAGGATTTCAAGATATGCAAAGCCAAAAAGAGCTACAACATCAGAAATGGAAGACTTCAAAGCATTCTTGTCGGATCCAGCAAACCAAGACACTTTGAAAGCTGCTCTCAAGTCAATAAAAGGCACAATAATGAAAGCTCGTCCAACATTTGCTACTGGTGTTGAAAACCATGTAAAAGAAATCATTGAGAATTGTGACTATTCAGATGGTGATCTTAAAGAATTGATGGAGAAAGAATACCAATCAAGCCATAAAAGATACTATGAAGGACCAAATGACAGAGATTGTGAAGCTTCTGCAGTGATTGGCCTTATTCTCAAAGCATTGAATGAGATGTATGGTTTTGAAGTCTGGTCATCAATACAAGAGATTGGTGAAGAAGACAGAAGCTGGAAAGAATATGAGACAAAAATAAACATCAAGGGTTCTGTTGATGACAAGACATTAGAAGGATTCTTAGATGATGCAGATCATCTTAAGTTCAAGATTGAGAAACTTGGTGCATCAGAAAAGAAAAGATCAAGTGGTGTCTATTCATCATCATTCTCAAACTACTATGACTATGACTTTGATGTTATATGTGAAAAGAATGGAGAAGAAGTATACCATAGCAAATTCAAGAACATCACAATAGGATCATATTTCTATTCAGGAGGTTGGAACTAAAAAATAACATATTAGAATATGAAATATTTGAAAGAATATATTAATGAAGCTGTTGGTCAAGTTTGGGTAGCAATACAAGATGACTATGAACCAGATGGCTATAATTCTTGGGACAAACCAAGAACATCATATAGAGTAGTCACAGCTGAAACATATGCTGCATTGAAAAATGGAACAAAAAGGACATATGGCAATCATGAATACACTGAGCTAGGTCGTTCAAGAAACAAAGAAGAAGCTCAATCATATTTGCCAAGCTATCAAAAGACAGCAAGAAAGTCAAAGATTAATAAAGGTGATGCAGACTATATTGTATATGCCATAAGTATTGGCAAATTCCAACCAAATGGCAATACAAAGTTTGATTGGAATATATGGGATGACATGGAAAAATACAAAAAAGATGGTTCTGAAATTTATGTATGCAAACGTGGTGGATTTAGATTTTTGATTGGTGCACCAGGATCATTGAAAAAAGGAGATACTTTATTTGTAGTTGACAATGACTCACAAAAGAAATGTGTTGGTGCACCTTCTTGTGTCGATGCAGTCATAAATTGTAAAGACAAAGAAGAGTTTGAAACAGAATTTCGTAAGTGTTTCCCAAGTGATTGTAAGAGACCAAGCATATCTTTCGGTAGAAAAATAGATGGACTTCCATGGAAAGATTTTGGACAAATGTATTCAATTAAAGGTGTAAGTGACTAAAATAAAATACTAATGCAAAAACTTAATTTTGTTGTTGGAAGACTCCAGCCATTCACAAAAGGGCATCTCAATATGATTAATGAAGGAAATGCTCCTTGCATAATCTACATAATTGAAGACAAACCTATTGTGACAACAAAGACAGGAATCAAGATTGGAAGCAACTCATACTCTAAAGCAACAATTGAGAAAGTTGCAGCTTACATAGACAATCCAGTTGGAGAACTTGAAAAGAAAGATAATGAGCTTCTAAAACGTCCATTCGCAAATGAGCTAATCATAAAAGAGATAAAGTCTATAAAAGACAAGAACATCTTAGATGTTGTTGTAGTGTCAAATGTATTTGATGCTTTAGACAGATTCAACAAGTTCATTTTTGATCATATTAATGAATATGAGCCTCAATATTGGATGTGTGGAGATGACAGAGTCAATGAGTATTCTGAACTTATAGACAAATATGACACTCTGGAGACATATAAGGGTTCAGGAGAGACCATCAAAAACTTGCTAAAGGATATATTGAAAACTAACATAGGTGATGGCAGGTGTCAAGGAGTGTCAGGTACAATGGCAAGAAAAGCCTTGTTAGCCAAAGACAAAGAAGCATTCAACAAAGTAGTTCCTGATGGAGCAGAATCAATGTTTGACGAGTTCATTGAAGCATTAGAGAAGTTCAAAAAGCAATTAGTGTCATTATAGAAATTTGAAAGCAAATGAAGAGAGATGTGTGACAGTTTCATGCATCTCTTTTTATTTTTAAATAAATTTTTAATTAAATAAATTTTTTGATATGAAAAAACTCAATAACTATATACAGGAAGAACTTAAAGACTATGACAAAAACATAGTTGACATGCTGAAATTGTTTGGGCAACATGCATCTGGATATCAAAAGTATTTGTTTGACAAAAAAGTAAAAGATGCTAATTCAGTTGAGATACATCCATTGTCAGATGTGTTCACTGAAGAAGAAATAAAACATATCAAACAATATGTTAGACCAAAGCCAAAAATGTGTTATGAGAACTCTTGGAAACTTATGGATAGATTTTATGGAAGTGATCATGAAATACTTTATTGTGAAGGTTACCTTAATTTCAAAGGATTTCCAATTGAGCATGCATTCAACAAAGTAGATGGAATATATGTTGATTGCACAGTTGAATTGGCTCTTAAGAATGATGTCACTAAAGACACTTATGTTGTCATTGGTGAGTTTGATGATGACACATGCCGCGAGATACTTTTAGAGAATGGATTCTACGGCAACATATATGACTCAATAGAACTCAAGAAGTTTACAGAACTAAGCAAAAAAGAAGTAGCGTAAAACATGATAGATTTGAAAGAATACATAACAGAAAGTGAAGTTCTCCAAAATGTGTTGATAGATGATGTCAAAAGATTCAATGGCTGTTTTAGAGAGCTTTTGACATGGCTTAAAAAGAACGGATATGGAGACATAACTATGCATAAAGAAGCAAGAGCATCAAGAAATGGTCTTCATAGAATGCATTTAGAATTCAAGCCAGGATGCAAGTCAGACTACAAGGAAGTAGCAGAACTATTGACTAAGAAATTCAACTATGCCTATGACATTTGGGATATTGATGCAAAGCCAGATGACAAAGATCCTGAATATCATAACCCAACAATATGGATTTGTGACAAAGTACATTAATGATTAATCTAATTAACTATATAAAGATATTTGAAGGTGGAGCTGCTGGACATATGGCTCACCCTTATGACTATGCTGAATTCACTGGCAATGACTTGATTGAGTTCATTGATGACTTGTTCTCAGGAAAGATTGAGCATATGAAAGAGAAACTTGATGGCTTCAACATTGAAGCTACAAAGAACAACAACAATGAAGTAGTGTTCATAAGAAACAATGGAGACAGAAACTCAGAAAGAGGTGGAATGAGTATTGAAGACATCAAAACTAAATGGGAAGGAAAACAACAGCAACAAAAGACATTCTTGACGGCAGCAACAACTATAACAAAGATATTTGAGAAAGTTGACAAGAAGTTCTTCAATCCAGATGAGACTCATAGAAAGATCATAAATTGCGAATGCATTGTTGAAGGAAACACAAACATTGTGCCTTATGCTTCAGACAGGGTAGCTTTTCATGGATATAAAATGTATGAATGGAATGGAGAGAAATGGATTGCTAAAGAAGATGTTGAGGGAAACGTTGAAGAGCTTTACAAAGCTGCTGAAGGAATTGATCAAGCAAAGCCACGTCCAGACTTAGTCATAAACTCTCAAGAGACAGCAAACAAGTTAGCAGAGAAATTCAAGAAAGAAGTCACTAAGCTTTGGAAGAATGAGAAACTTGAGCTTACTGCTGCTATCAATGAATGGAGACATAAAAGATATGCAAAGTTTGCTCCTGACTGGATGAAAGAAGATGATGACATATTCAATAGACTATTCAATGAAGACAAGTCAGTGAATCTTGGAACTCTAAAGAAACGTTATCCAGAACATGTGTCTGAACTTAGCACTATAGACAAAGACAAAGACTTCATAGACAAAGTGAATGATCCATTGAGCAACTTGTTCTTGTCAATAGGAAATGAAGCTATAGACATAATGGATGGTTTTGTGAACTCTGGTGCTAAAGACAAGACAATAGCTTCATTGAAGAATGAATTGAGTGCAACAATAAGCCTTGTCAACAAGAATGGAAATGAAGCTGACAAGAAGAAGCTTATGAAAGCACTTGAGAGAATAAAGATGCTTGGTGACAAACTGAACACAGCAGAAGGAATTGTGATTGTCTACAAGGGTCGTAGAATGAAGTTGACTGGGAGCTTTGCGCCATTGAATCAAGCTTTAGGACTTAGATTTAATTATGAACAAAATGAACAATAAGTTTTTATTTTTAATAAATTAAATAAATAACATTATAATATGAAATCAATCAATGAAATCATAAATGAAAACAAAGAAGAACAAATAAATGAAGCATTTGATGGATTTTCTGTCTTTGCTGGCCAGATGACATTTCTTATTTTGACAATTGGACTGTTTGTAAAGAGCTTCAAAGAAGTATTGAATGGTGAAAACGGCATAATTGAAGTTGCTAACATACTTCTAAAAGACACAAAAGTCAACAGAATATGCAAGAAGCTTGCTAAAGATCCAGAAATAAGAAAGATTCTTTCAGGTACTGAAAACATAAAGAAAGATGCTTTTGAGACAGCAGTAAAGTCAAAGCTTGCTGAAAAAGAGTATCAGTATCTTTATGACATCACAAGAGAAAAAGTCCAAGAACACATAAATAAAAAGTAATATATTATGAACAACTTACAAGAATACATAAACAACTCATATCCTGATGCTTCACTTCCAATAAATGAAGCATCATCAAATGAAGAAAAGATATATTTTCCAACCGTTGCAGCAGCATTGATATATGAGTTTGAATTGTCAGGCCAGATTAGTGATGGATATTGGGAGAATGCTCGTCCATATGATCATTGGAAATGGATTGGACACACTGAACCAATTGTAGACAAAGACAAATGCGGATATACTGGACTTTATCATAAAAAGACTTATAGCACTGACTGGTTACGTCGTTATGTGAAGAAAGCTTTGAAAAACCAAGCAGGTGACTATGACTGGACTATAAGAGTATTCAACATTGCAAAGTTTGGATCAGTAATCAACACTCAAGATTTTGCAAAAATCTACAAAGAATATGCTTATCGTTCAATTGTTGAAGCCATGCCACAAGAAGAGGTCAATCATGATCAACTTGAAGCTGCTTACAATACATCAGACTACAAAAAGAAATATTGGGACAAAGCTGGAGCATTCTTCACAGATGAACTTCTTAAGAAGTACTATAGCAGCAACTATGGCTGGTCAGAGTTTGAAGATGACTTAGAGTTAGCAGAGACAGCTATAAACACTCATTTGAATGAATAAAAATAATTACTTTTATATGAAAAACTTAACAGAAAAAATTAATGAAGGAACCCTTTATGATGGCGACCCATATAGTGAAAGACTACATAAGCAAATGACTGATTCATGGGTTCCAAAATCAATTATAGAAATATTTGAGCAAAACAAATTTCCTAATGGGCTTGTAAAGTATGACACATTAATTGAAATCTTGTGTGAGATATACAAAGACAAATACAACAAATAATGCAAGACATCACTTCATATATTAGAGAATATCTTTCTGTACAAAAACTAAAAGATGATGAGTATGACAAGCAATATGTCTTGTTTGAGTTCACTTCTGACACTATACATTCTGACAAAGTGTTGAAAGAAAAACTTAACAATTACAAAAATCGTATAATAACATTATGGTCTACTATAATTAGTGGAGTCAACACAGATTATTATATTCTTACAATAAAAGAACTAAGAGATTGTTTTTCTAATTATGTCAAAGTATTCAAAAACACAAAATCTGTATATGCATACAAGATAGATGAATTGTATGGAGCTGACGAAAAAGCTGTAGAAACATACATAAAAGAACATAATGATGAAGATGACGTCATCACTAAAAACAAAGAAAATAGAATATTAGTTGAATTACATGAGAACAATTAAAGACATTATAAATGAATCAAAGCATTATACAGATGAAGAGTTGACTCAGAAATGTGAACATGCTTGGCTACAAGCTTGGATGCAAGATTATGTAGATCCTTATGAGACATCTCCTTCAGAAATTGAAAATTTAGCTCCTGAAATATTAGAATGGAGTTTTGATAATGTTGAAGAAGATCTTTCTGATTCTGACTACAAGAAATGTGTAAAAATTCTAAAAACATTTTTGAAATAAAAAAACAAAAACATATGTTATGAAAAACTTGAAAGAATTACTAACTGAAACAAAAAATTCTTCTATCTATCTTGGATCTGATTGCATTCAAGGCAATGAAAGCAAAATAACTGATTTGATAAATGAAGGATATATATCTTTTATTGTATTGGAAGAGTGGGAACCTGAATGGGAAAAAGAATTGAATGGTTGTGCAGATTACATAAATATTGATGGACCAATAGGTGTGTTAGCAAGCAAGACTGTTGATGGATCAGTAACAGCTTATAAATGGTATATTTCTTCTGCTCCAGCTGATGCTATAAAACACGATAGACAACCTTACATAATCTGTCAAAGTGAATTTTAATGACATAAAATAAAGAATAAGTAAAATATGAAAAACTTAAATGAATATATAATAAATGAATCTAGATTTAAAGACAACCTGCATGACAACATGTTAGACATTGAGAATTTTTTCACAAATCAATTGTTTGAATTGATTGAAAAAAACAATACTTTAAAAATCGAAGTAGATGGAGTAAACATAGAGTTCTTGCAAAATGAAGAATCTGATAATGAATATGATTCAGAAATATATTCTGCTGCTGGAATACTTATTGAAAGATATTTAACGTCATTGCTCAATAAAGAAATACAATCTGAAAAATATTTTGGGAGTGATCTTGAACAAATGCTAATCAAATTGAAAGACATTGACAATGGATCATATGAAAATTTTGATTTTGAAATGTCTGATGTATGTTTTGAGATAAAATGTTATCATAAGAACGACAATGATGGTATTTGGTTGTCAAACAAGCAAAAGTCAACAATTGGAGATGATGCATTCTTTATTCTTGTTAACATTGCAGTATCTAAAAATTTCATATCAATAAAAGATGTTGTTATAAGACAAAGAAAGAACTTGCAAATATCAGGAAATTATATAAAGGGAGCAAAATAAATTATACTTATATTACAATTATGTAAAAACAACAAATATAATTATGAAAGACTTAAAAGATTGCTTAATTAAAGAAAACAAGCAAATATCATTAAAAAACATAAAATATTCTATCATCAGTTATGAAACATCAAATGACGAGCCATTAGGATTTCTTTTTGAAGACATTTCAGAAATCAATGATTTATATTATGACTGGGGTTATAAGGACAATACAGTTGAAAAAATAATTGATAAAATTAAAACCTTAAAACCAGGAGAATGTTTTGTTCATAAAGAATCTAACTCATCATTTGAAATAATATCTCATATCAATCCATTACTAGCTGATAAGATTAAATAATAAGAATAAAGATATATGAAAGACATTAGAATATATATAAAAGAATCTCAAGAAGATGGCAAAGGTGGCAATTGGGAATATCGTACTGATAGCAATGGTAAAGCTTCAAGGGTTTGGATAGACTATGCTGAACTTATAGCAAAAAGAAAAGCATCTGAAGCTGCTGCAAAGAAAGCTGCCAAAGACAAAGCTGATGAGATAAAGAAAAGAGCTGAAAACAAAAGAAAAGCTAATTCTGAGTATGAAGATCTTGAACAAGAGCTTTGGGATTTGAATGATGACATAAAGCAGTTGAATCATGAATACAATGAAATGATGATTGATCAAGAAGAAGATGTAGGACAATGGTATGCGAAAAGAACTGAAGAAGGTGACAAGAAAGCTGAAGAAGTAGCTAATGAATATGGAAAACGTTTTGGAGAAATTGAAGAAGAAATCAAACAAAAATCCAAAAGAATAGAAGAAATAGATAAAAGAATGTCAGAACTTGAGAAAATAATGTATTAATGATAATAAAATTGCTTTAAAAAATTGATATTTTTATTGAATTTTTAATAAAACTTTATCTATTTTAAAATATCTTATTATTATTAAATTGAAATTATACTAAAGAAAAATGCAACAGACCTATAATACAAATATAGTAGTAAAATTAGAAGAAGGACAATATAAGGATTGCCGCTTCCGGGTTTTCATTGCATAAACTAATTAAACACTATATATACATTGAAAATCCGGGGGACCAAAAGTTCTTCGGATTTTTTTCATATTATATTTGAATTTTTGAAAAAATATACTATATTATAAAAAGTTCTTTGAAACACAGATTGTTCAGTAGCGATAAACTTAGGCGGAGGATATTCCTAAGCGTGAATTGGAGAATAGCACCAGCCGTTACGGCTGGGGACGAAGGTTCGATTCCTTCCTGAACAACAAAAAATTTTTTATAGAGATTTTGAATTACATAAAAAAGTTTCTATATTAAATTATCAATTTCAAAAACATTGAGATTGATAATATGGTCTTTGACATACTGTAGAATCTAAATAAAACAAGTTTAGATTTATTTACAACATGGTTCAACAAACTTGTGTCTGTAGACTCTTGAAACCTATAGAGTCAATTCATAAGTAAGTTGGAAAGGCATGGTCTAAACTTGAAGATTGTTATGGAAGGCCATAGCAATCAACCATAAGTGTTGTGAAATACTTGTGGAACATGCGCTCGTAGCTCAGTTGGTAGATAGCACCACACTTTTAATGTGGGGGTCCTGGGTTCGAGTCCCAGCGGGCGCACTTAAGATGCAGGCAAGTTCCGTTTGAAAGCTATAACGGATGGAGCACTATCCAGTGCACCTGATGCGAGCGCATCTTAACAAAAAAGGTTTTGATGGTTACAATAGAGTTTTCGGTCTCAGAGAGCAACAGAATAGCTCTCAACAAAACCGAAAGTGCCCGAGTGTTGGAATTGGTAGACAAGACAGACTTAAAATCTGTTGCCCCTAAAGGGCGTGCGGGTTCGATTCCCGCCTCGGGTACAGAACATGGCTAACAGTATTGATGGAAGGTAAGCGGAAATCATATAACGGCAATTCTATGAAAGTACCCTCAAGCTGTTAACAAATCGTTACTTTGCCGAGTAATTTGTTTTTGGTGTAGTGGTTTAGCACGCTGGCGTGTCAGCCGGAGACGTTGGGTTCGAATCCCACAAAATAGCAAATAACTGAGAAGTTTAATTGGTATAAACGCTGACAGAGGCTGACAACAGCTGAACAGAAACAGAAGGTTCAAATCCTCTCCAAGTTATTTAAGTTTTACAGATATTATTATTAATTAAATAACTGTAAAACTATATGAATTATCGAAATAGTATGTATCATTACTTTTATAAGATAACAAATCTAATAAATAATCATTTTTATTATGGAGTTCATAATACTAATGATTTAGATGATGGATATATGGGTTCTGGCGTTAGATTGAAAAGAGCTTATGAAAAATATGGGATTGAGAATTTCAAAAAAGAAATACTTAAGTTTTTTGATTCTGCTGAAGATGCATTTAATTATGAAGCAGAAGTTGTTACTGAAGATCTTGTTTATGATAATAATTGTTATAATTTACAAGAAGGTGGGCATGGTGGATTTATTCCAAATATACAAGATTATATTTTACAAAGTTCATTAAAAAATAAAGTATGTGTGAAATATAAAAATACACAAGAATATTTTTTAATAGACAAAGATAAATATGATCCTAAAATATATGATACCAATTGGAGTGGAAAACATCAATCAGAAGAATCAAAACATAAAATAAGAGAAACAATGACTCCTAAAGATTCTAAAAATAAATTTGTTTGGGTAAATAAAGATGGAGTTGTAAAATATCTTGATAAAAGAAAATTAAATGACTATATTAATAATGGTTGGAAACTTGGAAGAACAGGTTATAAACCAATAAAAAATGGTCAAGGAAAGAAAATACAAATGCCAGCTTAATCGGTTGTGTCTGTAAAACACATCTGCGTTAACAAATTCCGATATTGGCCTCTCGCAGTAAGTAGGTTCGAGTCCTACAGCTGGCACAAACTTGATGCGGGGTATAGCAGCGGTAGCTTACCAGGCTCATAACCTGATGGTCGTGGGTTCGATTCCCATCCCCGCTACATATTATGCGGTAGTAGCTCAATTGGTAGAGTACGGTCCTTCCAAGTCTGGGGTTGCGGGTTCGAGCCCCGTCTACCGCTCAATATGCAGGAGTGATCCTCGGCAGAATCACCGAGTCCTGCACCATCCGTGGCATATCCCCTCTGTCTTATAAACAGTCGAAAGGGTAGTAGGTCCCAGCTGGGTTCGAGCCCCAGGGCCACGACAAATATTATTTATGGGAGTGTAGCTCAGAGGCAGAGCGGTGCCCCGTTAAGGCAATGGTCGGTGATTTCGAAATTCCCCACTCCCGCAAAATAATTGCTTTAAGATTAACAATAATTACTCTAAAGTATTATTATTAATTAAATAAGCATAATTTACATGAGCAAAAGAAAATTACATTGTCCTATATGTGGTAGATTAAGAAATCAAAATGGTGAATGCAATAATGAATTTTGTAAAAAACATAATGTTCAACATTTTAGAAATCTTATAAAATATTTTGGGTTTGATGAGAATAAATATGGGACAGAAGAAGTTGAAGAAGAATTTTATAGAATTAGAAACTATTTATATGATTTATATTGGAATAAAAATATGAGTAGTACACAATTGGCTAAAATGTTTAATTATACATCAACACCAACAAATATTACTCAAAAGTTTTTTAAAAAATATTTGGAAATTCCAGTTAAATCAGTTAAATATGCAACTAATGAAAATTATATAGAAGGTAGAGAAGAAGTTGGAATGATTCATAATCAATATAAACAACATTGGCATACAACATGGAATGGTAAAGATGTATATTTAAGATCATCTTATGAAGAAGATTTTGCTAATGAGTTAGATGAAAAACAAATTGATTATGATGTTGAATCTTTAAGAATAAAGTATTTTAATACAATAGAAAATGAATTTAGATGTGCAATACCTGATTTTTATATACCTTTAGAAAATATGATAGTTGAAATAAAATCAAATTGGACATTTAATGAACAAGAAATGAAAGATAAGAAAAAAGCTTATTTAGAACAAGGCTATAATTTTAAGCTTATTCTTGAGCATAAAGAAAAAGAAATATAATGGGTGTGTAGCTCAATTGGCAGAGCAACTGGCTGTATACTGTTATGGTTCAGTAAAAACCTAATGAGTACTTATGGGAGAACTATTCTAGACATGGACGTTCGAAGCGTCAAGTACTCTCTAACCAGTAGGTCGGCGGTTCGATCCCGTCCACACCCGCAAAACAGTAGCCAAGGAAAGAGTTACTTCGATTTTTTAGCTCATTTGGTTAGAGCATCCGCATTTCAAGCAGAAGGCAGTAAGTTCAATTCTTACAAAAATCAACATTATAAGACACTCTTCCGATTTTCTCTGTTTTTTCATGATGCGGGGTAGAGAAGTGGCCTATCTCGCTGGTCTCATAAGCCAGTACTTCCCAAAAGGAAGTCGGAGGTTCGAATCCTCCTCCCGCTACTATACTTATATGATGATATCGTTATCCGACGCTGTCAAAGGGAATAGATGGTGATATGACATAAAGGGCGCTAGCAACTATGACAGTAACTTATGTTGCAAAAGGTCTATCACCCGAACATCATAATAAGTGTTATGCTCGGTTCGTCTAGTCTGGTCCAGGACGTTAGGTTTTCATCCTAGAAATCACGGGTTCGAATCCCGTACCGAGTACAGAACAGGTTCTTTAGGGTACCCTACTTTATTGGACAGATTGGTTAGACTATTGTAATCGTAGGGTTAGTCTAACTGGACAGGGAATCACGGCTACGGCGTTACTTAACTGTCTAAATCGGAGAGTCGCATAGCGGCAATTGCAGCTGACTGTAAATCAGCCGGTTAATACCTTCGGAGGTTCGAGTCCTCCCTCTCCGACTTGAAAGTAAAAATTCCACTGAGTGGCGAATAATCGGTGGTTAGAATTGCTCCGTTATATATTCTCGGTCCGAAGGTTAGGGAAAGAATGTCTGTAAATGAGACATAAGAGGTTGGAAAGACTATTTCAAATAGCAGTTCACTTTCAAACTTATGACAAGCAGTAATAAATGAGTTACTTCGAAAATTTCACTGTTACTGAATATTAAAAGCTTTACTCATTTAGTTTCCTCTTGTTAAAATGGTCTGTTACTTTGAGTATATCGGTGACCAATGACAGAAAGAGTAAGTCTGTTTCTTTAGAGAGTATGTCAGTTCGAATCTGACCGGACCACAAATAATATGCCGGTATAACTTTAATTGGCAGAGTGCCGCACTTGTAATGCGGATGTTGGCGGTTCGAGTCCGTCTACCGGCTCAAATAAGTAAATGAAGTCCGAATAGTTCAATAGGCTGTAGAACGCTGGTGTGGTATTCCAGAAATCTCAGTTCGATTCTGGGTTTGGGCTCAAGTAAAGATTTTTCTACTGTACTGCAATGCAGATAGATTAACATTTACGGGACGTATGTTATATTATCCAAAGATTAGTTGCAGCTTATTGAGGTTTGATTAGCATTCGAAAAAATATGATATGGTGTAAGTGGTATGCATAACGTCAGTGAACGACGGAGGACTTGGGGGTTCGATTCCCCGTTTCATATCAATTTCCTGCAGGCAGGTGGTTTTCAGGCCAAGGTTCCCTCTGTGATTCGTAGAAGCCGTGCGCGCACTGGTGGATGTTACAAAAACCTGGCACCAATTGGAGGTGTAGTTGAATTGGTTACAAGTACCGGACTGTCACTCCGGCGGTGCGGGTTCGAGTCCCGTCATCTCCGCTTAAATAAGTAGTCATAGAATGAGTTACTTCGTTTTTCTAGCTCAGTGGTAGAGCAATAATCGTTTAAATTATGGGTCGTCGGTTCAACTCCGACAAAAAATTGATTCTCTCATTCTTTCATTCTCTTATTTATTTTAAAGTGGGTGCGTAGTTCAGTTGGTTAGAATGCATGACTGTCACTCATGTGGTCGCGAGTTCGAGTCTCGTCGTACCCGCAATGTTAATACTAAATTTTAAAACAAAAGAGGCGCGCGGTCTCAACGTACCCGTTCCGTCCCTGAGGACTTTAACCTCCTTTCGTCCTCAAACGAGAATGCTAATCGTAAGTAGCTATGGTGGTAGGGATAGATAGCCACCACTTATTGGGATTTGGTGAAATGGTAAACATGGGCCTCAGGTGAGGCTGGAGGTAATAAATCAAACGAACGCGTCGTAATAACTCCTTATAGGTTCGAATCCTGTAATCCCAACAACTGCTGCCTAAGAATGCAAATAGCTGTGGAAATCAGCGGCGTGCACGAAATAAATAAGGCTCGCCGGATTAGTCAAGGCAGTTATGGAGAGGTGATGTAACTGGATAGGCATAGCAGGGTAGACCTGTCGGGTGTAATAAATTGGCCATGAATAAGCCCATGGAGGTTCGAATCCTCCTCTCTCCGCAATAAGACAATTATCATAGCTCAACGATGCGTACGTAAAGATTCAGAGCACTGCTATAGGCAGAAGATAAACGGTTTGACTCCGTAGATGATTGCACCAATGGAACCTTTTCCAAATGCTTGCATTTGGTAG
>JAEEGJ010008646.1_pt1 | contig 27907 bp, 16 predicted proteins | sample 8958761 | NCBI WGS metagenome assembly JAEEGJ01 (sample SAMN16246546, study PRJNA631951) | gut metagenome | biome: gut microbiome; feature: rumen; material: RS-attached | host: Bos | place: Iran: Karaj | collected 2018-10 | reverse complement strand
TAACAGTTGAAGCATAGTTGGCGGCATTGCCATTCAAGGCGTACTTGAGCACTCCCCAATAGTCGAATTCGAAGCAGGAAGTAAGGCTTTGATAATAGAGTTTTTCCTTGTTGTGGCTTTCCCATGCTTCTGCTACCATGAAAAGCTCGTCTGCGGCATGGCCGGCAGCATGGTAGGTCGCGTTACAGTGGTCGTACCATTGCTTCAGAAAACGCAAGTTGGCGTCAGTCTGGTTCTGGTATATCCATAGCACGGCGTCAAGTCTGAAACCGTCAACTCCGAATTCTTTGATCCATCGGTCAGCTGTTGCAGCGATTGCCTTGAAGGCAGGAGAGTTCTCGCAGTCGGTATATTTGCCGTAGTTGAGGTCAGGCATGCTGCCTGAGAAGCTGGCAAAATAGTATGACTTAGAACCTCCGAAGGTGATGTCACCGGGGTTGCTGTTCGTCAGTTTGAAAGCTTCGCCGAATTTGATGGGGCCGCTGCTTGCCGAAGCGCCGTATTTGGTGCCGCCATCCCATGATGTAGTAGAGGTCCTGACGAGGAAGCCCCAGTCGGTGTCGACATCGAGAGTGATTTCGAAAATGTTTGTGGAAGTCTCGTACAGGCCTACAGCTCCCACGCTGCCGATCCAGAGCCATTTGCTTGCAGAGGCGTTGGCCTTCTGCGCAGCTTCTTTGGTCTCGGTCACAGTCACGGTCTTGGTGCTGCCCGTCCAGTCGAGCTTGAAGTGGAGGCGGCCCTTATAGCCCGCGTTACCGATGGTGACTTCATGCCATTCGCCCATGCCTCCTGAGGTCTTTCCTCCGCCGTAGTTGTCGATCTTGCCGGCGGATATGTCTGCGTCAGGATTGTCAGAGAAGACATAGTAGTCGCGATAGGGGCTTGCTGCATCAGAGCAGGCTGCCTTGAACCATTCGTGGCCGCTGCCGCTGTGATTCAGGACATAATCCATGTAGATCGCGATTCCCTTTGCATGCGCCGCGTCGATGAGAGCCTTGAAGTCGTCCTCGGTGCCGTAGAGGGGATTAACGGTAGAGTAGTCATTCACGTCGTAGGCGTGATAGCTGTCTGTGGGGTGTGCAGGAGAAAGCCAGAGAGCCGACACTCCGAGAGCGTCGAGGTAGTCCAGTTTGCTCTGGATGCCCTTGAAATCTCCTATGCCGTCTCCGTTGCTGTCAGCAAAACTGTATATCAGCAGCTGGTAGGTCGTCGATGCATGCTTGACCCCGTCGAATTTGGCGGGTTGAGGGACGATATTGATGACTTCCACACCTTTCTGAGTCACTTCGACAGTTTTGGTGTCCGCTCCGTTGACAGTGATGGTAGCGGTGCGTGGCTCCGTGTCTGTGTTGACATCGGCTATGATGTTGACTGTGCCATCTCCGCTGCCTGCTGAAGGACTGGCGTGAAGCCAGCCGGCGGATGATGAAAGGCTCCACGTAGTGGTGCTCATTACGTTCAGGACTTGCGTACTGCCACCTTCTGCCTCGAAGGTCCTTGTAGCGGGAGAAACTGAGAGGGTATCGATAACTTTTTCATGGCAAGCTACAGCAATCATCGCTGCACCCAGCAAAAGGAGGATGGACTTTCTCATGGCTCTTTAAAATTAGTAACCGGGAGTCCGGTCAGGGACTCCCGGCCAATAAGTATATGACTATTTCTTAGTCAAAGTTGCATAAGCCTTGCCATCGCAAAGGGCGAAAAGCTGGATGTCATAGGTTCCTGCTTCTACGACGATGTCGGCACCGTTCTGAGTCAGAGCGTCGAAACTGCCGCCCCAGTTGATGGCCCAGCCGTCATTTGCGCGGAACTTCATCTTGTCAGCAGCAAGATCCAACGTACCTTCCCAAGCCTTGGTCTCGGGGTTGTAGGTCAGGTCTGTGTCAGTATCCCAACCGCCAGCCTGAGCCGGACCGATGATGCCTATTCCTTTGATGAGCGTAAGCTTGTAGGTCATTGCGGTGAGATCGACCTCGATCATATAATAACCTGCTACTTCAGGTGCGGGGCAGTTGTCGCCGCCATTGTCGGCAATCTTGCCTTCACCGTCGAACTCCCAGTCGCCTTCCCAATGATCTTTTTCTCCGTTCGGTTTGAACTTGAACTGCTCGCTCAGCCAGCCGAAGCCTTTGTACATTCCATTGTTGGTTCCGTCTTCAGAAGCACTGCGCAGTGCGTATGAGTCGCTCCAGCCGGTATCTCCGCCGATAGCGTAGATATAGTCAGCGAAAACATTGAAGTCGGCGGGCTTGTTGCCGGCAGTCATAACATACAGTTTGTCATTGGCAGAATCGAAATATACGTCGTAGGTTCCGGTCTCGGCAACGGTAAGGTTCTTGCCGCCCTGGACTACCGCGAACGCCTCGTCAACAGTGACTGCAACAGGCTCAGCTTCGCCTTCGGCGCCACGGTTGAAGGTCCAGGCTCCGTCGCCGCGGATCTTCCACTGCTTCTCTGCCTCGAGGTTTACGCCTGTAGCATAGAACCAGTTCCCGTCCTTGGTCATTGCGATGTCAGCGCCATCGGCCCATCCGGTCATTTCACCCACGATGCCCCAGGTGTCGGGAGCAGTGGGAGTCGGAGGTTCGGGCTCTACCGCACCTTCCGGTGACTCGCCTTCAGCCATTACGTAGAGTTTCTCGTTGGCGGCGTCATACCATACGTCGTATGTGCCGTTCTCGTTCACGCCGAGGTTCTTTCCGTTCTGGGTCGCATCGACTACAGAGTTGGCGTCAACCTTGAAGGGTTCGACGTCGCCGGGAGCTCCGCGGTTGACAGTCCAGTCGCTGCAGAAGCGGATCTTGAACTGATGGTCGGTGGTGAATGCGATGCCCTTGTGTACGTAGAAGTCACCTTCCTTGTACATAATGAAGTCGGGCTGGTTGCCCCAGTCGGTGAGGTTTCCTACGACACCCCAGTATTCGGGAGCCTGGCCTGCGGGAACCACGAAGATGACTTCGTTGACCGTATCGTACCATACGTCATAGTCGCCGTCCGCTGCCACGCCCAGGTTCTTTCCGGTGACGGCGGCCTGGGAGAGGTACTTTCCTACACTGCACGACGCGACGCCGCCCGGAGCTCCGCGGTTCACTGTCCAGTCATTCTGGAAGCGGACCTTGAACTGGTCGCCGGTAGTGAGAGCCACGTTCCTGCGGACTAACATTCCGTTCTCCTCGCCCATTGCCAGGTCGGCGGTGTTGCCCCAACCGTTGATGGTGCCGACAACGCCCCAGGTGGCTATTTCGCCGGGAAATTCGCCTTCGGCCATAACGTAGAATGTAAGTGCGTCAGGGTTGACATACAGGTCATACTTGCCGTCGGCGGGAACACTGAGGTTCTTTCCGTTGGCAACGCCTTCATATTTCTCACCCACGGTGACTACGAACGGTTCCACGTCGCCTGCAGCGCCGATGTTCACGCCCCAGTCTTCATCCTTGCGGAACTTGAACTGGTCGTCGGCGGTGATGCTGACGCCCTTGGCTATCCAGAATTCTCCGCTTGCGCTCATATGTACGTCCGGCTCGTTGCCCCATCCGTTGATGGTTCCGACAACGCCCCAGCCTTCCCAGGTAACGGGCTCGTCAGGAATGACTTCTCCGGCAGGCTCGTCCTTGCCGTACATAGACTTGCTGAATTCGTAGGTGCCTTTGTTGAGGTCGAGATAGATACGGTAAGAACCGGCATCCACGGATATGTCGGCGCCGCCGGGTGCGGTATTTCCGTTTTCACCACCCCAGTTGGTTGTCCACGAGTCGTCGCAGGTGAACTTGAGTTTGGTGTCCTCAGAGAATGTCTGGTCAATCCAGAAGCGGTGATAGTATGAGTTGTAGTTCATCTTCATACTTGCATCTTTCTCGTTCCAGCCGTTGAATGCACCGACGATGCCGATGTTGTCGAAGCTGTAGAGTTTGGTGAGTACAAGTGAAGTGGTGTTGAGCGAGAATGCGTAGAAGCGTTGGCTGTAGCACTTGATATCCTTAGATCCGCCTGAAGCAATCAGCTGGATGCTGCCGGCTTCGGCTTCTTCAGCCTGGGCTTCTGAACCCCAGTTGAGGTTGGCGTCATCCCAGTTGCCGGCTCCTGTGAGCTTGAATCCGCCGGAAGGACCATCTTCTCCGAAATCGATCAAGCCAGTGTAAGTGTCACCGACTTTCTCGTAGTCGTAGAGGAACTGGAATACCTTTTCGAATGACCATGAACCAACATTTGAACTTGCACCAATTACCCATACGTGAGGATAGAGATCGACGTCCCTGATGTCAGTGCTGAAGGGAGTGAACTCTGCAGACACGATGTTGGACAGGGTTTCAGTGGAGGCGATGGCTGAACCCTTGTCGTTCGATACAGCTGCAACCAACTGGAAGAAGAGAGTGAAGGGCACGTCAGCCTCGCCGCCGAAGGCGTAAACCATAGAGTTGATGTCCTTCTGGGAGATGGAGATGGTGCCTGTCTTGCTTTCTTTGTCGACTTTGATGTCGGCAGCAACCTTTGCCTTGTCAGCCATCGATGAAGATGCGGCAGCATACAGTGTATAAACTGAAGCAACGTCAAGGTTGAAGTCAGCTGCGTTGAAAGTAGTGGTTACGGCCGCCCCGTCTGCAGCCAGCACGGTACCCGGAATGTTTCCGAGAGTTTGAGCGACGACCTTGTCGGGGTTGAAGATGGCGTCTAAGTGAGCCTGTTCGCAGGATACGGCCATTAGGCCAGCCGCAATTGCGAGAAATGAATAAAATATCTTTTTCATATCGCAGTCTCCTTATTAATATCCGGGGTTCTGGATGAGTCTGCCGTTGGCATTGAGCTCACCCGGGCTGATCGGATAGAGATTGTAGTGAGAATCGACGGCCTGTCCGTTCGGAACGCCGCCCTTGAACTCCCAGAGGTAATCTGAGGTAGTAAAGAGGCCGAAGCGGATGAGGTCCTGACGGCGGAAGCCTTCGAGATAAAGCTCGCGGGCACGCTCGTCGATGATGTTTGAGAGAGTGAGGTCGATGTTGTCCACACCGGCACGGCTGCGCACTGCATTGAGATAGTTTTGTCCTTTGCCCTTGTCAGCCTGTCCGCGTGCTGCGCACTCGGCATACATCAGATAAGCGTCGGCGCTGCGGAATACAGGGAAGTCGGTATCAACGAAACCCTGAGCTTGAGCGGCGCTGCCGTCGTGGTTGACGTTCTTGAATTTCATGGACTTCCATCCGTTTGATTCTCCGTTGGGGCCACGGAGGTAATCGATATACTGCTCGAAGCCTCCCTTGAAGAAGAGGGAGCGGGCATCAGTGTCGCTGAACTTGCTGGTGAAGGTTCCTGTGAGGCTGAGACCTGACCAACCAGAAGAAATACCAACTTCGTTTACATCCATTGTACGGTCCGGATCTCCGGTAACTGCCCATGTGCTTGCGAATACCAGGAAGTTTGTGCAACCCCAAGAGTGGGTTACATTGCCGTCCTGCTGGGCAACGAAGATAATCTCGTCACCGTTGTATGTAGTGTTGGCGCTGAAGAGGTGGTTGTCAGCGGCGAAAAGATCGGTGTATGTGCTGTGGAGAGGATATTCATTGATGATCTGTTCGCAAATTGCTGCGCACTTGTCATACATAGGAGTGCCTTTCCATATTTCAGCGTTTAGGTAGAGTTTGGCAAGAATCATCTGTACGAGACCTTTGTCTGCACGGCCATATTCGTTGCGGCCGGGCTCGGCAAGGTCGCTGCCTGACAGAAGTTCGTTGGCTTCCTTCTCCATCCAGTCGAAGAGGGCTGCCCTTTCGATCCTGTCACCGCCCTGTGAGCCGACAGAAGAGTTCTCGTCTGAGAAAGGAACGTTGCCGAACATATCAATGGCATGATACCAACTGAGAAGTCTCAGGGCACGAGCCTCGGCTATGTAGGCGTTCTTGAGAGTATAACCGCTGATTTCAGTAGCCTTTGACTGGCGGATGAATTCGTTGCAGAGACCTATCTGGAAGAATATCCTGTAGTACATACTAAGAACGAATTCGTTCGATGCGTTCCAAGAAAGATTGTGGACGTCGAAAAGGTTACCGTCGTTCCAGCAGCAGGTAATAATGTCGGTGGGGAGCTCCTCAGTGTTGATAAGCGCCCTTATATATTGTCCGAAACCGCCGTCAATACCGTGCATGTCGGGGTCGCCGTTCTCGCCGTGTGAAGATGAGCAGGACAGGCCCTGGTAGCATTTGGCCAGCAGGCTGGTGAAAGCGTCCTGGTCTTTGAGGACATCCTGGGGAAGGACGGTATTGGGGTCGATAGGAGTTACATCGAGGTCACCGACACAAGAAGAAAGAGAGCAAGTCGCGATCAGCGCGAGAGCTGCGAGAAAATATTTAATCTTTTTCATACCGTGTCAGAATTAGAAGTTGAGTTTAACACCGAGGATGTAGGTGCGGGGACGCGGATACATATTGTTGTCGATACCGTTGAAGATCTCAGGGTCAATTCCCTTGTATCCGGTCAGGCATGCCACGTTGTTGACAGTGGCGAAGATGCTTCCGCCGATGCCGCGCTCACCCAGTTTGACGAGGTTTGCGAAGCTGTACTGCAGAGTTACGTTGTCAAGCTTCAGGAAAGAAGCATTGGTAACGTACATATCTGACCAGTACTGGGCGTAGTTATTGAAGTTGTGTGCCTCTGCAGTGCTGTAACGGTTGTTCACGAAGCCGTTGGTAGTGAGGTCGGTGAGAAGGTCGCCGTCGCTCATCACATTGTTGTAGACATAGTTGCCGACGTTGGCGTGAGCACTTGCAGCGAGAGTCCAGTGTCTCCACGACAGCTGGGTGTTGAAGCCGAAGGTCCAGTCCGGAGCGGCCTTGTGGAAGCAGTATTTGTCGCTTTCGTTGAGGACGCCGTCACCGTTCATGTCTACGTAGGCACCTTCGATAGGGTTGCCGGCAGTGTCATAGATCTGCTTGTATACATAGAAAGAACTGGGAGCCTGTCCGGTCTGGTGAACCTGTACGGTGTTTCCGCTACCACCGGAGATTCCGCCTGTGTCGACACCGTAGTAGTCTTCCCTTTCGTCATCCGAGGTCAGACGGGTTACGACTGTCTTGTTGTATGCGGCATTGAATCCGAGAGTCCAACTCCAGTCCTTTGTCTCTACAGGAACGGCGTTGATCTCCATCTCGACACCGAAATTCTGGAGGTCTCCGATGTTGGCGTTGAGGTAGTTGGTAAGGTTGGCGCCGGCTGCAACGGGTGTCCAGTTCAACAGATCGAAAGTGTTGCGCTTATAGACATCGAATGAACCGTAAAGACGGTCTTTCAGGAATCCCCAGTCAAGACCTGCGTTGATGGTGGTGGTGGTCTCCCACTTGAGGTCGGCATTGTAGCCGTCAGGAGTGATAGGGGTGATCAGTTTGCCGCCGAAGTAGTACATACTAGCGTCGGTATTATAGGTATAAGTGGCCAGTGAAGGATAGTTACCTGCGTTGAGGTCCTGCTGACCTGTCTGTCCCCACGATGCACGGAGTTTGAGGGCTGAGAGCGCTTCTGAATCCTTCAGGAATGATTCGTTCTTGATGTTCCAGCTCAATGCAACTGAAGGGAAGAGACCCCATTTGTTGTTGGCGAACCTTGAAGTTCCGTCACGACGGATGGTTGCGGTCAACAGGTATCGGTTGTCGAAGCTGTAGTTGAACCTGCCGAAGAATGATACCAGGAAGTATTCTGTCTTGAATAGCCTGGGATTGCTGAGATAGTAAGATGCGTCGCTCTTGGGAGTGGCGTCAGCCTTGTGGGTCTCTCCGTAGGTCTCATTATAATAATGTGACCACGAATAACCAGCCATAACGTCGAGGAAGTGCTTGCCGAAATCGTGGCTGTAGTCAGCATAGAATTCGAGGGTCTGGTCGGTCTTGGTCTGTGTGTAGATTTCGTGAGAACCTGAAGCGTGATTGAAGGCCTGTTGTGCAGTAGAGTGCATTGAGCGCTCAGTGTCAGGGTTCACGTGGTTAAAACCGTCAGATACTGAATGGTCGAGACCTAGGTTGAGGTTGAGCCTGAGGTCTTCGAGGCCGTGGACCTTGTAGTCGAACTGGGCGTTTCCGACAAAGCGCTTTGCATTGGCCCTTTTATCGATGTCGTTCAGAAAGGCAACAGGGTTCTGTCCGGCCATAGTGTTGCAGTTGTCTACCGTGAAGGTGCCCTTGCCGTAGTTCCACCAGCTGTAGCCGTTGAGGCCGTTGGGGTCGTATACGGGTCTGGTAGGGTCATATTTCACTGCTGCGCCCACGGCGCCGGTCTCTGCAAAGCGGTTGTCCATGTTCATTCCCTTTGCATTGAGGTTCACGGTGAGGTGTTCGTCAAGCAGGGTGGGAGTGAGGCTCAGTGCCAAGGTCTCGCGCTCGAGGTTTGAAGTCTTGAGGGTACCGTCCTGGTTGTGGTAGCCGAAGGATACGCGGTAGGGCATATAGAAGTTCGTGCTCTTGCCGACTTTTCCGGTTACTGAAACGTTGCCTTCAAGGGTGCGGGCAAGCTGGAAGATTTCTTTCTGCCAGTCTGTGTTAGCATTGCCGAGCATTGCATATGCGTCGCTGTCGGCGCCGTAGCGTTTGGACATAAGAGCGCGGACTTCGTCGCCGGTGAGAACATCCACGAATCTGGTGTTCTGGCTTACTGAACCGGTAAAGTCGAAGTCTACGTGAACGGCGTTGTCATATTTCGAACCTTTCTTAGTGGTGATGATGATGACACCGTTGGAAGCCCTTGAACCGTAGATTGCGGTTGCAGATGCGTCCTTGAGGACAGTGAACGACTCGATATCGCTCGGGTTGATTGATGACAGTTGGTCAGCGACGCCGCTTACTCCAACTTCAGAGATAGGCAGACCGTCGATGACGATCAGAGGGTCGTTGTTGGCCTTCAGTGAAGAACCGCCACGGATACGGATGGTGTTGCCGGCGCCGGGCATACCGTCACCTGAAGTGATAACGACACCGGCGCTCTTGCCCTGGAGCAGAGTTGTCGGCGAGGTTGCAACGCCCTTGTTGAGCAAATCGGCCTTCACTGTCGAAACAGATCCGGTCATGTCGCTCTTCTTGACGGTACCGTAACCGATGACCACTACTTCGTCGAGGAATTCTGCGTCTTCAACGAAAGTGACGGTTGCAGGTACGTCAGAAGCCTTGAAGGTCTGGGTGGAGTAGCCGATGCAGCGGAATTCCACAATCGCATCAGCAGAGCTCACCGTCAGGCTGTAATTGCCGTCGAGGTCAGTCGAGGTGCCGTTGGTGGTACCCTGCTCGAGTACCGTGGCGCCGATGACGGGACCTAGCGCGTCGACAATCACACCCTTAACCTCGTATTTGCCGCTTTGTGCAAATACGCTTGCGGACAGCACAGCCGAAGCCGTGAAAGCCGCGAGGATGGTTAGGATTCTTTTCATACAATGTTTATTTGGTTTGTTTGGTATTTATGATTCTTACGGCAAGGGCACCGAGGCAGAGCAATACTCCCGCAGAAAGGAGCATCATCGCCTGGTTGCCGCCGAGAACTTTCAGGAGGAGGCCGCCGAGTGCAGCGGCGATTATCTGCGGCAGGCAGATAGTGCAGTTGAACAGACCCAGATATGTTCCCATATGGGACGTTCCCTGCAGTGAATTGGTAAGCAGGGTGAAGGGCAGTGCGAGCATTGCGGCCCAGGCTGCACCGACGAGCAGGTAGCTGACGAAGAGTGCGTACTGGTTATGCATGAACGCAGCGCTTGCGAATCCGACGGCACCGATGAGCAGGCTCACCACATATGCGGTCTTGACATTCTTGAACCTGGGGATCATAATGGCCCAGAGGATGGAGCCGACGGCCTGAACTGCGAAGAGGACTCCGACCCAATTGCCGGCGGCCTGATAGCCTGCGGATGCGGTGTCGGTGGTGCCCCAGCAGTTGGCCGCGATGGCGCCATTGGTGTAGGTCCACATAAAGAGGAAGGCAGACCAGCAGAAGAACTGCACGAGTCCCACGGTCCAGAAGGTCTTGGGCGCCTTGGCAAGCAACTTTACGAAACCTTGCTTCTCTTCTGTCTCATCATCGGTGGTTCCGTTGTACAGCCTGTACTCCTCAGGGTTGTACTCCTTGACCTTTGCAAAGGTATAGAGCACGCAGGCTATGAGGATGGCTGCGCCGACATAGAAACTCCAGACCACTGAAGGCGGGATGACGCCTTTGGGGGCGGTGTTGGCGATTCCTATCCAGGTGAAGAAGATGGGGAGAAGGTAGCCCACGAGCGAGCCGGCGTTGCATAGCAGGCTCTGGATGCTATATGCGCGCGTCTTCTGCTCCTCGTTCACCATATCGCCGACCATCATCTTGAAGGGCTGCATAGCCACGTTGATGGATGTGTCGAGGAAGATGAGGGAGAAGAGACCGAACCACATCGCTCCGTTGAGCCCGAGCAGCAGGCGGGTGGAGAAGTTGAGGCTTCCGGCGTTGGGCAGGAATGCCATCACGAGCACGGCTACAATTGCACCTACCAGCAGATAGGGCTTGCGGCGGCCGAGTCGGCACCAGGTCCGGTCGGACCACTTGCCGATGAGGGGTTGGACTATCATTCCCATCAGAGGGGGAAGTATCCAGAAAAAGCTCAGCTGGTGCGGATCTGCACCAAGCGTGGCGAATATGCGCGAGATGTTTGCGCTCTGGAGCGCATAGGCGATCTGGACGCCGAAGAATCCGAAACTCAGATTCCACAGTTGCGCGGTTGACAGTGAGGGTTTGGTGGCCATCAGATTAGTGTTATAACAAAATCTAAATTACAACCCTTTCCGATGTCTTTCACGCGCGCGCGACGGAATTCGGAGAAAATTAGGACGAATTTGCAGTTTCTGAGGATGAATTTTTATATTTGTAGGACAGAATGTATCAAATATGGGAGGTCTTTCAAGAAGGACAGCTTTTTGGCTGGTAATGGTTTTCACTGCTTTGCACGCTCTGACCTGCATCGCCTGCCGTGCGATGGGGGCGGAGGACACGCAGGCGCTGACACTGCTCACGCTGGCGATGGTCTTCATCATCTGCAACCAGAGCGGGCTCAAAATATACTTCACTCTGGTAGCACTTGTGATAATAAATGTGATGGCTTATCTCATCGGCAATGCACTTCCTACGATGCTCATTCCGCTGATGGGCGAGAGCATGTGGGTATATGCCATCTCGACTTCGTTTACTACCCTGGTACTAGGACTCATCCTCCTGTTGATGATACATTTCCTTTCGCGCAGCCCTCTCTTTGCCAATATGATGAAAGAATCATCGTTGCCCGAGGCTGCTCCCATGGAATACAGGCAGCGCTGGATAGTGCGGTCTGGTGACCGCATCGTTCCGGTCCCGACGGAGCAGATCGCCTGTTTCTATTCCAAGGAAAAGTGCAACTATCTTCTCACGGATGAGGGGGAGCGTTACATAGTGGATTCCACTATGGACGACATAATGAAAGGGCTCGATCCGGAGCGTTTCTTCCGCATCAACCGCAGCTGCATACCTGCCCTTGCTTCCATCGAAAGCGCTGTGGTCAATTCCGGCCGCTACAAGGTCGAGGTCAAGCCAAGACCCGACGATGTCTCGACCCTGGTCACGCGTTCCCGCGAAGAAGAGTTTCTGCGCTGGCTTGAGAAGGTGTAATTGATAATTAATGAAGATATGAATCTCAATCTGTCATCAACAATAACTACGGACCGTTATCCCCTGCGGCGGGAAATCATCAGGTTGAGCCAGGCTGTCGGTAAACCGCTGCTCAAACTGTCTGCGAAGGATTATATAGACCACGGACTGTGGCATTTGACCGAAAAGTATGGTTCCGCAGCACAGACAAATATTGAAGTGTTCAACCAGTTGCAGCACACCATCACCGGATGGCCGGGGGGTAAGCCCGATGCCGACGACTCTACACGTCCTGAACGCGCCTGGCCGTTTCCCAAGCGTGTAATCGTATTCTCTCCCCACCCTGACGATGACGTCATTTCGATGGGAGGAACGATGCGCAGGCTTATCCAGCAGGGGAATGACCTGCACGTGGCTTATGAAACGAGTGGGGATATAGCAGTGTTGGACGAGGAGGTGACCCGATATATGCATTTCGTCAATGGTTTCAACCAGGTCTTTGCCAATGGTTCCGACGAGGTTATCACCCGAAAGTACCAGGAGGTGAAGTCAATTCTCAAAAATAGCAAGAAGGAGGGCTGTGAACATCCGGATGTGCTGGCAATAAAAAGACTCATCCGTCGTGGCGAAGCACGCATTGCCTGTGCGTATAACAGCATTCCATCCGACCACATTCATTTTCTTGACCTTCCTTTTTATGAAACCGGCAGGATAGAGAAGCAGCCTATGACGGAGAGTGATGTCGCTATAATACAGACGCTGATCTCTGATATTAAGCCTCATCAAATATATGTTGCCGCTGATTTCTCCGATCCTCACGGAACTCATAAGCTCTGCACGGATGCTGTCTTCGCGGCAATCGACAATGAAAAGAATGCTGGTGCTGGCTGGCTGAAAGACTGCAGAGTCTGGATGTACCGGGGTGCTTGGGACGAATGGGATATCGCGGACATTGAGATGTGCGTGCCTATGAGTCCTGAAGAACTCCGTGCAAAGCGTAATGCGATACTCAAGCACACAAGCCAGATGGAGAGCGCTCCTTTTCTCGGCAATGACGAGAGGCTTTTCTGGCAGAGGGCCGAAGATCGCAACCGTTCTACTGCCCAGCGTTATGACGACCTGGGGCTGGCCTGCTACGAGGCTATGGAAGCTTTCGTGGAATATAGATTCTGAAAAGCGTAAAAAAAGTCTACATTTGCAACTTGTTAACCCCTATTGCCATGGCACGAGAGATTTTTCTGTACAACACGCTTACAAGAACCAAGCAACTGTTCGTTCCCATCAATCCGGGCCACGTGGGCATCTATGTCTGCGGTCCGACTGTATATGGCGACGCCCATCTCGGCCACGCGCGTCCAGGCATCACCTACGATGTGCTGGTGCGTCTGTTCCGCTATCTCGGTTATAAAGTAAGGTATGTCCGCAACATTACTGATGTCGGACATCTGGAGCACGATGCCGACGAGGGCGAGGACAAGATTGCAAAGAAGGCCCGTCTGGAGCAGCTCGAACCCATGGAGGTTGTGCAGTACTATACTCTGCGCTATCAGGCTGCGATGACGAAGCTTGGAGTGCAGCCCCCGTCCATCGAACCCCGTGCTTCCGGCCACATCATCGAGCAGATCGAGCTGGTGAAGCAGATTCTCGATGCCGGTTATGCTTATGTGAGCAACGGATCTGTCTATTTCGACGTTGAGAAATACAACAAGGACCATCGCTACGGCGTGCTTTCGGGCCGCACCATCGACGAGATGATTGCCAATACCCGCGAGCTTGACGGCCAGAGCGACAAGCGCAGCAGCTACGATTTCGCGCTTTGGAAGAAGGCTGCTCCGGAACACATCATGCACTGGCCTTCTCCCTGGAGCGAGGGCTTCCCTGGCTGGCATCTTGAGTGCTCTGCAATGAGCGCCAAGTATCTCGGCGAGGAGTTCGACATCCACGGCGGCGGAATGGACCTTATGTTCCCGCATCACGAGTGCGAGTTGGCCCAGAACACTGCTTCCCGCGGCAAGGGTGGCGTGCACTACTGGATCCACAACAATATGATAACCATCAACGGTCAGAAGATGGGCAAGTCCTACGGCAATTTCATTACTCTCGACGAGTTGTTCAACGGCACTCATCCCATCCTGAAACAGGCTTACAGTCCTATGACTGTGCGCTTCTTCATTCTGCAGGCTCACTACCGCGGCACTCTCGATTTCAGCAACGAGGCTTTGCAGGCTGCGGAGAAGGGTCTGAAGCGTTTGATGCAGGCTGCTTCTGACGTGGAGGGCCTGAAGGTGGATGACATTCCGGCTTCTGAGGAGATTGCGAAGATCAGGGAGAATGTCTATGAGGCTCTCTGCGATGACTTGAACACTCCCATCGCGCTGTCGAATCTGTTCGAGGCTGTGCGCATCGTGAATACTGTTTCTGACGGCAAGATGAAGATTTCGGCTGCTGACAAGGATATCCTGAAGGAGCTTCTGAAGACTGTGGTTAGTGATGTTCTCGGGCTTGTGGATGAGCGTGAGCAGGGTGGCAACGAGAAGGTGATCGACGGTCTGATGGATATGATCCTGGCTTATCGCAAGGAGGCGAAGATGGCCAAGGACTGGGCGAAGAGCGACCAGATCCGCGATGCTCTCGGGGCGCTTGGCATCGAGGTGAAGGACACCAAGGATGGCAGCACCTGGACGCTGAAGTAGCGAATACAGTTTTTATCAGCATAAAACCGGCAATGCAATGCGCATTGCCGGTTTTTTTATGCAATTCCAAATAATTCCGCTCTGAAAATAAACGGATATAAATGATTGGAGTATGGTTAGGCCGGCAGGGGCTGTTTTCCTTTGTCCCCGGACAAACAAACAACAATCATTATGGAAAATTCAATCAACAGAGTGGAACTTCTGGGCCGGATCGGCCAGAACCCGAAAATCATGACATGCGGAGACTCCCAGGTGGCGAAGTTCTCCATTGCTACAAACGAGAGATTCAAGGACCGCAGCGGCACCTTGAAAGAAGAGACGACTTGGCACAATGTATCGGTATGGGCTTCGAGAAATACCGATGATTTCCGATTGCTCAAAAAAGGCGTCCTGGTTCACGTGATAGGCAAAATAAGGAATGCCCGCTACCAGAATGCCGACGGTGAGGACAGGTACTATACCGAAGTGACGGCTACTAAGATGAATATCCGTCGCGATGACATCCAGGCCGCTCCGACTCCGATGCCTGATATGATGATGCCGGCAGGCTTTTACCCTGGTTTTGCGATGAGTTGACAAAGAGATTGAGAAAAGAAGATGGAAAGGACTGGTGTCATATCCCTTGTCGCCGTACTCATAATATGTACGACTTCCCTTGATTCATTTGCCCAGCGCTGGTCCATAGGAACCAATTTAGTGGATTATGTCAATCTGGGGACCCTTAATGTTGAGAGCAGTGTGGCCATATCCCGGCACTATTCATTCAACGCAGGTATTCGCTTCAATCCCTGGACATTCCATTACGGCAGCGAAGAAAGGCAATTTGAGAATAGAAAAAGGTGCTGTTATGCGGGATTCCGCTACTGGCCATGGCATATCTATTCCGGATGGTGGACAGGATTGCAATTACAATATCAGGAATATAACCGTGGAGGGCTGCCTGTATTGCCTGCCGAAGAAGGAGATGCCTACGGGTTATGCCTTTCTCTTGGTTATACCCTGATGGTACACAAGTCGTTCAACATTGAGTTTGGAGTGGGGGCTTGGACCGGAGCTACGGCATACACCGCTTATTCCTGTCCCTATTGTGGCGATATACTCGATCAAGGCACCAAGTTCTTTATCTGGCCAAACAATGTGATGGTGTCATTAGTATATATCCTTTAACCAATGAAAAAGATTTCACTTACTGTCATTAGTCTGGCGCTGTCGATCGGCGCCTGTTGCCAGACAATCTGGTCCAGTCTCTATGAATACTGCCGTGACAGCATCTATCGTGTCTATTTTTCTCAGGGAAAACTGGAGGCGATCAGGGATAACAACACCAATGCGGCAATCGCCCTTTCCAACGGAACCGATATTCCCGACAAAGAATACCGCGCAGCCAGGAAAGATACTTTGCAGATACTGGATCTCTATGGGCGGCAAACACTGGTGATGAAAGCCATAAAAGATGAGTCAACAGGAGAAATGGTTGCCAATGAGGTCATAGACGCGGCAGTCGTTTCGGCCCGGTTCAGAAATGTTGCAGAACGAGGCGGAAAGGTCGCGATACAGTTTGACATTACTGTTCCGAAGGCTATGATGGACAGCAAGTGGCAGCTTAGGTTCGCACCGCAGATGTACGTTCTGGAAGACAGCCTGTCGCTCGATCCGGTCATCATCACAGGAAGGGGGTATCGCAAGACCCAGTTGAGAGGTTATCAGCAGTATGAGCGTTTCTTGTCTAGAATAATAACGGACACGAATGCGTTTGTGAACGTAGGACAGCTCGAGCTTTTCATAGAAAGAAATATGCCTAGGTTGTACGAATTCAAGCGTGATTCGACGGAAGTATCAGACGAGCAATTCTATTCCTATTACGGGGTGAGCGAGGCAACGGCGGTGGAGCACTATACCAACAAACTGGCACAGAGGATGAACGACAGGCGAAAACTTCGTCGCCAGAAGATGTTCGAACGATATGTGAAAGCACCCATAGTGACAGAAGGAATAAAGCTTGACACGGTGTTGATAGACATAAACGGAGACTTCAAGTATTGCTATTCCCAGATTATCGACACCAAGCCAATGTTGCGCAAGGTGGACATCGTCCTTTCCGGGGCGATATACGAGCAGGATAAGCAGCTGTATGCCATTCCGAAAGGAGAGCCACTTACCTTCTATATTTCTTCTGTATCCTCGTTTGCCGATATGTCAGAAAAGTATCTCACCAAGATAATCGAGAGACGGGCCACGGCGAGCGCCTCATACAACATCGTTTTCCAGGCGGCCAAGTCAGATGTCAGATATGATTTGTCTGACAATGCTGAAGAAATAACAAACATCAAGAACCAATTGGTTGCCCTTATGGAGAACGAGTTGTTTGAACTGGATTCCATAAGGGTCACGGCAACTGCTTCTCCAGAAGGCGGATACAAGCAGAACGAAAGGCTTTCCAAAAGACGGTCAGAGTCAGTGTCAAGTTATTTCCGTTCCTGGATTAAGCATTACAGGGATTCCCTGGAGGCAACCAAGGGTTTCAGCATAGATGAATCAGGTGACATGTCAAGGAATCGGGTGGCAAGTATTCCTTTTCAGAGCAGTATCTATGGTGAGAATTGGAAAGGACTTGACAGACTGGTCGGAGCAGATGACAATCTTTCTTCAGAAGACAAGCACCACTACTTTGAACAAAGTGATATCAGCGACCTTGATGTGCGCGAATCAAAGATGAGACAGCAAGGATATTACAACTACCTCAAGGATGAGTTATATCCCAGGCTGCGAACTGTCACTTTCGATTTCTATCTGCACAGGAAGTCGATGGTAAAGGACACAATACATACGACAGTGCTTGACACGGCGTATATGAGAGGGGTGGAGGCCATAAGGAATCGTAACTACGAACAGTCGGCTGCTTTGCTTGCTCCTTATCAGGATTACAATACCGCAGTGGCATATGTGGCACTGGACCGTAACCGAAGTGCATTGCAGATCTTGCAGGGCTGTGAAAAGACGGCACAGGTAAACTATATGCTGGCACTGGTCTATTCCAGGCTTGGAGATGAAGGGAATGCCGTGCAATGCTATATGGCGTCTTGCAGACAAGATCCTGCTTATGTGCACAGGGGTAATCTAGACCCGGAAATATCAGAACTCATAACGCTTTATGGCCTGAATAAAAAAGATGAAGAAGAACTCTATTAAAGAATCTTAACATAAACAAAAATGAAAAAACAGCTAATGATTATCGCAGTTCTCGCCCTGGGGGCCATGGCCTGCCAGAAAGAGAATGATTGCAAAGAATGCAACGAAGGGAAACCGGTTGAAGTGACTGTCAGTATTAACGGTACGACGATGTCTAAGTCTACGAGCAATTCCTATGCGAATGAATCCAAGGTAAACAACCTGCAGATTCTGGCATTCAATGCCAATGGTGAACTTGAAAATTATCGCAGCATAGACAACGAAATGAGCGTTACGATGCTGGCATCATCAGGTGAAAAAACTGTTTGGGCGGTAGTGAATGCTCCTTCACTTGAGGAAGTGGGTACTCTGGAAGAGTTGAACGGGACTTTGACTGGACTTGCAGACAATGTTTTGGACGGTTTTATCATGACCGGTTCCGTAACGGCAGAATTGACAGATGGGGCAGTCATCGCTGTTACTGTACGCCGCCTTGTCGCCAGGGTCTCTGTTTCGAAAATTACGGCCGCTTTCCCAGATACACCTGCATTTGAAGGGAAAACACTCAAAGTGACAGGCATCTATATGCTCAATGTTTCCGGAGCAGTAAAGTATTCCCTTGAAGGCGAACCGGGCTTATGGTACAATAAACTCAAGCATGAAAATGAGCAGGTGGATACTTTCTTGTTTGATGCACTGGACCAGACAATAGAAAACAACAGTTCATATGAAGCAGAGCACGCATTTTATCCGTATCCCAACAATATTGACGTCAGTGTCAAAAGCCTTGACGAAGAAAGCCGTGGCACGTGGAGCCCAAGGCGGTCTATACTCTGTATAGAAGTTGAATATGACGGAGAAACGGGATATTATCCCATAGAACTGCCCGTCATAGAAAGGAACAAGACGTATCTCATAGAAGAGGTGGTGATTACCCGTGCACCGGGTGACAAGCCATATGATCCCATAGATACGGGTGCTGCTACCGTCAGCATAACAGTTCAGGATTGGGAACTCGGCCTCAATTTGGGAACCGTCACCATTTAACCATATTAATTACCAGCAAATAAAAAAGAAATGAAAAGAACAGTATTATTCGCTGCAGCAGCAGCGCTTATGGTTGTGACTTCCTGCAACAAGGAATCAGCCATACCATCACTATCTGAAGAACAGAAAGTATCCATTGAGGTATCAATCGTTTCCAACACTACGCCAACCAAGGCAACCGGTGAAGTAAATACTTCGGCTCAGGCATATCATACTGCAGACGAGGCTGCAATAAACAATCTGCAGGTATTCGTTTTTGCCGGAGATGCCCTTGACGGTTATTCCTCAGCGGAGGCCGGTAGCACGGAAGTAGAATGTACGGCTGGTACGCGTGATATCTACTGTATAGTAAATGCCCCGTCACTCAGCGATATAAAAACCAAGACGGCCCTTCTTGCTGCGACTTCCAGTCTTGCCGAAGATTCAGACAACTTTGAAATGGTTGGATACAAAGCAGGACAGCAGATTACCCGGGAAGGCAGTTCTCAGATTACGGTAGAGGTCAGCAGAATAGCTTCAAAAATCGTAGTTAAAGCAATTCAGAATGCACTGAGGGTTCAAGGCCCCATGACCATAAGACGAGTTTATATTACAAACGTGGCTGGAGAAGTCAACTACGGGTTAGACTACAGCCCCGATGTTCAGGGAACATGGTATAACAAAGGCGGATACCAGGCTTCTAACAATTTGGGCTCCTTCACACAGGACCTGGGCCTGTCTGCCGAAGTGGCTTCAGGTGACAGCTATTCGGTTGACCATTATTTCTATGCATACCCCAATGATAACGCTTATGTCCCTCACGGCAACGCAGGCTGGACACCGAAACGGACTCTTCTCGTGGTTCAGGTAGAATACAACGGTGCCTTGTATGATTATCCGGTCGATCTTGGAGTTGACCTTGAATCGAACAAGATGTATGTCATCAACAATCTGAAACTCGTGAACCTTGGCAACCCCGACGACGGCGGAGAAGGTGGCGAAGATGAGGAAGACATCGTTTCCGGAGCATCAGTCGAGGTGGATGTTCAAGTTGTTGACTGGGGCCTCATCCTTCTCGGAGATGAGAGTGGAGAAATAATTATTTAACGATTAATCTGAATGATCACTCAAGGAGGCTGTTATGAAGAAGCTTGAATGTTTTCTGTTATATCTGTGCGGTGCTATTCTTCTTTGCACGGGATGTGACCCGCGGAGTCTCGATACCCAGAACCGTACCTACGAAGTACTTTTCGTCCTTGAAGGTGACGGCGGAGCTGTGCGCTCCACCGTCGCTGCGGACGAATCGGCCTTTGATGAAATGTGTATATATATTGTCAATGCTGAAGGGGAAGTGGTAGATGCTATGTCTGCTGCCTCTGCTACCGTAGTACGCAATTTGGCAGAGGGATCGTACAGGGTTTACGCTGCAGTAAACTGTGGACTAAGACCTGATGCTTTCTCTGATTCCGAAGGTATTCGTGCCTATGTACGCAATCTGACAGGAGAGTCTATGGCCTTGTCGATGTTTGGCAGCCGGGATTTCGTGGTGCCTGACGATGCCAGGTGCACGATACCGGTAATACGGCTTGTCTCAAAAGTTGAAATCCGCAAGTTTACGACAGACTTTTCTCTTCGGCCAACGCTGGCTGCAGAACAGTTTTCACTTGACAGCATCTATCTGATCAATGTCTCCGGGCTGACCACTCTCGCTGCTGATGAAGAACCTGCGTCGATGATTTGGCTCAACCAGAGAGGATTTACGCCATCAGGGGCGGAATCGATGCTATGTGACGCCGTAGGTTCAATTATACCGCCTGGAGGACATTATTCTACCACACATTACTTCTACTGCTATCAGAACGGGGCCATAGGGGACAGTCACGATGATACGTGGAGCCCACGGCACACCAGGCTTGTGCTGGCGTGTACCATAGGCAGTCGCCGGACATATTATCCCGTAGATATAGTCAACCCATTGACAGGCACTTTGACACGCAACGGCTGGTACGTCATCAACGAATTGACTGTGACCGGGCTGGGTGCAGACGGGCCGGATGAACCCCTGCCGGAGGAAGAACCGTTGTCCTTCTCTGTTCGGGTGATGTCCTGGGATGGAACATATGTCGTAAGTGAGGTATTATAAAAGACTGCTGCCATGAATAAGATGCTAAACTGTAATGCAAAATACTTCATAATAACCGCTTTGGCTGTTTTGGGCTTTTGTTCGTGTACAGTCAAAGAAGACCGCACAGTCTGCCCTTGTCTGCTGGAAGTTTTTTTCCCGGACAAAGGTGAAACTTTCAGCAAAGTGCTGCTGGAAGGGTGGGCTGCAGATGAAGTTTTCAGGGATGAAATATTACTTGGAGGAAATCAGGATACATATAAGCGCCGCGTGCCACGCACAATGATACATTTCTCTGCTGTCACCGGACTCGCTCAGTGCAATCATCAAGGATACGTAATAACTGTCCCGGAAGGCAACCAGTGTGATTCAATTTATGGATACATAGACTCTGTCGACTGTTCCGGGGAGACCGCCTATACAGAGGTGGATTTCCATAAACAGTTCTCGACGGTTACTATTCAGATCATTAATGATTCATTTCCAGCGCAGGACTACTCATTTGTCGTGTCGAGTGGCAGCAACGGGTTGGATATGCTCTCACTCCAGGCTATAGCCGGCCAGTTTAAGCATCAACTCGAACTTGAGGATGGGAGACGTATGGCGTTCCGTCTGCCACGTCAGGGAGATGACAGCCTTATGCTTTTGGTGGCGCACAAGTCAGGCGATTCCGTAAAATATCCGCTTGGACAGTTTATAAGTGATACTGGATATGACTGGGATGCGACAGACCTCAAGGATGTATTTATCACCATTGACATATCCCGCAATAAAGTTACGATAGGAGTGGCAGGTTGGGAAAACGCAGTTGATTATGAATTGTCAACGGTAGAGATGTAGGAGATAAAAGAATGAGACGAATTGTTATTTGTATCGCATTGATTATTGCAGCTGTGTCATGCGGCAGGGAAGAGATTATATTTCCGACACTGGCAGGGGGTTATGTAGAAGACAGCATAAGTGTAGTCGCGTTTACAAGCAGTGTTATAAGAATGGGAGTAACTACTAAAAGCGCGTACATCTCGCCAGAGTTCGATGATGCGATGATTTCTTCCATCACGCTGGCTGCGTACGAGCATGCAAGCGGCCTGCTGTATACAACCCGCCACTTCACAACGGGCAATGACCATATGCAGATGAAACTGCGCGCCGGGGAGGAATACGACATATATGCCTTGGCAAATATGGGAGACCAGGCGAGCAGATGTCCCAATAATCGAAGTGCACTCTTGACGGACTTTACTTATACCGTATCCTCATATGCGGAAGTTAATGAGAAGGGAATACCCATGACCGGGCGCATTGAGCAGTACGTCGCTGGCAGCAGTGATGATGCAACATTCAACTTGCGCAGACTATTTGCCAAAGTGGTGCTTAATGTAGCCACACAGTACGACGGAGGCCAGTCAGGTGGAGTTACAATTGCTGACTTGCGCATATGTAATGGCAACGCGGTTCTTAAGGCTTTCGGACGAAGCGCAATAGCAGATGCGTCAAACCGTATTTCTGCAGAGGACTATTATACCACAAATACAGTTAATGCGACATCAGTCGTGTTCTATGTGCCCGAGAACCGTCAGGGCATAATAGGAAATGCTGCTTCTTCAATTGACAAGAATCCCGATAGAAACAGCGAGATCAATGCGGTGCGAGATCTCCTGACATATGTTGAAGTGACTGTTGACGCCGCATCTACATATTATACCGGAACAATCCACTATAGAAGTTACATAGGGGCAGATGAAACAACGGACTTTGACATACAGGGAAACTGTTGTTACATATGGGACATTACTCTCACAGAGGATGGTTTGGTGAACGATGACTGGAAGATAGATCAGGATATTCAGGATGACAGGTATGTGCAGTTTCTGTCGGATCTGGTTCCGGTCGAATCCGGTGATGTGGTGAAATGGCAGGACATTCTTGAGACAAATCTCTCGTGGACAGATATGGCGGGGACTTACGGAGGGACAGTCATATATGAAAACTTGCCCGATGCAGTCGGGTTTGCTGTCCGTGACGATGTCGTGGAAGGAGATGTAATGACAGCGACACTGCAGCCATTGCATAACAGCCACCCTTTACTGGAGGCAGAAACAAACTTCAGGGTAGTCAGCCGGTACATCAATTTTGATGCGGATGTATATGAAGTCAATCCGCGCAAGACAGTGACTTCATTTATTGAATATGGCAACTCTTATACAGGAGAGGTCACTGGCGCAGGCGGAGTTAAGGAGAGTGAAGGTAAAGAATGGATTGTAGAAGTTCCCGAAGGACTTCCTCATTCCGACAACGGCACGAACTATCTGGACTATGCCTATGCATATGATTCTCTTGCTGACAGTGTAACCTGGACACCATCCCGTTATGCACCCCCTGGGGACTATCCGGTTGTTTGCAGGACGATGAACGGAAAACATGATGACGTCGCTATTCTTCGCGTGAGAGATACCAGATGGGTAAATACAGACAATGCCATCGACGGATTGCACAGAGAAACGACGCTGGCGCTTTCTGGGATATCCGGGACTACAGTATGGAACATAGGTTATGCGTTTGGCGATCTTTCTGTCTCAGATGATACCAGAAAGACTTGCGAAGCTCCAAATGCCGGGTATTACGCCGGGAACAGAATAAATGACAGGTGGAATGAACATATCGGCTATTCGTTAAGAGGCAACGCTGAAGATTATCTTGTTCCTGATGATGTAACAAACAATATCAGTTCCTTTTCTGTCTCACCAGATATCCCTATAGGCGATTATGTATATGACATTTATTGGAAGGATACCTGGAATGACGCAACCGCAGCATATTCGGTCAAGGACTCGGCGGTACTTCATATAACCGGAGTTTATATAACCAGCATTTCCGTGGCTCCCGCGACATTGGCAGTCAGAAAAGGTGAAACATTGTCAATCAGTGCTTCCGTACAGCCAAGAAATGCATCTCTGAAAAAAGTGATTTGGGAAGTCGTCAGTGGAGGAGGATGTGTCTCCGTTGAATCTACTGGTGACTTGCAGGCGGCCGTGATGGGTTTGCAGACGGGTACGGCGACAGTCAGGGCGATTGCTGCTGATGGAAGCGGCATCCAATCCAGGAACGTATGTACGATAACTGTGACCAATCCTCCTGTCAGCCTTGCTGTCCTGCCGGCTGAAGAGACAATCTATATGGGCACGTCACTTCCGTTCAAGGCAATTGCAACACTATATGATGGTTCTATAGCAGATGTCACATCAAACTGCAGGTGGACCACGAGCAATCGAAACATAGCTACAGTCGGCGGCAATGACGGTGTGGCCGTGGCTGGCAGTTCTACTCCTGGTACCTGTACAATCAGTGCTACATACAATATAAGCGGCAGTCAAAGTCTGACTGGGACTTCCACATTGAATGTAGTGGCCAGGCCAGCTCCGGTGTCAATAGATTATCTGGGCGATGCAATATTTCTCCTGCACAACAATTCCAGTGGTATCAGCCAAATATACAATACACACAATATGGGGTCATTGCCGTTGAGACTGAATTATGCTGATGGAACAAGTATAATTGGAACAGTTAGTTCGCTTGGCGCGACTCTGACGGCATCTGAAACAGGTATCATTTCAATATCCGGCAGTTCGAGAATAATAACCGGAGGAAGAGGAACAGCTTCGGTTTCGATTTCTTGCGATGGCCAAAGTGTGGCCGCGAATGTCTACGTCAGTTCATACAGGATAACTCCGTCGATGGCTAACAGCATCTATATCAGCACTGGAAGCAGCTGGGCTTTCAACAGTTATTTAATTCCCTACAACCAGACATCAGAGATTCCCTTCAGTGTCAATTGGAATGTCCGCAACGAACCTGGTTATGGACAAATCACTGTAACAAACGATTATGGCAGTTCAACCAGCGTCATAGGACGAGTTGCCGGTACGGCCTGGCTTTCCGTAGAATATGCCGGAGAGTACGGCACGATTGACATAGAGTATACAATACAGGTACAGAATACGGGTGGCGGTTCGACGACATACTATCTTGAGGTGTCTCCCGAATCAATTACCCTGAATGAAGGCGGTACTGCTCAGTTTACTGCAATATATCATACTGTAGCAGGTGGAAACGATGACGGAGGCGTTGCGGTTCAGGCTTCTTGGAGCATATCATCCGGCAGCAGCTATGTAAGCATCAGCAGCGACGGACTGGTTACTGCTCAAAGCAGTGGGCGGGCAAGAGTAATGGCTACCTATAAGGGAAAATCAGGATATGCTACTGTCATAGTCTCAGATGATCCGCCGGTGATTACTCATTACCTGGAAGTGACGCCGACAGAATCTATCGTTGAAGTCGGCAATACTCAGCAGTTCACAGCCATATATCATACAGTAACAAACGGAATGGACGACGGTGGTGTTATTGTCACCCCCGTATGGGGATCTTCAGACAGTGCCGTTGCTACAATCAATGCAGGAGGAACGGCTACGGCGAGAGCACGAGGTACTGCAACAATCATTGCTTCATATTCCGCAGATGGAGAATCATACACAGCGGCAGGAACCCTCACCGTTGCGCAGCAAGTGGCGGCAGTGTGCCGTATAGAAATAACTCCAGCAGAAACAACGATATCCGAAGGAGCGTCAATTACCTATGAGATTCGAAAATATACGGATATCTATACTGACGGTGTTTTGTCGTTCAAGGATTTGACCGGAGCAGTCATCCCCAATACTGATGTCATATGGAACATTGTAAGCGGAGGCGCTTTCGCAACGGTCAATGCTTCAGGCGTCGCTACGGGCATCTCTCCCGGAGATGTGACCGTAAAGGCGACATACAACAGTGACACTTCTGTAACTGCTACTGCACTGTTGCATATCGATAACGTTTACAATGTGGATCCGGGAACCGGAGGGACGGGCTCTGGTGGAGGTAACTACTAATGATCAAAAAACAAAGCTTTATGAAAAGGATAGTTAAGATTTTTATCTATACAATCGTTCTCTGTTGTGCCGGTTGCAATGAACCGCTGACAGAAGAACAGACTGGATTGCCGACAGACATCACCTTCAGGGTAGAATCCGCATCGGCTGTAGGTGATATACGCGAGACCCGGTCTTCGTATCCGTCCAATCTGAATGGCATGATTTCCAACTTTACCATATTCGTATTTGACAGAAGTGGAAATTCTGTTTCAGCAAATTATTATCCTGGGGATGTAAACATGTCCGGCCGAGCGCTTTTCGTCAATGACAGGCTGAATACGACCATCAATGATTCGTTTGCCGTTTATATTGTTGCGAATTTGGGAGATCTGCACACAGAGAGTACTCTTTGTACGGGAGGAGTGCCGGTCGAAAGCAAGGTCAAGAACTATATGCATTCCCTGTCTTCCAATTATGCGGAGTTCAGCAGCAACGGATTCCCTATGGCAGGATATTATGATAATTATCGGCCAGCGGCTGATTCCAGAACGCTCTATGCAGACAAGTTGGTGGCACAGTACAACATCCGTTTCATAAAGTCTGCACATAATCCAAATACTTATACGATAACAGCCGGAAGACTGTGTAATGTGGCAGGCAGATGTACTCCGTTCCAGCAGTTTACAGCAACTTCTGAAAGTGACGTAAACGGCACTGGAGATAATTTCTCTTCTTCAGACATCTCTGCACTGAACTCCGGAAACTATGCAACGCTTTTTGTTTTGGAGAACGAGAAAGGGGATGTGTTCCCTTCAAGCGTAAATGCGGAGAACCTTAGAAAGATGGAAAACATTCCTGCAGGAAGCCTGAACAGAAAAACTTGTACATATGCTGAATTCAATGTTACAGTACAGACTCCAACGGCGACTTATGAAAATGTCACCTACCGTTATTTCTTCGGTGACGGAATGAGGGATTGCAATGTGCATCGTAACATGATATATAATCTCACTATGAATTTCGACAATATCTATGTAGAGGACGAAGGATGGAGAATCGAACCGGGAGATCCGGTAATAGATAACAATGCCCTTGTTCTCAGTCGCTCTCAACTGAGCATAATAAAGGGTATGTCAAACAGCTTCACCGTGACGAAGAAGACGGGAGTAAATTATGAAATGACATATTCGCAGGCAGATGCGCAGACTTATGGTCTGACAATCTCGCGTACTACTTCAGGCAATGTTGATACATATACCATAAGTACCAGTTACACTCAGACATATTCCGGGGCCAGTATTCCCAAAGTAGATTATGCCGATATCCCTGTTACTTTCACTACTGCGGACGGGCTGGTGACGAAGCAATTCAATATACGCATAAACAAGAACCCGTTGCTTCTTGAGTTCTCGTTCCCGGACGGATTGGGGGTGGCGGATGTGTCCAAAACGGTGGATTGGCCGGCTGGGACAACTTTCGCTACCAGTGTCACGGGCATCCTGTATGGCGAGAACCAATATTGCAGCAACCGGCTGCTCGGCCATTACGACTGCGACATCTGGCAATCTCCACTGGGCGTATATTCAGCTTCAGCTACGCTTGGAGAAGGAGATGCGGCTGCCACAACTTTTCAGACAATCAATCTTGGTACAAGCGGATTGCAGACCGCATCCCACGAGCTGAACAAGAGCCATCCTGTTGACCATCACTATGCCGTAGGGTCAACAGAAGTGCACTACACAGCTATCGGACATGCTTACCTGAAAGTCTATTGTGCTGTCAAAATAAACGGAAGTGTCGTGTCGGTTCCCATCAAGATCATAGCGAAGTCTGGATCGTCAGGATCGGGTAGTTCGTATAGGCTGGACAGCGATGGAAGCAGTACCAGGATGACCGTAAAGGCACAAAGGGTTCCTGCCTGGTACTATGAACCGACGGTCACCAACAACAATGCAGGAGATGTCTATGCCAATGGGTATGATACGGCAAACAAAGAGTATCGAGTGTCGTTGCAGAAATATGTAATGTTAGTGAACGGAGTCCAAACGGGATATACCAAGGGAAATCTGCATTCTTTCAACGTTGAAGGCGGACCCGTGAATAGCTATAATCCTCCATTGGGAATGGAAATAGTCTATGGCGTTCCGGATTCTGTCAGTTTCTAGCGCAAAAACATAAACAATCTGTCTCTTGCCCGAATTTGATAGATGGATGCAAACACAAAAGGAGGCCGGCAAGCCGACCCCCTTTGGGAAGGTACCCGCGACCTTCTTTTGTGTGAACTGATATGTTCAAAATCATCTTCAAGATAGTGATCATTATCATAAAGAGATAATCACTATCCGGGGTCGATCAAGTTTGCAGTATTCGGCCCCGTT
>JAEEGJ010008642.1_pt1 | contig 27917 bp, 20 predicted proteins | sample 8958761 | NCBI WGS metagenome assembly JAEEGJ01 (sample SAMN16246546, study PRJNA631951) | gut metagenome | biome: gut microbiome; feature: rumen; material: RS-attached | host: Bos | place: Iran: Karaj | collected 2018-10 | reverse complement strand
CCTTAACTGTAAGGTCAAGACGGTTCTGGTAAGCACCAAGGTCTGCACGCTGTTTGTTGATCTTTTTGAGTGCTTCATCGATTGTTCCGATTGCACGGTTGGCATCTTCAGGTGTAGCGATAGACATTTTTTCTTCAGAACCAATTTCGCGAATGCCAAGAGCCATTGCAGACATTGTTCCAATGAAAACCTGTGTTCTCTGATCCATGTTAGCACCAATGTGGAACCACATAGAACCTGTTACAACATTTTCGCCTGTTGGCATTGCAAAACGTCCTGTAAGCATGTTCATACCGTTGAACTGTGCAGAACTAGCAATGCGGTCTACTTCAGAAATGAGGGCAGAAACTTCTACCTGAATCTGCATACGGTCTTCATCAGAATAAATTCCGTTTGATGACTGTACTGCGAGCTCACGGATACGCTGCATAAGGTCAGTTGTTTCCTGGAGGTAACCCTCTGTTGTCTGGATAAAGCTGATACCGTTCTGAGCATTCTGAGCTGCCTGATTCAAACCTCTAATCTGGCTGCGCATCTTTTCAGATACTGCGAGACCTGAAGCATCGTCTCCGGCACGATTGATTCTCATACCTGAAGAGAGTTTCTCCATGTCCTTGTCGAGACTGAGCCCAGTAATACCGAGCTGACGATTGGCAAACATTGCCGACATGTTGTGATTGATAACCATAGTATTCCTCCTTGGAATATGTAGCAGAAGAATCCTTTCTTCTGATTGAAAAGATGCAAAAATGTGCAAATGTTTACAAGGCTACATCTACACATCTTTGCTTAAACCGGCCTGGATATTGCTTCTACGAAGTCGACACACCCATGGCGGTTCATATAAATTTTCGTCACCATTAGAAAAAAACTTTAGAAAAAAAATAAAAAAAATGTTAAAAAAATGAAAAATTTATTAAAAATCCAAGGAATTTACAGATTTTCGATGATTTTTTGTATTGCGCGGACGGCTTTTCCTCTATGACTTATTGCATTTTTTTCATCTGCGCTTATTTGTGCCACAGTTTTGCCGTATTGGGGCAGAAAAACTATAGGGTCGTAGCCAAAGCCGCCATTACCGGCTTGCTTGTTTATGTCGTCAATTAGGGTGCCTTCGAAGGTTTCCTGGGCTACAAAGAGGCGGTCGCCGCCGCAATATAAAACCATGGCGCAGGTGTAGTGGCAGGAGCGTTCGCCGTTTAGGTATGGGGCAGGGGGAAGATTACCGCTTTTGATGGCGTCGTTTAACTGCTGGATTAAGAAAATGTTCTGTTCTTCCTGGGATATTTTTGTGCCGTCAGGTTTTCCGTGCATGTAGGCAGGGCCTGCATATCTTGATGAATAAATACCTGGTGATCCTCCCAATGCGTCAACACAGATGCCTGAATCGTCCGCAATCACCGGATAGTGTACTATATCATACAAAGCTTTAGCTTTTATAAGGCTGTTTTCGTAAAAGGTAGTTCCCGTTTCTTCGGGGTCAAATTCAATTCCTTCATCCGAAGGTGTTATGATTTCATGTTCACAAAGAATCTGTGACATTTCCTTTTTCTTATTTTTGTTGTTAGTTGCTAAATAAATCTTCATACAGACATAATACAGATAAGTAAAAGAAAAATCAAACTTTGTTTATATCAAGTCCAATTTTACGGGCAATGGTCTGATAATAAGTGATCTGGCGGGGACTTTTATCAATATACTTTGCAAGAACTCGGGTACTGGGGCGGATATGAATCATTCCTTCCTTCATCTGATAGTTGAGCATATTCAGCGTATTGGTAGTTTTTTGATATTTTCTTCGGAGAGGTTCATTATAGTATTCCGGATTGGCTTTGGTCCGTTTGTTCCATTCAATCTGGTCTTTGAGCTTCTGGCGCTGAAAATAGACCTTATTCCGTCTTTCTATAAGCTGTTCCTTATGAATTATTCTGTCAGACATTTCGGTCTTTATTTCCTGAATGTTCATTTCAAGAATCTTTTTATCAATATTAAACCAAAGCGAAATATTAGAAATCTGTTCTTCGGTTATGTAATACGCAGATTTGAGGGCAAGCACCATAATCATATTCCGAATCAAAATTGGAGAATAAGCCTTTAATTTTTCCCTTACTTCTGGAGGCAGCGGAGGTTCAATTTTGGGTTTTACAGGCTTAAGAAGGTACTTGTCGCTTTTACATGCAAGCTGAAAATACTTTGGTTTGATTGGGGTGTAATTATACGGAACTTTAGGGCGGTCAAAATCATCATAATTAATCTGTTCATACGCAGACTGTCTTTCTTCATAATCAGAAATACATTCGCCTGTGTTAAAATGATCAATAACCTGCCGGCTTGTTCTCTGTTTTTTTACGGCCATGCAGCAGTTTCTGACAAAACAAAAGATATAGGAAAAGAAATTCCCCTGTGTTTTATCATAAGACAGAAAGGTTTTTTCTGCACGCTCAAGAAAATAGATGAAAAATTCGCTTATGAAATCTTCATCATACATCTGAATGCCGTACATTGGCTTGTTCCGCGCTATAAAAAGAATTACATCTTCAATAGCCTGCTTGCAGCTTAATTCGCCGGATTGAATCTTTCCGTGAATTAATTCAAAGTCTTGTCGGGTCATAAATACCTCCTGATTTAGGCCGCTGATGGGCCGGTGTTGTGATAGAGATATTTATTTTAAAACAAGAATATGATATGGCAAGAAAATTTACATTATCCGCGCAAATTCTTTTACTATGGAAGGAATTAGTGTTTCAATGCGGCCTTCGGTACTCATTCCCGAAGCATTTTTGTGTCCGCCGCCGCCAAATTTTGCAGCAACTACAGAAACATCTACATCATCAAGAGAACGAAAGCCTCCGGTACAGGTAGTAGGGGTGTCCTGACGCAGGAATACGGCAGCCTTAACATCACGTGAAGAAAGTAAAAGCTGGTAAAGTGCATCCGAATCCCGACCTTCGGCACCAAGCTTATGGGTATCATCCTGAGTTTCCCAAGTGATTATAAGTTTGCCGTTAAGATGACGCTCTGCTCTTGATAAAAGAACTCCAAGAAGCTTTCTTGTAGACCAGGGTTTTCCGTTATTTATGTCGTTATAAATCTTTCTTGGGTCGGCACCATATTCGGTAAGACGTGCACAGGCATTAAAAACATCTGCGCTTGTTGTAGAAGCATCAAGAAAACGGAAAAAGCCTGTGTCGGTACAGATTCCAAAAAATATTATCTGAGCAAGAGTCTGTGGAAGAGGGCCAATTAATGCTTCGTAAAAAAGTTGAACAATGTAGGCAGCAGCAGGAGCAGAAGAATTGATGTAGCCCTTTGATTCCGGAGGAATATCTGAAGTTTTGTGATGGTCAATAATAAAGGTATCCAGCCCCTTAAAATCAAAGTCAAATTCTCCAAGGCGTTTGATTTCGGAACAATCGGTAATTATAAGACCGGTTTGTTTGCGGTCCTCGTTGTCCATAAAATCAATTTTGTCACTAAAGCTGGATTGATATTTTAAGATTTCGTTACGTTTAAAAGGTCCTGCAGAAATGAGCTGATATTGTTTGTCAAAATGTTTGATTATTGCGGCAAGTCCCAGACAGGAGGCAATGCAGTCTCCGTCGGGTTCTTTATGACCAATAATTAAAAAGAATTTATGTGTTTCAATAAATTCTTTTAATTGATCTGAGTCTTTTTGGGTAATAATACTCATGACTATAAATCTAATTCTTCCATTGTTTCTTTGTCTGCACCATCGACGTTTGCATCCATTCCAAGGACTCCCCAGAGGTTGTTGTTCTTTTTCATTGGTGCATTAAGAATTACATACTGAAACTCACCGCCTTTTTTAATTACAGACAGATAAGCTTCGTTAGGATTTTTGATATTGCGGAACTTGAGTTTTCTTGACTGACCTTTTTTATAGGCATTCCATTCCTTAGGAATTACAGTTGTTGCAGTTCCGGCATATTTTTTCTGGTATATAACTACATAACAGTCTTTTGATTCAAGAATTTTAAGTACTGGAGCAGTCTGATAAGTCATGTCGCTCCATTTTGATTCATCCTTTGGATGTGACAAATCCTGGTTTTCTGCAAAGGCAGCAGCAGTAGCGAAAATGCTTAAAAGGATGGCAATAGCAAATATTTTTTTCATAAAATGATTCTCCTGAATAATGATAATAAATTATAAACCTTATAAGAAATTTTTACAAGAAAAAAAATCCTGTTCGTGTTGAACAGGATTAAAAGTAGGGATAATAGGGATCGGACCTATGACATCACGGATATGAGCCGTGTGCTCTACCAACTGAGCTATATCCCCATGCAATGTTTGAATAGTATATGAAAAAAAAATATCTGTCAATATATTTAGCGCAAATTAGCACCAGGTATTATTTTTTTTGCATATTCTATCAAATCGGCGATTTCGGAGTCGGTGTAGGGGAGGATGTCATTATAGCTTGGGTCTATGCAGTTTTTGTTCTGGAACTGGGCGAACTGCCAACTGGCATCTTTTGGTAAAATTGCGGCCAAGGCATCTATGTCTGATTTTTGTACAAGTGGAGGGACCAGAACGGTTCTCCATTCGCGTTTGTCTGCTGGATAACTTGCTACAAGTTTTGCAGTGCGTTCTACTACGTGTTCAAAATGTTCTTTGTTTCCGTGAAAATTGCTGAAGGCGGGGCAGATTAAATCTGCATATCTTGATGGTGTGGTTTTTATGTCCATGGCTATAAAGTCAGGGCGCAGTTCGGGGTTGTTTATAAAGGCTTCCAGCTCATCTGGTAAGGTACCGTTGGTGTCCAGTTTAATCTGATAGCCAAGCTCGCGGGCTTTACGGATTATCAAGGGTGTGTAGGGATTAATCAGAGGTTCGCCGCCGCTTATGGTAAGGCCTTTTAAGATTCCCTGACGTTTTTCCAGGTGATCAAAAAGCTCCTGGATGGTGTTGAGCGGCTGGGTGCCGTCGTCTTTGCCTAAGACAAGACCCGTGTTGTAGCAGTAGGGGCAGCGGAGATTACATCCTTTTAGAAAAAAAGAACCTGCCAGGAGGCCCGGATAATCCACACAGGTGGTTTTAACCAGTACGCCGGCAGGTCTGTCTAAGGGCAGTGCTTGCATGACTTATGCAGTAACTGCTACCTTGTTGAATACAGCTTCGAGTTCTTCTACGTTGTGGCAGCGTGCAGTTTCAACTCCTGCTTCGTTGTAGAAGATTACTGTAGGGGCTGCAAAAACTCCCTTGCTGGCAGCTTCTGCAAGACCTTCTTCTGTATCTACGTCAATATTGCGTCCTGCAATTTCTACGTTTGCCATAAATGCCTTTACTGGAGGGCAGTTAGGACAAGTTTTGCGTGTATACATTTCGTAAGCAGCAGCCTGTGTGTTCATAACAGGGTGTTCTTCTGCTTTTGTCATTTTTGAAGGAGCAGAGCAGGCACATGGCTCGTCTGCAGCTGTAATATCGTATTCCTTGCTGGCTTCAAGAGTGAACATTTTGCGCTGGTCAAATTCATCGCGCTTACCCTTGTTCCAGTGTTTTACAGCACGGTAGTAACCAACAATGCGTGCGTATACTTCAGTTTCACTTCCGTGTACGTCTTTAAGTTCAGCCTTTGTTTCAGCAATTTCTTTTTCAATCTGTTCTAACGTTCTAGCTTCCATTTTTGTTCTCCTCCCAATTTTCATATAAAGTTTTGATTTGTAATAATTACAACTTTATATTTATTCCACCTACACTAAATATAGTGTAGTTTTACCATATTGTCAACATGTTTGACACTAAAATTCTCGGAAAGTACCTCAAAATTCTTTAATCCTAAAATTAAATTATTTTGTGGCTGCTGCAGCAAGGATCTTCTCCTTTTCCATTTCCAGTGCCTTGAGCTTTTCTTTAAGAGCCTTTTCTTTTTCTGCCTTACACTTAGGACATTCAAACTGCTGGCCGGTAAGATAACCGTGAACCTTACAGATTGAGTAAGTTGGCGAAATTGTAAAGAACGGAATTCTGTACTTGTGAGAAATAGTGCGTACTAAATCTGCGCAAGATTTCCAGTCTTTAAGTGCTTCTCCCATATATACGTGGAACATTGTACCACCTGTATACTTGGTCTGCAGTGCTTCCTGATGATCCAGTGCTTCGAATACATCGGCTGTGTAATCAACAGGCAGCTGAGAAGAGTTTGTATAGAAAGGCTCTGTAGTTCCGCTTGTAATGATATCAGGGAACTGCTCCTTGTCGTGTCTTGCAAGACGGTATGATGTAGATTCTGCTGGTGTTGCTTCCAGATTGAACAGATCTCCTGTCTGCTCCTGGTAGTCCTGCATGCGTTCACGCATATGCTGCAACACTTTTTCTGCAAAGGCTTTTCCGCGTGGATCTGCAATGTCTACTCCGAGGAAGTTCAAGCAGCATTCGTTCATACCGCAAAGACCGATTGTATTAAAGTGATTTACGAGAGTTTTGAGATAACGGCGGGTATAAGGGAAAAGTCCTCCGTCATAAAGCTTCTGGATTACCTTACGCTTGATACAAAGACTTTCTTTTGCAAGATCCATAAGATAATCAAGGCGCTTGTAGAATTCTTCTTCGTTTTTGGCAAGGTAAGCAATCTGTGGCATGTTGATTGTTACTACACCAAGAGAACCGGTGAATTCGTCTGCACCAAAAAGACCACCACCACGGCGGCGAAGTTCACGCTTGTCCAGCTGGAGACGGCAGCACATAGAACGTACATCGCTTGGGTTAAGGTCTGAATTAACAAAGTTCTGGAAGTTAGGGGTACCATACTGGGCTGTCATTGTGAACAAAAGCTTGGCATTTTCAGAGGTCCAGTCAAAGTCGCGTGTGATGTTGTAGGTTGGAATAGGGTAGGCAAAACCTCTTCCGTCTGCATCACCTTCAATCATAAGCTCAATGAATACCTTGTTGAGCAGATCCATTTCTTTCTGGCAGTCGCCGTAAGTAAAATCCTGTTCCTTTCCACCAACAATGGCTTTTTTGTCCTTAAGGTCATCCGGACATACCCAGTCAAGAGTGATGTTGGTAAATGGAGCCTGTGAACCCCAGCGGCTTGGTGTGTTTACACCGTAGATATAGCTCTGGATACACTGGCGAACCTGTTTTTCTGTAAGATGGTCTGCACGGATAAATGGTGCAAGGTAAGTATCGAATGAACTGAAGGCCTGAGCACCTGCCCATTCGTTCTGCATGATACCAAGGAAGTTTACAATCTGGTTTACAAGTGTAGAAAGGTGAGTTGCCGGTGTAGAAGTGATTTTGTCCGGTACACCACCAAGACCTTCTGCAATAAGCTGACGGAGCGACCATCCTGCACAGTATCCGCTGAACATTGAAAGATCGTGGATATGGAAGGCTGCTGTTTTGTGAGCTTCTGCAATTTCCTTGGAATAGATATTGTTGAGCCAGTAGTTGGCTGTGATTGTACCTGAGTTGTGGAGGATAAGTCCTCCGAGTGAAAAGTTTACGTTGGCGTTTTCGTTTACGCGCCAGTCGCTCTGACCAAGGTAGCCGTCCATTGTCTTGTTGATGTCTACCATGAGGTTTTTGGCGTCACGTACTGCTTCGTGGCGTGCACGGTAAAGGATGTATGCCTTGGCAACCTCTACCTCGTTAGCTTCAATGAGTACGCTTTCTACGATATCCTGGATTTCTTCGATGGCAGGAATAGAATGCGCGCGTGCACCTGCAAGCTGAAGGCGAAGCTTTTCTTCTACGCTGTCTGTAAGAGCGGCTGCTCTGTCCGGATCATTGCGTTTTTCTACAGCTTCGATTGCTTTTCCAATAGCAGCTTCGATTTTAGACCTGTCGTAGTCTGCTATTTCGCCTGAGCGCTTTACTACCGATTTAATAAAGCCCTTTGTCTCTGAGTCGGAACTTGACCCCAGAAAGTTTCTCCATTCTGGAAAAATTGACTGTTCACTCATTTACTTTTCCCCTCTTGTGCCTGTTGGGCACCCCTTTTATCTATATTTTTGACTTCTGTAATAAATTCATCAAGGTTTTCAAAGTGACGGTACACCGATGCAAACCTGATGTATGCAACTTTATCTATACCATAAAGTTTTTCCAGCACCAGTTCACCTAATTCCGATGTGGGGATTTCGCGGGCTTCTTTTCCGATTTTGATTGCCTCGTCTTCGATATCGTTTGATATCTGTTCGACCATAGCCGTAGAAATAGGGCGTTTTTCAAGTGCGCGGTCAATTCCTTTTTCGAGCTTTGTCCTGTCAAAAGGCTGGCGGCGTCCGTCCCGTTTTACGACCATAAAAGGCTTTTCGTCTATGCGTTCATAACTTGTGAAACGATAACCGCAGTCAAGACATTCTCGTCTGCGGCGGATGCTTTCCCCGTGCATCATGGTCCTTGATTCAAGAACCTTGTCTTCTAAACTCCCACAATATGGACAACGCATTAAAATACCCTTTTTTGAATCAGTTTTTATATCTAGTGTTGTTTTAACATCATATAACACTAGATATGATAATACAAGAGAAATTTTGCAAATTTTGAAGAATTTTTTAAAACTTTTTTTCTTGACAAATTACCGTTTATGTACTTATACCCGAAAAGAAGTAACACAAGTAAAGAATTATAAGAAATAATATGAAAAATCGTTAAGCGCGAGCGAAAACGCGGCTGCAAACTGTTTCTATGCTTGCCGAGCGAAGCGAGATGGATTTTTTCCTTGCAAGCATAGCCAACAGTTTGACAGACGCGTTGCAGCGGGAGCATAACGATTTTTCCTTATGATTTCATTTTTTATGCTTTTTATGTTTCTTATGTTTTTTGAGTTTAAGCGGTTTTTTGCGTTCAGACTTGATATAGTCATACATAGTAAAGTTTTCAAACATTCTTATTGAAGTAAGGACAAAGAAAACAAGACATGTATAAGGCAGCCAGTTGCCAAAGCGGGCATATGGGGTGATTACGCGTTTGTAAACAGGAACATCATAAGCAAGAGAGGCTTCTTCAAAAAGAGGGAGATCTGCTAAAACTTTGCCTGATGGTGAGATAACTACAGAGTAACCGGCGTTGGTGGAGCGTACAAAGGTGGTTCTGTATTCAATTGCACGGTAGGAAGCAATGCAAAAATGCTGGAATTCGCTGGATTTTTTGCGGGACCAGGAATCATCAGTAAGATTTACAAAAAGCTCTGCACCGTTTAGGAACATAGGGCGTATTACATCAGTAAACGAATCATCAAAGCAGACCGGAGTTGCAATTCTTACAAGCGGCTGTTCGTTATTTTCTACCCAATAATACGGGATTGAAATATTAAGGTTATTTACACGCGGAACTGTAGGTTTATCGTAATAATTGCACGGAAGTTCAAAATAAGTTAGCTGTTCTCCTCGTGTCCAGCCGGCAGAAATGCCTACAACGCGTTTAAAAATCTTTTTTATTATAGGATTATCTATGCCCGGAATTGATTCTGCAAACGGAACCAGGTGCAGTTTTCCGTAATAGCCGCGGAAATTTGCGTTGGAATCAAAGAGCATGGCAATATTGTAGTATTTTATTACAGGCTCTTCGTCCGGATTATCTTCATCATATATCTTTTTGTTGTAAACGCCGCCTGTCAAAAGCGGAATCTGGTTCTTACGTACAAAATCGAGGAAGGAACCGTCGGTTGGAATCCAGTCATAATAGTCCATTGCACCAGGGAAATGTCTTATAAGAGAACCTTCGCTCCAGACAATGAGCTGCGGCTGTTTATCAAGCTTTTTCTGCTCATCTACGCGCTTTTGGGTAAGCTGCTGCGACTGTTTTACTATTTCTTCGTCATCAAATAAATCCCACGGATTATAATTCTGCTGAACAAGTATTGTAGAAATGGTCTTATCCGGTGTTCTTGGCCTGTTATATTCAAAATTTCCCCAGAAAAGCGTAATTCCAAACAGAATTGCAAATACTTTAGCGGCATTAAGAGTACTAAACAGACTGCGTTTTTCAAGGTAATTAAAGGCAAATTCTACAACAAGACAGTCAAACATAACTGTAAGGAAGGTTATTCCGTAGGTTCCGGTAATTGCTGCAAGCTGTGTAAATGAATGCCAGCGGTACATTGCAGAAGAAACTGTTCCCCATGGATAGCCTATAAATCCGCTTGATTTTACCCATTCGTAAAGAGTATACATACCCGCAAAATACAGGATGCGGAAGGCAGAATCTTCAAAGAAAGGACGCAGCATTGCATTTTTGTTAAGCGGATGTCGGTCTGTTCTTGAAAATGGCAGGTATATAAAAAGAGCCATAATTCCGCCTATACAGGCAGTTCCCAACGCTGAGGCCCCCAGCGTAAAGATAGCAAAATCCTTAAAATTGGCAAGCCAGAAGCTGGAAGTAAGGTGTGTTGTTATTGTCTGTACAAAACCAAGCAAAAAAGCATACCTGTATTTCTTACAGTTTTTTATTGCAATATAGTAAGGAATGATGGAAATAAAGGCATAAAAAGGGTTTCCAAGCAGAAATAACTCGTTTGGAATGCCCAGAGTGAGCAGGAGACCTGAAAAAACTGAATAAAAAACTTGTAAAATCAATGTCATTATTTTATAATTGTATACATATATTGTATATAAGTTTTTTGTTGTCATTTTGAAATATAGCGTTCTTATATAAAAATTGCAATAAAAGAAATGAAACGGTGTGGGGGATTATAAAACGTGAAAGCATTAAACGACGCTCATTATAGTGAATACGAAGTTAAGCCTGATATAGTTGCTAAGGCTCCGGGGCGCTTCCATCTTATTGGTGAACATTCTTGGTTCTTTAAGGATAAGACACTTTCCATGGCAGTAAACATTCCGGTTTATGTTGCTGTGTCTAAAAGAAATGATTCTGCATTAAAGTTTTATTTTCATCAGCTCAACGAAAGAAAAAAGGCTTCTGTTCCATCACTCAAATATAAAAAAGAAGACAGATGGGCAAACGCAATAAAGTCAGTTCTGTTTGGTTTTACATCTGCAGGTTATGAGCTTTGCGGTATGGATTTTACCGTATACAGCGAAATCCTTCCTTCTGCAGGCTTTGGAATTACAACCGCTATAAAATGTGCTGCAACCCTTGCTGTAAAGGAGCTTTTTGGTTTTGAATGCTCAGAGGCACAGATGCTTTCTGTATTGGAAAGAGCCAACAGAAGATTCCTTCAGGCAAATAACTACATAGCAGACAATTATTCGGCTTTGTTTGCAAAAAAAGATACACTTATCATTACAGATCATCAGAAAGGAACCTGGGACTACGTACCGTTTAATTTTGAAGACAAAAAGATTTTCCTCATAGATACAAAGGTTCCTCGTGTTTCTGTATGGGACGAAGAAACCCTTTTTGAACCTCAGAATGTACTTCTTTTGGGAGACTTGCGAGAAAGACGCAATAACGTATACGGCGGATGGCAGTATATAAGCAATGTTACAGATATAAACGAAGAGCTGTCTGTTGTAAGCGAAGATACAAGACGAAAGCTTTTGTGCATTATGAGGGAACATAATGACCTTTTGGATGCACGAGAAGGCCTTGAAAAGGTGGATTTCTTTAAGCTTGCACGTGCGGTAAACCACAGTCACGAAAGCATGCGCGATATGTACGAGATTTCCTGTCCTGAAATTGACTGGATTCTCAAGCGCGTTGGAGAACTCGAACCAAATCTGGAAATGATTACTAATCCTGTTTCCTGCGGACGTATTACCGGAAAAGGCTTCGGACGCTGTTTATATGCAATCATACGGCAGAGCGATGTAGAAAAGTTTAAATCTAAGCTGGCAGAATTTGAAAAAATCTTCCAGTATCACCCGGCCTGCTATGAGGTTGTTCCTTCGGAAGGAACTGTAATAGTACGCGATTAAGCTGTAGAGGGAGGAGAAATGAATCTGCTGCTTTGTAACGACGACGGATTTGACTCAGAAGGAATTAAAGTTCTTGCAAAAAAACTGTTTCAAAAGCATAAGGTTTATATAGTTGCCCCGGATTCCAACCGTTCTGCAGTTTCGCATCATATTACAATGTTTAAGGAAAATACCCTTATAAAGCTTGATGATAACCTGTATTCCTGCTCTGGTTTTCCTGTAGACTGCGTTTTTACCGGTATAGAAAGCTCACTTTTTGGCGTAAAGATAGATGCAGTTATTTCGGGAATAAACCGCGGTGCAAATATGGGTACCGACATCATCTATTCGGGAACCTGTGCTGTTGCAAGGCAGGGAGTATTAAGCGGACTTCCTTCTGTAGCATTCAGCCTTCAGTCTTCGGAGGCTGAGGATAACTGGGAAGATCATTTTAATTTTGAACCTATTGCAGATTTTGCATTAAATAATCTAGAAAAGCTTTTATCGCTTGCAAGAACTGAGCCTCCAAGAGCCTTTGTAAATGTAAATGCACTTTCGAGGGACAGCTACGAGGGTGCGGTAATTACAAATAAGCTATGTGTGCGTCAGTATAACGACAAGGTTATTGCTGTACACGACAAGGATGATAAATATCATACGGAATTTATTATGGGGCATAATCAGACACCGGTTATTCCGGACACTGATTACGGTATATGCATGAGCGGGCGCATTACGGTTACTGTAGTATATGCAGATCCGGTGTGTCCTAATTTAGTAGACGATATGCAGTTTTCGCTGTAAAATATAGGAATACGGGTGGGAAAATGGCAGGAAACATATTAACTCAGGGAGTATCTCTTTATAATCAAAAAGCTTATACAAACGCTTTGACTTTCTTTTTGTCGCTGCCTGCAGATTGCGGGGCAGATAAAAACGAAATCGCTTATTACCTTGGACTATGTTATACAAAGCTGGAACGCTATGATGATGCGCTTTTGTATCTTGAACAGGTAGTTACTTCGGGAACCCATATTGAACGTACCCTGCAGTGCCGTTTTTTACTTGCAGTTATATATGCACTTTCGGGACGCCGCCGCCTTGCAGATTTTGAATTGAACAAGCTTTTGGAAACCGGCTATATGATGCCTTCGGTATATGCAGCAATTGCTTTTGTTGCCTGGGAACAGCATGATACCGAAAAATGTCTTTCTTACTACGAAAAATCACTGGAAGAAAATCCTTCAAACCTTACTTCGCTAAACGGGCTTGGTTATGTACTTGCCTGCGAGGATAAGGATCTTACAAGGGCACTTTCTTTATGTAAACAGGCAGTAAATAATGCTCCGGATTCTGCAGCATGCCTGGATTCTCTTGGATGGGTATATTACAAGCTTGGATTATACGATGATTCCAGAAAATATCTTGAACAGGCAGAACTGCTTGACCGCGAAAACGAGATTATTCTGGAGCATATTAAGATTTTGAATAAGGCAGGTCGCTGATGAAAAAGTCTTTCTGTTGTTTTGTAGTTTTATCTGTTTTATTGTGCGGCCTTTTTGCACAGACAACAACCTCCAATGCAGGGCTTTATGTAGCAGAAGAACGGATACGAACCGGAGAAGAAGGCTTTGCAGCCGAAGAATTCCGCAGGGGAGTTCAGGCTTTTTACAAGGGAGCCTATAACGATGCAATAGTTCAGTTTGAAAAAGCCCTGGGCTATATGCCAAACGATAATCTTATTCTTGAATGGCTTGGTAAATCCTATTACAAGGCAGGTATGGAAGGTACCGCACTTTCTTACTGGCAGACAGCTTTGGATAACGGCTATGGCGGACTTTTACTTGAAAATAAAATTGAAGTTGTAAAGGACAGACGTGTAACCGGAGATTCAGAAGATAAGCTTATGAGACTTTCGGAGTCTGGCAGTTTTGAAGGTACAGTAAACGGCGTAATGATTTTTTCGGGGCCTGTAAGTGTTCTGCCAAATTATGATGGAAGCTTTTGGGTAACTGCCTATGCTTCTAATGAACTGTTAAGGATTTCTCTTAACGGAAAGGTTTTGGACCGTGTAACAGGACCTCTTGTAGGCTTTGACAGACCACTCGATATAATAAGACTTTTGGATGGAAACCTGCTTGTAAGTGAGAGTGCAGGAGACAGACTTGCAGTTCTTAATGAAAACGGCAAGTTTATTAAATACATTGGTTCTAAGGGACGCAAGGTTGGAAATATTGTAGGACCTCAGTATCTGGCCCAGGATTCAATGGGACGCATTTATGTTACCGACTTTGGAAACAGACGCGTTGATGTATTTGATGCAGAAGGAAACGGACTTTATTATTTTGGTCAGAAGAGCGGAAGCTTTAAGGGCTTAAAATGTCCTACAGGACTTGCTGTTGTAGGTGACAGTGTTTTTGTTGCAGATGAAGATGTCGGTAACATTTATGAATTTGACCGCGCCGGAAACTTTATTCGTGAGCTTGTAGAAAAGGATACCTTTAATAAGCCTGAATCGCTTAAGCTTTGGCAGGGCAATCTTATTGTATGTGATAAGAATAAAATTGTTTCGGTTGATATTGAAACAGGTTCCATTTTTGAATATGCAAACACAGGAAATGCGCCTAGCCGCGTAACTTCTGCGGTTCCGGATATAAACAATAACGTAATTGTAACAGACCTTAAGGCTGATGAAATATATATAATGTCTAAGGTTCAGGAGCTTGTAGGTGGTCTTTTTGTTCAGATTGAACAGGTTGATGCTTCTAAATTCCCGGAAGTTTATGTAGAAATCAAAGTAGAAAACCGTCACCGTCAGCCGGTTGCAGGACTTGAGCTTGAAAACTTTTATCTTACAGAAAACAAGAGGGCTGTATCTAACCTGCAGTTTGTTGGAAGTGCTGCAAACAATACCTACGCAGATATAACCGTAATTATAGACCGTTCAACTGTGATGAAGGGATATTCATCTGAGGTAGAAACTGCTTTGAAAGAAATTGCGGCTTCTATGAACGGAAGGGGAACGCTGCGTGTAATTTGTGCAGGTGCAGTTCCTGCAACAGAATATACCGGTGCTGCGGATGGAGTTTCTAACTTTACAATTGATGCATTAAAAACTCCGTATGCTTCCAATGTTCCTGTAGACCTTGCAATAAGACTTGCTGCAAATGATTTGATTAATGCTGCCAAAAAGCGCGCAATCATAATGATTTCTGACGGCTCGGTAAATGCTTCTTCATTTGAAAAATATACGCTCTCTGAATTGAGTGCCTACCTTTCAAATAACTCTATTGATTTTTCTCTTATTCAGGTTTCGCAAAAAGCACCTGCTGCAGAATATGAATATATAATCAATAATTCTTCGGGTGAATCTTATTATGTTTTCCGCCCGGAAGGACTTAGTTCAATTGTAAAGGACATTATTGCAATTCCACAGGGAACCTACCAGGTAAAATATGTTTCAGCATTGCAGAAAAGCTTTGGAGAAAAATATCTTCCTGTAGAAGCAGAGGTTTATCTTATGAACCGAAGCGGCCGTGATGAAAGCGGTTACTTTGCACCTCTGGACTAAAAGTTAATTTTTGCTCCAAGTTTATATTCAAGCGACAGCTTAAAGGTTTTGCCTTTTTCAAAGCCAAACAAAAGTCCCGCTCCGGATGTAATTGAACAGTTGTTTAAAAATTCAAGTGCGCTGTCATGCTGGTAGCCATAGGTTTGAATATGAGAAGCTTTTGTATTTGTAAGCGAAAAGCTTATTGAATCGTTCATGGTTGCTTTGAGGTCCATTGTTCGCGACTGCTTCCAGACCGCATTTGTCAGAACAAGTAAAAGACTTTCATCAACACGGCGGTTCCAGCCGGTACCCAGTTTAATCTTTAAAGCGCTAGTGCTTTCCAAAGAAAAATCTGTATTTACAGTTACAAAGCTTTGTTCTCCAAGATTAAATAAAAGCTTTGCTGCATCAGAAATTAAATAATAGGTGCTATCTGATTTTTTGTCGCTAAAGCGTACTGTGACATTTGCGGTTTCTGTAAGCTCCAGCTCGCGGCTTATATAGCTGTCGGTAACATTTGCTTTAATCTGGTAAACAAGCTTTGTGCTGCCGGCGGAAATACTTTTTTCTGTAGTAAAACCTGCCCCGGCAGAAAGAGGAACAAGAAGGTCATTAAAATTATTGAACAGCTTGCGTCTCCAACTAACTTCATAATTAGTTGAAGTAAAGGTAAGGTTAGAACTTCCTCCCGCATTTGCAAAAATAAACGCAAGGTCATCTGTGTAATTTTTTCCAGCGTAAGTCTGTAACCTTGTGTTTTTATGGTTAAACCAGAAGGTAATTGCATGAGAAGCCTGTGGCAGAGTAAAGGGGAGTGTAAAACTGTATTTGTCATACCAGGAATAATCTTTTGAATCGGCAGACACTTTGGCGCCGGTAAGCTCATATTCAAAAACGGGAGAAAGCCCTGCTTTTGGAATACCAGCTTTTGCTCCCGCAATAAAGCTTGTGTTGCGCAGTGCCTGTTTTTCTCCACCGGAAAATTGGAGTACAGAGGTTTTATACCATCCGTTAAAATATTCTTTGACCAGTGCAGTGTTTTCAAAAAGTTTTTGGCTTGCGGTAAGAGAAGAATACAAAGATGCAGTATTTTTGTTTATGTCAAAATCAAACGAAAGCTTACCCAGGTACTGCTGGTTACTCATGCTTTTTAATTCTTTTTGGGCTGAGCTTTGCGCACTCATGCTTACAGAAAAAGGAGTAAAAAGTGGTTTGGTGTCTATCTTTATATAATCGTTTTTACGGACAAGAACATTGTCTGCTGTAAATCTGTAGGTTTCGCCAAAATCAAAAATCTTAAAAAGCGGTTCTTGAGTTATAAGGGAATGTCCGGCATTTTTAAGTCCGTCCATGGTTGTACTTGCGTCTGCAGCCGCCTTAATTCCTGCAAGAGTATAAAAGCCGCTTACGGAAGAATCTATGTAATAAGAAAATTGGCCGGAAGTAGAAAGTCCCTGCTCGTATTTTGCTTCGATTCCGCCGGACTCAAAATTAAACTTTGCCTGTGCAAGATTTTTAGCTTCAAAGCCTGGCTGGGTTTCTTTATAGCAAAGGTTAGAAGCATAAAGATGACCGTCTGCCTGGGGAACAATCACAATTTTTTGTGCGGAAGGAATTACAGTCTTGTCCAAAATTATGCCGCATACCTGCGGGTCGAGCGGCGTTGAATCTATAAAGGCTGCCTTATCCTTTGTGTTTATACTAAGCGTATGCTTTTGTCCGTCGCAGAATGGTTCAAGAACCTCCAGAGGGAGCTTTATTTCCAAAGCCTTCTGGTCATAAGAGTTTATGAGGCTGTATTCAAGACTTGCAGGTGCTGTAATTGCAAAGTCTAAGCTAATGGTTTTGTAAGCACTAAAATCTGCCTGTTCAAAATAAGAAAGGCTTGTAATAGTTCTGTCGCTGTCTGTTTGCCAGGTATCTTTAAGTTTCCATTCCAGGTCTGCTTCATTTTTTTTGTAAAGGTCTGCAGCAGATTGAATGCTTCTGCCATCGGTTATCTGCATTAAAGGAGAAACAAGCCTGTATGGACCTGCGTAGAGAGTACCGGTAGGACTGTCTGTATCTGGTGTGTAGGATTCTTTTACAATAACGAGCCTTGCATTATGACTGTAGCCAAGCTTTGCGCGTTTAAGTGGTGTAAGCCGTATTTTTACAGTCTGCCAGACAGGATTATTAAGATCCAGCGCAGTAATTACATTCTGGTCCAAAAGAGAAGTTATTTCCCAGACAGGGAGCTCCTGGTTCTGGTCTGGCTCAGACGCTCCAAGCAAAAGGTAAACACTTAAGTTCTGGCCTGCAAGCTCCTTTGATGGTAAAAACGCAAACTCTACCTGGTCTGCCTTATAAAGCGAGTCTGCCTTGGATAGATTTATATCTACTGAAGCCCAAAGATTTTGCGTGCTGCCATTGTCACCGGCTTTGGAAAAATCATAGCTTAAAGGAATCTTATAGCCGCTTATTTTTTTATCTTCGAGTCCGTCAAATTTATTTACAGTATAATTATTCTGCGGTTCAAGGTTTGGCATCTGGGGCGACTTAGGAATAACTTGAGTTTTACTTCCCGAATTACGGCTTAAATAATTTGTCTGGTCTTGAGTGTTTGAATAAGTATTTGCAACAAAAAGATTTGTAAGATTCTGGTTTTTATAGGCAGCACTAAGCGCATCGCTGATTACCATAAAATCAGAATTATAAGTAAGGCCTGCAGTAAGCGCAGAAAAAGTTTCTTTAGGTGCGTCTGCTGTTGCATAGTCGTCCTTTTGAAAATACGGATACATTCCCGTGTAACTAAGATCAAGAACAAGGGACGGAGTAAAGTTATACATAAAGCCAAGTGCTGCAGTAAAGGCTCCGGTTGCAAGATCGTTGCTTTCTTCGCAGTAAGTGATGTAGATTTTGTCCAGTTCACTAACGCTTGATTCAAGAGTAACAAAACCGGTTCCCTTATCATATTTTGCAGGAACAGATATTCCGTTTTTATAAACACGCACGGAACCTGCCTGAACAAATTTTCCAATATCATATTCTTTGACCGCAGTTGTAGTTACAGTTGCAAATGCAAGCGGTGCAGTACTTCCTCTGTAAAGATAAATGTTTGGATAAGTGTCTGCAAACGGAAAGCGTGTACTTGCAAGAGAATAATCATTATCAGACAGCGAGCTCTCATCTTTATTAGTTTTATAAACTCCTGCAGCCTTGCCGTCAAAAAATCCATCAAGTACAAGCGGTGACGCATACCAGGAGGCTGCCTGCTGGTTTGTTGCAGTATCAATTATCTGGTATTCGGCAGTGCCCGTTGTCTTGCTTTGATAAAGGTTTGCACAGGCGTATGGAGAAAAGTTTACAGGGCTTTGAATTATAATACCGGTAGAACCATTAACCACAGTTGTAAGTTTATCTGCTTCTAGAGAAGAAAACTGTGTAAGATCAACTTTAAAATACTGCATGAGTTCTCCGGCAAATGTTGACGAATCAGTGTAAGAACCCGTTGCCTGTAAAAGCTGCTCACAGCCCGCTTGTGAAGAAAACGAAATTACAATATAAGGGCAGGCTTCTGATGTACCAGTATTAAAAACCTGTGCCTGAGTTGAAAGCACAAGAAGATTTTTCTGCGGAATTATTAAATACTCACTTTCCAAAAGTTTTTCATAGTTTACACCGTTTGAACCAGAATATTTACCGTTCTTACTCTGGACATAAACTGCATTTATAAGGTTTATTGCATCCGAAGGAATGTAAAACATATAGGAACGCATGTAATCATCAAGCGGTGTCTGGTTCATGTCCACACGGTTTTTTCCGTAAAAGGTCATGCTTTTAGTCTGAACCATGTCATAGCGTAAAAGAATGTCGGCCTTCCATTTTTGTGTGTCCGGCTGTTCAAAATGGAACATAAGTCCCGGTGCCTGGTTGTCTCCTCCGCCGGTTCCATAGCCCAAAAGTGAAGAAGAATATTCAGCAGGAAAGGTTATGCCTCTGTTGGAAAATTTAAATTCTTTAAGATAGCCGTCTCCCTTATAGCCAAAGGTATAGGTGTTGTGCTTAAACTCATCAAGGAATTCAAGAGAAAAATAAAGCTGCGGCGTTATCTGAATAAATGCACTAAGATCAATTTCCTGCTTAAACACCGGAAGCGGCGCACTAAAACCAAAAGGATTTGAATAGCCAAAGGTTGTGTTTAAGCTGCCGGTAAGCTCTCCCTTCCACCAGCCGGTAATAGTCCAGGTGCTTTCTTCCTGTTTTGGTTCGGTTTCCTGTGCCGTAATTTTTAGCGGTGCGGACAAATAAAAAAGTATAGCCGCTGCAAAAAAGAGCAGAGCCTTTACTCCTTCATTAAGCTTTTGGAGCATGCGGGCTTTGTGTATTTTTATTTCGGGGTGCTTTTTTTCAAGCTTTAAGATTGCTTTTTCGACATTCTGCTTTTTTTCGGAACCGTCATCAAAAAGACTTTGCTGTGTTGGCTTTTGGGTTGTATCAATGTTTTCCAGGCCAATACCTATGAGCCTTATTCCGCGGCCCCGTTCGTATTTATGTTCAAAAAGTTCCTTTGCCCTTGAATAAAGAGAATCTAAGGTAAGCACATAATCCGAATAAGTCTGCTGTATCGAAACTGTAGAAAAATCTTCATAGCGGATTTTTACCATCACAGTTTTTGAAAAACCTTTTTCCCTCAAAAGCCTGAACATTACGCAGTGGCAAAGCTCCAGAATTGTAGTTTCTGCAGTATAGGGGTCGGTAACATCATAAGGAAAAGTTGTCTCGTTGCTTATTGAATGACTTTTTGTCTTGCGGTCAAAGTCTACGGTTTCTATTCCGCGCACGACCTTGTAAAGAAAGTTTCCGGTATTTTCTCCAAACATAAAGATAAGTGCCTGCAGAGACTTGTCATAAACATCCCGGGTAGTTCGTATTCCCGCTGTATTTAAGGCTTCCAGGGTTTTGTCACCAATGCCCCAGACCTTTTTGAGCGGGAGGTTTAGCATAAAAGACTCTTCCTGTCCTTCCTGTATACAGTAAAAGCCGTCGGGCTTGTTCATATCCGAAGCAATCTTGGCCAGATATTTTGTTGGCGCAAGTCCTACAGATACAGTAAGTCCTGTCTGCTCCTTTACCATATTTTTTATCTTATATGCTGTTTCCTCTGGCGGACCAAAAAGCTTTTCGGTTCCGGTAAGGTCTATAAAGGCTTCGTCTATACTTATCTGCTGAACATCTGGAGAAAAATCTCGGAAGATATTCATTATCTGATACGAAAGCTCTGCGTAGCGTTTCATTCGACCGTGAACATATATGCCGTCCGGACAAAGCTGGTATGCCTTAGCAATTGGCATGGCACTGTGAACACCAAACTTACGCGCTTCATAGCTTGCAGTAGAAACAACGCTTCTTTTTTCACCAGGTTTTCCGCCGACTATGACGGGCTTGCCTCTGTACTGAGGATTATCCAGTTGTTCAACAGAAGCAAAAAAAGCGTCCAGGTCTACATGAAGGTAATAATGCTTTATCTCGTTCATTGTTTACCTTCAATTTTAAGATTTTTTGTAAGAGAATAATAGATGTCTTCTTCCTGATCATAAAAAATCTGTTCTACTGTAATTGTCTGGCCCTGGGTATCGGAACCATAATTAAATTCAAGGTTTTGAGACGGATACATTGGAAGAGGAAAATCTACTGTATTTTGATTAAGAAGATTGAATTCATTTTCGGAATATAAAACAGGGGTAGCGTTCTGGTTGTCAGAGGTAATCTGCAGGGAAACATAAACCGGAAGCTGTTGGGACTGAACATTTACAGTTCTGATTGTATCCGAAAAGATTTGCTGGTCCTTGTAGGAAAGATAAAAATCCTTGCCCGGCAGAGTGTTTTCTGCAGTCAAAAGCTGCATCTGAAGAAAAGCAGACCTGTCTTTTTTCTGCGAATAAAAAATACGGTTCAAAAGTAAAAGGATAATAAAAATTGCAAGATAGGTTGCGCCAATCAAAATGGCATAAAATCGCTTTTTTGTATAATACTTTTTAAACGCATTAAACAATCGCAAAAGCATCTGGTAAACAGGCAGAAGAATAAAGGATAAAAGAAAGGGCTGGGCAATACTGTTGATAAGAAGGTTATGCAGACTTTCTATATCCGAAGTATTAAAAAGTGAGTTGATGTACGGAACAAAGGGAACAATTAAGAATATAAATAAAATAATGTGAATCCAGTTGCGCCGGAAAATAAGAGAAATAACCGAAACCAGATAAATAAACATAAAAATAGGAAAAAGCGAAATATCAAGAAGAGTAAAAATCATAAGGTTTATAAAGGTGTCCAGTACTAAAAGAAAATCAAGCGAGCGGGTAGTGTACTTTTTGAGCAGCGACAGGTTTAGCATAAAAAACAGCGAAACCAGCAGCATGGAAATCATAATCTGGACAATTACAAAACCAAAAACTGTATAGGACGCATTTGAACGGGTAAAAAGTTTGTAAAGCCCTTTTCCTGCAAACAGTCCTGCAAGAGTAAGCGTAAAGATAACCGGAATTACATACCAGTTTGCGCGTATTTCCTGCCAGAACTCTACCTTAAGATTTTTGTTAATAAAGCTTATGCTTACAACCAGAAGAATACTCAGAATAAAAAATACAATGAGAATTTTTATGAGCCTTATTTCCGAAAGCCAGATTCTTTTTCCAAAAATACGGAACATAAAGGTGTGCGAATCGTTGCTCTGGTCCATAGAAGATTCATAGGAGTTTATAAAAGCAAGAATTACATCGCTTGCACGCGTAGTATCTTTAATTCCTGCAGAAATACAGGGAATGTCTGAGTTCAAAAAGGCAAGAAAAGCGCGGTCTTCGGAAAAGGTAAAATCTGCGGTCTGGCTTATAAAGATGAGCGGCAATCCGTCTGTAATTTTTGCACTGCTGTAGGCGTCAAACATATCCTTGAGCATCCACGAAGGTGAATGTTTTTTATTGCTTCCTGTGATAATCTGATTTTTTCTTGAGGAAAGGTCCATCAAAACTGCGGAATTTGACGTATTTGTGTCCAGAGATTGAACAAAAATGTCTGCACCGTAGATTATGTTTTCCATATACAGGTTGTTTCTGTTTCCATAGCACAAAACAACTGTAGAATTGTATGGGCGGGTACTAAGCTGGGTTAAAGCAGCGGTTACAATCTCCCGGTTTGGCCAGGCGTCTTCCATATAAAAAAATAGGATAAAATTGTGATCTGACACTGTGTCTTTTGGGGAGAATCTGACGATAATATTATAAGGCAAAAGATTAGTTCCGCCGGAGACAAGCGGCTGAATCTGAGGATTAAAGCCGTTTTTTTCAATATATTCAAACATAGAATCGCATAAATCCTGACCGTTAAGAGATTTATCCTGCGAAAAACATAAAAAAGTGCAGTTTAGAAGTATTGAGAAAAACAAAATCTTTAAAACGGATTTTTTTAGCCGATTCATTCGCTTTAAGTTTATTATTTAAGTGTTTACAATGCAAGACCCTTATTGTATAATAACAAAGATATACAATAACAAAAAGTAAATTGAGAAGGTGATATGAGCGCATCCGATAAAAAATTTATCATTGAACTACCTCTTAAAGTAATTCTGACAGAAGACGGTGCTTCAAATTTTATTAGTCACAATAAAAAATTAATGAGATTCCGCCTTGCAGACAACGTAGATGAATATGGTATTTCATTAAATAAATTTTCTCCTCAGTCAATTCAGAGCATGATTCTTCTGGATTATATTTCCAAGATAGAAATCTCCATGTCCGAATTTGTTTCTTCACGCCAGGAGGTAATGGACCTTTCCAAGGTTGTAGTTTATTCCCTTTTGTATAAGCAGTTTGACCGCGATGTATATTCAGCACTTATTCAGTGTGAATGTGTACGCAAGCATAACCGCGCAAATCCTAGCCACCTTATTGATGAAAAAACACAGATGAGCGAACGCCAGCTTCGTTCAATCCTTCAGAATAAAGAGAACATCATTCAGCAGACACGACGCAGTATTCTTGACCCAATCTGGAAGTCTATCATGACAAATCCTGATTATTCGGATGAAGAAAAAAATATCTACCTGCTCATGTCAGAAAAATTTATGAACCGACTTGGTCTTATGAACTGGTACATTATTACTTTGTTCCATAAGTCAGATGGTGCCAACGAAATGTTTATTGCAATCCGAAACCTGCTTAGTTCTTACATGGAAAAATCTAAGGTTGCAGAATATATTTCGGTAATGGTTATGGAGCTTGCGCTCAACAACGAAAACACCAATATCCGTAAAGAAGCAAGAAATATGTATCAGGATATTGAAGATATAGATGCCCTTATTTTTGATCCGGAGGTTCGTGCAAAGATTGTAGCAGAGCTTCAGCGTAACCACGAACTTGTATTTATTTCATGGAAGCTTGGTGGAGGTTCTTCTTCTATCGGTAAACAGGGTAAGCTTTCTATTACACTTTACAACAAGGATGATGAGTTCCAGGAAGTAAAGGAAAACATCGATAACGCAAAATCTTCTAACACAGCAAATAAGACACTTATAGACTTTTATCGTGAGCTGCCGGACGGACAGGAAGGAACAGACCTTGGTTTGTACTATCTTTCTTATCTGGATGATGCGTGCAAGAAGGTAAACGTTAAGTTTGAATCACTTGTAAACCAGTTCTCTGCAAGTGAACTTACCGTTATTACGCTCAACTTTAATTTCTAATTTATGCATAAACGATTCCAAAGCAGAAATTTTTTTAAGACTCATACCGCAGCCCTCACAGCTGTAGTAGTTATGCTTTGTGCAATTTTTAGTTCCTGTTCAAATAATATAGTTCAGACAACAGATGCAAAGCTTTCTGTAGTATTTGATTACGATTCTTATGAGGAGCTTCCAAAAGCCAGATTAAGTGTTTTTGTAGAAGCAGAGTCAAATCCAAACAGACTTGAAACAATTACCGTAACCTGTAAGGAATGTGAATATGTGTGGGAATCTGACGATCTGGTGCTTGCACAGAATAACGAGGTAAAATACTGCGGACTTACAAATATTGTAATGCCTGCTGACGAAAAAATTCCTAAGGGTGAATACACGGTAACCTATCTTGCCGCAGACAACGAAAAAAAAGAAATGAAGGCTGTGCTCAATTATGATCAGAGCTTTTACGAAACAAAGGCAGAAAATGTCGGAGTTTTGATGAATAAATATCTTGGTTCAAGAATGCTTACGGTTTTTGGAGAAGAAAATAAAATACTGTATTACGGACCACGTTCTTCGCAGTATTCGGATGCAAGAGGAATATGGAATGAATATCGTAATGCTCAGGAGTTTCAGGAGTCCTGGGTTTCTTCTTCGGGAAACGTAGTATGCAATCTGCCTGTAGAAAAGGTAGTGCCAGGAAACTAATAAAGGAAAGACATGGATAACGACAATTTACAGCAAAAGACGGAAAACAAAAAAGAATCAGACCCTTTACCCGCGTATAAGCGGACCGTTAAAACTTATGTAATGCGCATTGGGCGCATGACCGCCGCACAGGAGCGTTCTTACAACGAACTGGTTCCTGCCTGGTGTATTCCTTTTGAAAATAAAAAAATAAATTTCGTAGACGTTTTTGGAAACACTAACCCTATAATCATAGAAATTGGATTTGGCATGGGAGATGCAACTGCGGCCCTTGCACAGGCTAATCCTAATATCAATTATCTTGGAATAGAAGTTCATAAGCCTGGAGTAGGCAAGCTGCTTGGCGAAATAAAAAAACGCGACCTTAAAAATCTTTACATTATAGAATATGATGCACTTGATGTTCTTGAATATATGGTTGGCGACAACTGTGTAAACGGTTTTCACATTTTCTTCCCGGACCCATGGCCAAAGAAAAGACATCATAAACGACGCCTTGTTCAGCGTCCAAAAACAGATTTGTTTGCACAAAAGTTAGCACCTGGCGGTTATCTTTATTTTGTAACAGACATAGAAGAGTATGCAGAATTTGCCCTTGAACAACTGGAAAATACTCCGCACCTTAAAAACAAATACGAAGGCTATGCAGAACCTCAGGCCTGGAGAGCCCAGACAAAGTTTGAGCGCAAGGGAATGGCTGCAGACCGCAAAATTACAGAGCTGTTTTTTGAAAAGGAAGTCTGACTGAATGGACCTGTTTGCTTCTCAAAGAATCTCCGAGCTTGAAACTCTCATTACAAAATATCAGGCTTCTTACTATAACGGCGAAGCAGAAATAAGCGATGCAGAATTTGACGCACTTTGGGATGAGTTAAAAGCGCTTGACCCTGGCAATGCAATATTACAGCGTGTCGGTGCAGATTCAGGCAATTTTGAAAAAGTAAGACATGTCATGCCAATGGGAAGTCAGGAAAAAGCTGCAGATCCTGAACAGTTTATGGCCTGGGCCCAGAAACACAAATACGACGAATACCTTGTTGAATACAAGCTGGATGGTGCTTCTCTTGAGCTGCAGTATGAAAACGGTTACCTTATGCGTGCAGTTACCCGCGGAGATGGAACAATAGGCGATGACATTACAGCCAATGCCAAAAAGATGAGCGGAGTACCTGCTGCAATTTACAAAGACGGACAGATAATTCCTTTTACAGGCGGTATTCGTGGCGAAGTTATAATGACCCACCAGGTACACCAGCGTCATTTTTCTGATAAAGCAAACTGCCGTAATGCTGCCAACGGACTTATGAAGCGTAAGGACGGACAGGGCAGTGAATACCTTAAATTAATAGTTTACGATGCTTTAAGCACAAACGGAGTTTCCTATTTTTCTACAGAACAGGAAAAAATCCGCTGGCTCATGGATATGGGCTTTAATGTAGTAAAGCTTGTAATATGCAGGGATGCGGACCGTGTAATTGCATACCGTGCAAAGGTTATGGAAGAACGGGCTTCTCTGGAATACGATATTGACGGACTTGTAGTAAAGGAAAGCCGCATAGATTTTGAAGATGCATCCCGGGCAAGACCTGACAGACAGATTGCCTTTAAATTCAGTCTTGAAGAAGCGGTTACAGTGTTGCGCAGTGTTGAATGGAGCCAAAACGGTGCTACCTATACTCCTGTTGCTATTTTTGATGAGGTTGCCCTCAACGGAACCCGCGTACAGAGGGCAAGTCTTGCTAACCCCGATACAATGCGCAAGCTTGGAGTAAAGCTTGGAAGTCATGTCGTTGTAGTAAAGCGCGGAGAAATAATTCCCAAAATAGAAGGCGTTGTAGAAGAAAAGGACCAGTCAGAGCAGGAGCTTAGCGAAATTGAATATCCTGTTGTCTGCGAGACCTGCGGTACAAAACTTGTTGACGAAGGTTCAAGGCTTTACTGCCCGAATAAGGAATGTTCAAAACGGATACTGCACCAGCTTTTAAAATTCCAGCAGGTAGCAGATATACGCGATCTTGGAGAAACACTTATCACCCAGCTTTTTAAGGATGGCAGACTCAAAAAAATCTCTGATATTTATTCGCTGCAGGTAGAGGAACTTGTTCCTTACTTTTTGAATGAAGAAAGCCAGGAGGCAGATAAACGTTCTCTTGGGGCCGAAAAGGTCTATAAAAGTATACAAGCTCATAAAACTATGACGCTTCCGGTATTCCTTGCAGGCTTTGATATAGAAGGTTTTGGCGAAACTCTTGCCGAAAAGCTGGTTCAGGCGGGGTACAATACGCTGGAAAAGCTTCTGGCCGCTACAGAAGATCAGATTGCAGATGTTTATGGCTTTGCCGAGATTATGGCACATACAATAGTTATGGGTCTTGCAGAAAATGCAAATGAAATGCGTACGCTTGTAAACGACGGAATTATAACAATAAAAAGTCTTGATAACGGAAAGCTTGCGGGAAAATCCTTTTGTTTTACCGGCGAGCTTGTTACAATGAAAAGACAGGATGCCGAAGCTCTTGTAAAACAAAATGGTGGAGCGGTCAAATCTTCTGTTACCAAAGATCTTACATATCTTGTTACTAATGATACAACAAGCGGTTCATCAAAGAATGTAAAGGCTGCAGCACTTGGAATTCCAGTCATCACAGAGGAAGAATTTTTAAAATTATTATGAAGACAAAAAATAATGTAATAAAAGAATTTTTCTTAAGCCTCTTTTGTATGCTGATTTTTGCCTGGGTTTTATTTGTATTTGCCAGCTATATTTCCCTTTACAGTGCCGCATCTCAATTAAAGTCCTTGAATCAGCAGGAATTTTTAAGGGTGAGAATATACGGTTCTTCATCTTCGCCTGATGGAAATACAATAAGTGCCTCCTTCAGTATTATAGATAAAGCGGGAAACGAAATTGCAGTAATAGAACGCTCCTGGTCAGGAAACTATCTTGCAGTAGATTTTGAAGAATCAGTATTTAGAGACAAGTATTTTCTTTTTCCTTCAAGAATATACGGTAAAGAAAGAATAATGGAAACCAGAAAAGACAGAAGCGGGGGAACTTCCCTTGAAAAATATTATGATGATAACGGACAATGCCTGCTTCTTGGCTATAATTCAACTTTATATGAAAGACAGG